>Ga0209434_1001407_pt1 | contig 10934 bp, 18 predicted proteins | sample ETNvirnome_2_300_FD_184068 | JGI IMG/M metagenome (GOLD analysis project Ga0209434, IMG submission 184068) | Marine viral communities from the Pacific Ocean - ETNP_2_300 (SPAdes) (version 2) | ecosystem: Environmental > Aquatic > Marine > Oceanic | place: Pacific Ocean | collected 2013-06-22 | reverse complement strand
TGACTGAGGGTCAGCAACTGTTCACTGCCTAGAACAAGGTTTGAATGATGGTACGATCAAACTTACCTTTGCGTGGATCAGTTAGTAGACTTAGTCTACTAGAGATGTGGGTTCGAATCCCACCCTCCCCATCCCTTTACACAACACTCAACCGGAGCAATCATGCTACTATTACTCACACTACTCACAACATCACACGCTGATGATAACAAGAACATTACACACATTGACTTTGAGGTCGTAGCTGTAGATGCTACACGACCGGGACCTGCACTGAAACTGGTGACAGCAAGACCTGAGGCAAAGCCAGACCTACTGATACCAGACGTACGGCAGACGTTCATCGACAAGAACCCTAAGCCGGCCAAGTAAAAGTAAACTGCGTGCAACTACACACAATGTGTGGTATAATATAATAGTAACCAACCATTAACCAAAGGAAAAAATATGAGTTACACTAGAGACCAAATCGATAACATTCTTAGAACCAATGACCGAGCTGTTGAGCGTGCGATCCTTCGCTTGTTCGAACTCCAAACTGCTGATGAGCAAAAGATTGGAGGAACCAATGCAGACAATGGTCGCGGTTTCCGCTCGTCTGATGCTCGAGCTGGAACTCGTTTCGCTCGCTGGCTGTTGGGAATGAATGACAGAAACGTTGTTAAGTACGCGAAGAAGTTGTTGACGCACCCTAAAGCTGATGTCATCTTCATCAACTACTGTCGCCAAGGTGAACGTGTGATCGATCGCGCACGTCGCATCGCACTCACTCACAGCCGGCAGCTTGTTACGATCGCTAATGCTAAAGCACAGGCAGAACCTACTCAGGAAGATGCCCGACGCGCTGAACTTCGAGCCCAGGCCAAAAAGCATCTCGCGGCGATCGATACATCGCGCGTCGAGTTTGACCAAGATGGTAACGGCACCGGTCCATCTCTCGCCGAGCAAGGCATCACAGATGGACCTCAACCTGGAACGTGGGCCTGGACTGCGCGCCATATGGCTGAAGGTGACACCAGCGGTTTCGATTGGGACGCTTGGAAGGATGAGATGAAAGAACGCGACCTAGACGTCTAGGATACGCGTGGCTGGATTAACCCAAGAGAGACCTATTAATACCAGGTCTCTCTTTTACTATGCATCCAGAGCAAAGATTGGGCGCGAGACACATAACGCTATGCGCCAGGGGGCAGCGCTATAGGGCTGCGCGGTAGGGCCCGTCTAGCCCACCGGCGGGGCCCGGCGCCCGCCCCTAGGGGGCCTTAGTACGCGCTCTCTACGCTTCAACTCCCGGAAACTTTTACCTACTGTCCCACACACACCAGGTACATTTTTAATTAATTGTAAAAAACTTGTTAAGTCACCAACTCAAAAACTGCACACTACGAACACCCAACAGTGGCTACACACAAAAAATCTCTTCAGAAATTTTTGCCTTACTATCGCATAGTTATAGAAGACACTTGGAGACACAGTGAAAATAACAAGAAGACAACTCAGCCAAATGATCTTAGAAGTTCTAAAGAAAGATTGGCAAGATACATCGTGGAAAACTGATGATGGAAGTACAGTCACAATCGGACAGGTGATCGATTATCTTGGTGATGAGATGTTTGACATTAATGTCTTAGAGCTCTCACAACAGATACCGGGTCTGTTTGATGATGAATATCTTCAATCTCCTGATGGGGGAGAGAGAGTCGACGCAACTAGATTCGGCGAATATCAGACTGATGAAATGGGTGAAAAGACATGGGTATGGTTCCCGGTTATTATTGTGGAGCAAGACGGACAATACCAGTATGTCTTAGATGGAAATCATCGTCTTCAAAAGGCAATAGATAATGATTTCACGGTTCGTGCGCTCGATCGAGATTACAAGACTATCAAAGCAAAGATCCTGGATGTTTCTTCAGAAGAAACTCCAGAAGTGTTTAAACAATTGTTTGGATGAGTGGTAGTATCACAAAAATCTCTTCAGAAATTTTTGCCAACTTTTTTAATTACGTGTAAAACCAGTGGTTACATAGTATAATATAAAAGTAGAGGTTCTTAAGATCGCCCCAGTCCAGAGGGGTCATTGAAAATATCAAAAGAATTTGTGCACGTGCTTTGGCACGAAGTATTGAGGTATAGCTTAGACCCGAACGGGGAAATCTAGGTCCTTCTGGAAGAATGACTAATAGGTGGACGTGAAGTTTCGGAACACATCGTAAGTGATATCGCAGTATTACAGGTTACTCGCAGTACTAGTGGGTGACGCAGACCTAGGTCTGTTAAAATTAAATTATAGTACTTTTCAGCCGTGAACTCGGTATTTCAGTCGTGAACTCGACATTTCATTAGAAAAGCTAAAAAATTAATTTTGCGTAATACGCGAAAATATCACATAGGAGTGTTCCCATGGAACAAGTATACAAGTCTGTCACAGATGGACAAACAACCTGGTCAATCATCATTAAAAACAACAAATACCACTTCAAAGGTAAATTATACCGTTGTGACTGTCAGTGGACAGGTTGCGAGAAAGTTCAATTTCCTTACGAGGAGGTCGCAGACCTTTACTCTCGTTATCAGAATATGAAGTATGGGCGCCAGATGACCGAGTATTGGTCTCATGACTGTGAGTGTTATCACTTACGAACTAGTCGCGTTGATGACATTACTTGGAAGAGGGTGTGACACATGACACTATTTAAATCTCAGAAAAAAGTAAAACTACCTATCGCTGTCAACTGGCACCTTGAACCTAACTGTAACTACCGTTGCAAGTTCTGTTTCGCTCACTTTGTTGATGTGAAAAAAGAGTCAGACTATGACCCAGCCCTACTCATTTCCGACTTGTGGGATCGCGGTGTCAAGAAGCTCACATTTGTCGGTGGTGAACCAATGTTAGACAGGAGGGTTGACACTCTCATACCCCTTGCAAAGAGGATAGGTTTAACCACCTGTATTGTCACAAATGGCACCCGCGTTAAACGTCGTTGGTTGGAGAGTATGGTAGGACATCTTGACTGGATAGGCTTCTCAATTGACGCGTCTTCTGACACGGCACATGTCAAGATGGGAAGGGGAAATGCCTGGGAACTGTCTCGTGGTAAGAGTAACCACCTGACACGGTGTCTCGAGAGTTGGGAGATTGCAAGAGACCTAGGCTTTGGTCTTAAGCTGAACACTGTCGTCACATCACACAACGTCGACGATGACATGTCTGAGCTAGTCGCGTCTCTTTCACCACACCGGTGGAAGGTGTTCCAGGTCCTGCGAGTAGAGGGTGAGAATGATGACACGTGGGATGACCTCGCTGTGTCTGACAGGGGATTCACGTCTTGGGTGCACAGGCATACTCACTTAAGCCCTGTCGTTGAGTCTAATGACCTAATGCGTGGGAGTTACTGTATGATCGACGGACAGCTGAGGTTCAAGTCAGATGCAGGAGGTAAGCTATTTTACGGAAGGAGCATAGCTGATGTTGGAATAGACGAGGCATGGCGTGACATAGTTAACTGGGGGTTCGATAATGACACATTCTTGGAGAGAGGGGGAGTCTGGGAGTGGACAGGGAAGTGAGAACGACCGAGAGGTACATTAATTGTTGAAGGTCCCAGCACATGGGGTGTACGTGAAAGTATGTCCCCAACAAATGTGGTGTTAAACGTAGGCGCTTGGTCATATAGATCGCATCGTGAGATTAATATTTTTCTTATGATAAAAGATCCTGACCCACTTAAGTGGACACTGGAATGGTCAGCAGTTATTAATAAGTGGGTGGATGAAGAATCAAGGACTGCCGACTGGATAGAATCAATGCCTGACAATCATTTTCTCAATAGTAGTAACAGAATGCCGGCAACACTTGACAATATATATAGCTTGCTTGTTCAGTTTAAAGAGTTAAGTGACAGTATTGTCACATAGTTATAAAAGACACTTGGAGACAACAGTGAAGATAACTCGACGACAACTTAAAAGAATCATCAAAGAAGAGAAACAAAAGCTTCTTGAATCACGTTATTATTCTCGTGACAAATTGACTAGTCTAGTTCCACCTGGAATTAGCCGGGCAGACCGGAGTAATCAAGACGCAGTATATGCGGTAAAATATTATCTTTTCACTGAGTTTATTGAGCTTATTAACGAAGCGACTGATGTTGGCTTAAGTCTTGAAGAGATATCAAGTCTTTTTTCAGATGCAAAGAGAAGTTCAAACATACCCTAGGAAACAACAGTGAAAATAACAAGACGTCAACTAAGCGGCTTAATCAGCCAAACACTTAACGAAGTACTGGGTATACATTCAGACACTCCTTCCGGAAGAAAAGCGGCAAGAATGGACAGTAGACTACGTTCACCAGAAATTGTCAGTAAGATGTATACTAAACTTGCCGGTCTAGAAGTAGATGAACCAGAACAGGCACAAGACCTTGCAACCCTGCTAGGCTCAGAAGAAGAATTACTTCCACAAAAGTGGGAGATCTCTCTTGATGATTGGGTTAATTTGTCTGACTCTGTTATAAAAAATCTTTATGGCTTTACGCGGATTGGAGACCTTACTTACATGACACCTGACAATGACTATGAGGACTACGGTGACATTTTGAGGTTTCAGTCGCGTGTACTTGGGAAACCCATCGAGGATCTCATGTTTATATCAAGTGATGCCGGTAGCCACCGCGAGACCTATAAGTCTCTTGTCAAACAACTCACGCAAGGACCTCCTATCACAACGGTAGTTCGTCTATTTTATCCACAATGGTTTTCGCTCCTCGTTGATGTCAATGGTAAAAAGTTTATGTTAATGAATAAATGGGGTAGCGGATCAATCACCATATGAGAAGAAAATGAAAATAACAAGACGACAATTAAGAAAACTCATAACAGAAACGTTACTGGAGTATCGAATTAAACCAACCACTGGTGACATGTCAATGGATGATGCCTTGCAGGCTATAGCCGGATCCGGCCCTGAATATTCTGCTCAGGCTAGCGAGTTAGCTGCTAGTCTAGGCTATGACACATACCTTACCGACGTGGATGAATACCAACTTGTACCTAACATGAAGATCCTCTCTTACATGTCAGACACACAAGTAGACAACCTCATGAACATAAAAGGAAAATCTATAAGCATGGTACTACAATATGACATAGCAGGTGTGGTAATTACCGGCCAGGAAGGTTGGGCACCTGGGCTTAACCCAGATGAGCTTATTGCACTGGAACTCCAGATCGCAAATAAAGAGGAAGGTGGCTACCCAGCTGATGAATACGGACGTGTCCATCCACCTGGTGCTGCCTGGTCAGCGTGGGGCGACATACTTATGGATAGAACTTCTATTCACCCTAGTGATGAACTTCATATTGCAATTATTAAGTTGTCTGCTAGCACGGAGATGAGTGAAGAAACTGCAGGTTCTTTAGACTTCTACCACAATGTGGAAGGACCTCTTCTTCCATTCTACCAAGAACTAGTTGATCAAGGAAAATTGATCATAACTGACTGACTTTTTCACTCACAATAAAATAGTTATAGAAGATGATTATAACAGAAACAAAACTTCGCGAAACAGTTCGACAAATACTTTTAGAATTCGAACCTACACCAATTTCAGACATTGATGATGACTCAACATTCCGGACGAGAACACCTGCATCTTCAGATGTCTTGTCAACTGATGACAAACTTTACAATCTTCAAGTTGGTATACTAGGACTAAAGGACATCACCAAAGATGAAAGTCAGCCACTCGCCCTGCGCTTGTTTGCAAAATTTTACTCGGGTGACACTTCAGACTTCACTAACAAGGACATGACAGAAGATGAACTCCGTGTCCTTAAAAAACTTGTATACACTGGAATGAAAGATAAATGGGACGAAGAGAAGATACCCATTCGTTATGGACGTAATCAAGATGCATATAACATGGCATTTCCAGACATAGGTGGGACTTCTAAAGACTGGATGCCTGACATGCATGATTACGATAATGACACAGTCATTGCTCGTAACATAAAATATGGCCTAGGTGAATTTTGGGTCCAACCACAAGGCGAAATAGTCATTATCAAAGATGGTTATGACTTCAAAGGGAGGTTTGTTGATCCGGAGGATTATAAGTCTGCGTTGACAGATGCATTACCTAAATCTTCAGTTTTCATCTATAGTTTACTTAAAGGTGCTTATCTTACAATGACGGGAGTTGCACCTAATCCTGAACCATCAAATGTTAAACTTGGTACTCTCGAGCAATTAGCTATAGACTATGAGCTAATAGCTGACAAAGCAACAGGTTTTAACATTATTATACAACTGGACAACATTCTTTATGAAGCTGAACAGTATGCACAGGAAGAGTATAATAAGTCTGGTAACAAAGCAATTGGGCTCATACAACCTACACAGACAGAGGGTATACCTCGACTTGACTATCCTTACATTCTAGAAGACTCTAATAAAGCTTCCAGAGGGATCATGAGCCATGTCACACAAAGAGCTAGGGAAGCCGGCGGCCCGATAACCGGTGGTGCTGCAACTTATTATACATTCACTATTGATGATTTTTTATTCATGGCATGTGTCATGGACAGATGAGAACGACCGTGAGGTCGTACTCATGAAAGTAAAAATTTCTCTCCGAAAAAATTCACAAACTTTTTCTCCAACCGGAGAATAGTTATAAAAGACTGCGAGGTTAACAGTGAGACTAACTCAACAACAACTAAGAAGAATAATTCGTCAGACTCTGACAGAAGTCCTTAAACCCTTAGGCCCTCAGGATGTAAAAGACAGGTACAACATTACGAAGTCAGAGCTAGACGCACTCGGTGGTCTCGTCTACGACGAGGACTCACCTGAGATGCGACAGACCGGAAGGTTTATAGCGGATACCAGCGAGCCTCCGATCAATTTCCTTCCTAGAAAAAGAGGAAGTGAGAAATATTTCTTAGAGAAGATGCATGATGACATTATAGCTGAGGTAAAGAAGAATTTCCCAAACTTGACACATGCTTATCGTGTATTTGATGAAGACCTAGGTGGTAACACATCACCAAGAAAAATTAATTTTGACAGTATCAGCTTCCCTAGTTTCAAAGCCGGCACCGGTCTTATAAGTGTAAGCTTCGTGAATCTCACGCCTGTGGCCCAACATGTTGGAGAACCAGTGAAATTCGATAATGAGGGTTCTATAATAGCTGGGAATTTTTGGTGGCCTAATTCATACAACAATGTCTATGTTCAATACAGATACGGAGAGGCACAACCTCAAATTGGATTACACTGGACACAACACGGCAAAGATACTCCTAGATTTTTAATAGGATACACAGGTATTTCACCTGTCAACACAGTACCGGCTAATTCTTTAGATGAAGTGATTCAGATAATGAAGAAAATGAACAGGCAAAATAACTACGGATGGGAATAGTGAAACTAACAAGACGACAATTAAGAAAAATGATTAAAGAGAACTATAAGTTGCGAAATGACTTAGAAAACATAACGTTAGAATCTTTACAACAGTTTATTTACTCGTCAGATCTAGATGCAAATCAACTGGAAGACTTATTTGAGTCTGCTTATGGGTGGTCAACGGAAACCACGTATGGGATGCTCGAAACAGTTGGTTGGGTAAGAAGCATTATAGAGTTAATCTTAAGGGGTGCACACGAAAATGCAGTAATTCCCGGAGTCGCACAAGACAATCCTATATTTGAAGTCATCTTAACAGAAGTTGTAAAAGATGTTATTAGAAGAAGAAACATGTGAAGGGAAGGGCGTTGATAATGAAAATAACAAGACTACAGTTAAGAAAACTGATAACAGAAGTCTTTCGAGATTATGAGTCAGAGAAAAATATAAGAAGAGCGCAAGCTAACATCACACAATACGAAGATGAGGACCTGCCCGACATATGGCAACACCTTAAGTCAATTGAGGCAGGTGGGGAAGAGAGTCGACGTCAGGCATCATCGTTAGCACAAGCACTGGGATCTGAAGAACCTGATCCACCACCCACTATGGGCTTGCCTGAATACAAGCGTCACAGAGAAATAATTCGACTGATGATGATACCTGACACTCCGCAGTCCTCTGACGTGATCAAGCGTGACATAATACTATTCACACGATACATGAAGAATCCTATCACATTTAATGAGAATAGTTTTATATTTGCACTTAAGCAATACGTAAGAGAAGGACTTATCAGCATGACTGACTCAGGGGAGTACTATACCTCACGAGCTATACCCCCAAGTGCTGTATGAGACTAACAAGACGACAACTAAGAATGCTCATAGTAGACACACTCACGGAAGCCAAGATAAAGAATCCTATGGACTATCTCCCTCCTGACCTAACACCCAAAGAGAGAGAGAACATAGAACAACTTATCAATAGTGAGAATGAAGCAGACAGAATAATGGGTTACATGCTAGCATCAGACATGCAAGTCCCTATAGGCGATGACATGGGTTACGAAGGTTTTGACTACCTTAGTGACTTATTCTGGAACAATATCAATAAGAATATTTCTCCTGAGTACCTCAAACCGAATCAGTTAGAAAAGTTGAAGCTTATCTTCAATAAAGACATTTACTTAACTTGGGGCCGCGGCTACGGCTATTATCTTCCTGGGCGAGATGATTGGGCTATCTCTCCTGATGATCTAATGGATATGGCTGTACAGATTGGAGCACAAGATGCTAATGCACTTTACGAGGTATTCACAGATGAGGAAGTTAAAGCAGCAGGATGGGTAGAAGATACCATATTTAACATGGCAAAATCTGTAACATACAATATTGAAAGTGAACATGATCACCTCGGTACGATGGCTGAGGCAGGCTTAGTTGATATTAAGACAGGAAAGTTATATCCCCTGTTGCTGCCATTTATCAAATCAGGAAAGCTTAAGATAAAAGGAATTGATACAACCGGTAAGGGCACAGATGCAACAGGTGAGTATCAGTTGTGGTAATTTAGGTAAGTGTATGAAAATAACAAGAAGGAAAGTGAAAGACGAGAAGGACTTGACGTCCTACTCGGCGTTCGTGGAGTAAAATTTCTCGCCGGGGTGTCCCTCGCGTTTTTAAATTTAAAAATTTGAAATGTACCCGGCCGGTAACATTCATCTCTTCTGACAATGTGTGTGACTTTTCACTTATGACAAGATAGTTATAGAAGATAAAAGGAGTCAACAGTGAGAATAACTAGAAAAAATTTAAGAAGACTAATGTTGCAAGAGTTAAAAAAATTACAATTCGAGGTCGCTCTTCCCGGTGGTGAACCAGAGCGTTTTGGCCCTGACATTTCATCACTCGAAGCATTATCTGCGTCTTTAGTTGATCAGATCAATGGATGTGTCATGCTTGTCGACCCTTTAGAAAAAGTTGCAATTAGTAAAAATAAGGTAACTTACCAAGCGGTGGCATTAGATTACACAGTGGAAAATGATGAAAATGATTATTTAGTAACACTGACTATAGAAAAAGAAAAAAGCGAGGAGCTATAAAATGAAACTAACTAGGAAGAATCTAAGAAAACTTATTCTACAAGAGATGCGTCACGTCGGTCCCGGGACTTCAAATCCTAATGTTCCTCGTATATCACCTGCACAGCAGGAACTATTAGATCTTCAGGAAGAATTTGATGCAAAACTTGAAACACTTAAAGAGATGGCAATGGATCCCGCATTAAACATGGAAGAGGACTATTTTTCAATTATCAATACAATTCAGGAAGGTTGGGGTGAACAGCGCTATAATGCGGATGCTCTACGTCAAGCAAATGCTTTAATGGATTCATTTCTTCCTTATCCTGATGAATGGGTAAAGGATAGTCGTTCTCCTGATTATCGCTGGTAATGGCTTAAGAATTCCCTTATGAACTTTTTGTAAGCTTTTTCAACATGATGAAGATAATTACTTACAATAGGAGAAAACAATGAGGCTCACTCGTAGAAAACTAAGAAGAATAATAAGAGAAGAAAAGGTACGACTCGCTGAACAGGTAGATGACGATCGTGTCTCTGAGCTTAGTGAGTACTCTAATAGTAAGTCCGGACGTAAACTCATGCAAGAAGGGTCCCGTGTTTCTTCTGCTGGAAGAAACATTAGTGCACTATCTGAGGAGCAGACTGGCACTATGAGACGTACTTTAGTTGAGATAGGCCAGTTTGTTGAGAATTTAGGGGGTGCGCTTGAGAGTCTCAATTCTGTCAGCGAGGGTGGTTCTGCAACTGACAAACTTCCCACTGTCAGTGAGTTCAAAAAGATGATAAAAGAGATCCAACGATTAGAGAAGTGATGAGACTTAATAGAAGACAACTAAGAAAGATGATCCTCAATGAGCTATACAGGATCAATGAGAAAAATGAATATGATCCTGACGAAGTTTTAAAAGATTTATTTGGAGACAAAGTTCCTAATCAAATTGTAATACGTGTTGGAGAAAAGACAGATAAACAAATGGCCAAGGTTTCAGAGCATTTTAATGAAGAATATGATGAGTTGCCTCAAGGTATAAAGTCTAAAGACATAGATGACAATGAAGCAGTATTCATTGCTTACGGAAGACGCTAGCGTCTAGAGAGATGATAAAATAAAATTTTAAAAATTATTGTAAACTTACTATACACAGACTATAATAAGATCATTGGAAAAGACATCCAATAACATGTGGAAAAAGGAGTAAATTTACATGGCATTTTCAAAATCAAAATATACTAAACGTTTCAACTTTCAGATAGAGAGAGACATTAAGTCACACAAAGCAGGTGCTAACAAAGTTACCATTGGCACAGCAGGTAATGATAACTACTACAGTGGAGGCACTGCAGAGCTTACAATGACGATAAAGGAAGCTCGAGCTTTAAACAGTTTCCTCACAGAGTATCTTACCCCTGTTGTTACTAACGAGGATCTTCAACGAA
>Ga0209434_1001406_pt1 | contig 10935 bp, 20 predicted proteins | sample ETNvirnome_2_300_FD_184068 | JGI IMG/M metagenome (GOLD analysis project Ga0209434, IMG submission 184068) | Marine viral communities from the Pacific Ocean - ETNP_2_300 (SPAdes) (version 2) | ecosystem: Environmental > Aquatic > Marine > Oceanic | place: Pacific Ocean | collected 2013-06-22 | reverse complement strand
CATCCAGAATCTCCTCCACAATCAATCGATTGATAATCGAAGACTCGGCGAGTTTGCGTTTGAGGATTTCTTGTATTAAGGGATGTTTAAATACATTAATTGCGAGTTCACGATTGTTCATTTTTCAATTACCTTGTATTTCAAATTATCAATGTAGAGTCTTAATGCTGCTTGCTCTTCCTCATCAGAAATTTTAGCAATTATTGCATCAATACCGGGGTCCGGAAGCTCTTCTTCGCTTTTTTGGAGTTCTTCTAAAATAATTTGTCTTAATCTTTTTTGAGAAATCTTCATGGGGGACTTTCCTATATTATTTAATTGTGTTGTCCCTAAATAGATTTAAACCTATTAATGTTCCGTTATTTGACCCATTTTGGACATTTCAAACATGTATTCAATCATCGCTTGAAGTTTTGGATCTTTTCCAATTGTCCACCCAACGGTGCCGACGGCGGCCAATTCTTCAAGGGGTATTCCCAATTCAGATGCCTCTTGGCAGATTCTAATAAGATTTCTCATCAGTTCCATAATTTTAGGATCGTTTTCAGCCTTTATCAAGAAGGCCTCTAAATTCTTGTTTTGTAGTTCCATTTATTTGCTCCATTGCTTTATTTACCAACCATGATGATGATTGTGGTTTATCCGTACCTCCGATGCCCCATAACATTTGGATCCCCAGTTCATCGCAGACTTCCATTTCGGGAGTATTTTGTTTTTTTCGATCTCCGCCGTTTGCAAATGCATCAGGTCGCAGTCTTCGAATTGCTTCACATACAGTCTCATCAGTATCATTTACTCCCGATACCAACGTAACGCCCTTCAAATTCCCGAGGATTTGAACTCGTTCATGCCAGGGCATAAATACGTAGCCTTTTTTCCGTTGCAGCCAAGCATCGGAATTTACCACAACAATAACGTTGCCCCATTCTGTTGCTTGTTGGATCATTTGAATATGGCCAATGTGGAGAGGATCAAAGCCACCACTTACCATTATTCTTTTTATTCTCATTATTCCCTCACACCCTAATTAGACTTTAGACATTAATTTGCAAGCAGGACCGTCTGGTGTTAGTTTTGAAACTGTTATTTCGGATAGATTAAAATTATCTACAAATGATTTAAGCTCACCAAAAGCTTTTTTATAGTCTGGTTCCATCACAACCTCTGTTTTGCCGCCATGACCATGAATGGCATGAACTTCTCCGATGGTATCATATACTGTTACACTGGGGTGTTCTGACAACCAAGTGACAGCTACTTTGCCATTGTCAAATACAAAGCCTTGGGCCACTCGACCAGTACCACTGATTCCGCTTTCATCCTCAGTTCTATTTAAATAAAAAATCTTCATACTATTGGTTCTCCTAGATCCATTCAAAATCATCATCGCTGCTGGGCTCTTCTTCTGTTTTTTTGATTTCATCCGTTTTTTCATTTTGCACCTTTTTTAATTCTTTTAAGGACTCGATTGTCATACTCTCGGCTCCTCTAAATTCTGTTATAACTGCTTGGTGTTTATGTGCAATAAATTTCAATATTTCTGTAAAAATGTCAAATACGTCATTGATGTAAGGGACAAAATATAATGTAGAATTTGTTATCATAATCTCCACCGCAACCTGCATAGTTAGATTTTCAATTTCTAAAATATGCCCTTTACGTAAATAGGTAGGAAATTCCGTTTCTACGTCCAAATACTCGAAGAGTTTGATAATATAATGTTGCTCTTCTTCTTCACTTTCCAAATAAAGATTTATACCATTTAAAAGAATTGTTCTAATACTCCCTGTAATAAAATCATCATTACTCATCTGACTCTCGTAAATTTGTAATAATACACTCAATAATCTCTTGTGTATGTGAGGGGCCCGAGGTTACATAAGATTTTCCAAGACAAGCCTCATAAATCTCATAATCGTTCCCTTCGGGGGAACACCGATCACCCACAAACCACACATCCCAGTTATGGAAATGTCGTAATCCATAGGTTTTATCCCACCCTTTAGGATAAATGTCAAAAGATGTGTCACCGCCAAATTTAATTGTCAATTTCCTCAACAATCCTTTTTGTTCTAACATTGCTTTGAGTTCATCTATCACTTTTTCTCTAATACTTTCTTTTTCGTCCAAGGCTTTGAAGAATACTCTTTCTTCCTCATCAGCATTGCGACCTATAGGACACCAATTAATTAAGGATCCTCTACAATTAATAAAATGACCAGTGAGTGGAATTCCATATGTCGACATATGAACTTGAGACAAAATTAATTCTTCAATTAATTTACGATAATTATCAGATCCGAGGGCTTTTTTCATAGAAACCTCTTTTACAAACTCAAAACCCTCAGACGCGTTCTCAGGGGGTTTAAAATATTTTGTTCCATTGCAGGGCAACAAATGGGTTTTGTATCTTGCTGAGGATTTATTTAAAAAATCTCCCATCTGTTCTTTCAAATAATCTTCATCGGATCCTGTTATAATACCTATGTGAGCTTTAGAGGATAATTTTAATAACGACTCGCCCAAAAGGTTAATTGAAAAACTTTTTCTCGGTTCAGTCAGAGTTCCGTCCATATCGAACATCACTATGATTTTATTCATCGGAGGCTCCTTTTATAAGAGTTCCTATTTTAACTACATACTTTCTACCCTCAGTTCCACACCTTCTAACTTTTACTTTAACGGTATCTTCTAGACTAGTCCTATGATTGTGTGCTTCTTCGAAAGTGTCGTAATAAGCAACGTTTTTCCACTTTACTTTTTGGGGCTTCGGTGGTTGTTTTTCAGTAATCGCCGTGTTTTCACTCATACTTTTCTCCTATTTGAATGTGTAGTTGTTTTCTTACTATAATATAACCCCTTAGGGATTATTTGTCAAGTCTTTTTTCGACTTCTTTTTTAGCTTCTTTTATAAGTTCGAGGGCTTCATAGATCTTTTTTTGAAAAGGCTCTGCAGTAGAGAGATATGCTGCTCTACGTATCTGGTGTTCTGTCTTATCCAAGGCTAAATAAATTTTAATATCCAGATCGTCACTCATCTTCTATCTTCTCCAAATAAATTTCTGGTAATGTTTCTGTTTTGCCATTTGACCATTGTACCGTTATATCCCCCCTGTTTCTCCCGTCATAGGAAAAAGTTGTTTTATCGTGAACTATTGTTATAATCCCGATACAGCCCATACTGAGACTGCTTCTAATATATTCTGATATAATCGCAACACCAGTACCTCTTTGTTTAACTAAATCACCCACTTCCATTTAATAACTCCAATTCGTAATCTGAAAATCTCCAAACACCATCCGTTGTCTGTACATAGTAAATAATCCCCATAAAAGCACTGTGGTTGATTTCTACAATTATTCCAACCTCACCAACATCAGGTCTGGTGAAAAAGAAGGAACTAGTTCTATGTTTAATTCTAACGAGATCTCCTACATTCATTATAGCCTATTTTTTTCTTCAAGTCAATCTTTTTTTCTTGTATATTCTTTTTTTATATATACATGTAATATTACTCTTCATTATTAAATAACTTCTCTGTATTATATCTCTTTAATAAACTATTAAATTCTCTTATATCAATACCTAACATTCTAGCTCCATCTCTTTTAGATTCACAAGCAGATAGAACATATCTAAGCACGGCATCTCTACAAATAGAGGGCATAGCCTTCCATAGAGGAAAATTATACAATTTGTGCTTTGTTAATTGAACAGCAAGTTCCAATTTCAGAGCAATGACCTCTTCTAAAGTCAGAGAGGAGAGAACATTCAGGAATTCATCATTTACCTTCCGTTTTCTCCTCATTAATGAAATAAAAGAATAATTTTTAAACTTATTTGCTTTTTTGCTTGACATACCCGCCTAAAAATGTTATATTATAAATATAGTTGTTTTTATTGGTTCTCCATGCTGTCATAAGCATCTGTTGTGGGCTCGTCCACTTCTTTTTGAAGTTCGTCTTCGAATTTATCAAAATATAATTTCAGATTGGTGATAAGATAGTCTACAAAGATTTTTTTGTCTTCTAAATTAGCCAACATGTCATAAGCATCAAGGATATATTGTGAAATCTTTTTATATGTAGTAAATGCCATATTTCGACCAGTTTCATCTAGATCAGATAGTTCTGCACTGAAGGCTTCAACCTCATCTGGTTGATCATCGTCTTCAACTGGAATTTTCTTGTCTTCATCTTCAAAATCTACTTCTATCTCTGCTTCTTCTAATGCCCCGAGAGTATCTTCTAATTCGTCATCAGCAGCCCCTTGTTCGGGAGATGCAGGCTCTTGAACTTCAACTTCTTCTGGTTGTCCTTCCTCACCACCACTAAATTCTGGTGTCGGCTCTCCCAATAAAACATCAGTATCAGAGAGATACGTGTCATTTACAAGGGACGGCGCCAATGATTTCTTTACAGCCGAAATCATATGTGCTCGGAATGATTCTCTTTGAACCTTAGAAGTTGTCATTCGCTTATAATCCGTACGAAGGGTCGTAATCATTTTTTTCAGTACATCTTCTAAGATATTAATACCAGTAGATCGATGAGGGTGCATATCAGAGATGTCTCCCTCCTTAAGGAGTTTTCGAATTACCTTCCGAAGTCGTTGTTCTTGTAAAAACTCTTGTTTTTGATGTTCGTGAAGCATCATTTTTATTTTTTTTCGTATATATTTACGAATTATTCCTTCACCAATAATTTCTTCACGCATAGGGGGATTTTCCTTTTCATTTATTAATTCAAACAGGCGTTTGAGAGTTGTGACTTCAACTATGGGCATTATTTAATCCGCAATCGAAGTTTTTTATTATTTTTGAGTAGTTTTTTGGTACGCTGTTGAAGAGATTCAGTTACCGGCCCTTCAGAGTCCATTTCAGACGACGTCTTCGCTTGTTTTGGGGTTAACAAGGCATCTTCAGGGTTCACACTTTCATCTTTCCGATATCCTTCATCTTCATATTTGTCATCGTCATCCTCAGCGCCTTGGCGCTCATAATCTCGATCTTCTTTCAAAGAGCGGAGGTGGTATTCCATCATTTTGATGTGATCATCGTCTTTATGTTCGTTTTTCCAATCGTTCCATGCTTGATCTTCACCACTGTCTTCTTGAAGAGGCTTATAGCGATCTTTAGGTCGTTCTCTACCAACATTTCGAGTCGGATCGTCTCTTTTGGTTATTTCATCTACTTTTTCTTCTTTGGCTAGCTTTGTACCAGTAAAATCTTCTGGATTCCCTTCGCTCCAGTCTTTATCGCGCTTATAATCAGCGCTTTCTTTCAAAATCCCAAACTTCTTCATAAGAAGACGGTTGAGTTCGTTATTCTTCCATTCATTTAATGACATTTCTTTTCTCTCCTTGAGTTTGCGATTGTCTTCATATTCTCTAAAAAGTTTAGTTCCCAAAGTCATAGCTTCGTCCTCTAAACCTTTAAGGCCTTTGTTCTTTAAATAGTATCCAGGTCCAGAGTAACCACCAACATCTAATCTCCCCTCTTCATTTTGCCAATGATGGATTAATTCATGAGCAATTGACCTAAGCATGTCTTTTGGGTGTCTTCCGTCGGTATAAATGTGTATTTGGATGGTGTTGGGGTCATAATAAGCGGTTTTTCCAAGAACATTGGCTTCGTTTGAAGGATCGGAGTCAAAAACCATAGTTGGAGGCTTATTGAAACCTACTTTATTATGGACATGGGTGTATAGATCTTGTACATGACCCTCTATTTCACTCAAATCAATGTTGGCTGGGTTCTTTATATGACAGGGCATAATCTAATTAGTCCTCTAAATCCGATTTTTTTACTAAAAGAAGGCTTATTTTAACCGGCTTTTGACCCCCGAAAGGCAATATTTCAGCTATTTGGATCTTCCTTTTGTCCAAAACACCAGTGTATATGGACATAATTACCCCATATTTGTAGATTCTCGTCACATCTTCCTTGGTATGATGCCAGCCAGGCCACCTAATTATCTCTCCAACCTCGAATTTACCTACTTGGGAGTCCCCAAAGACCTTATTTTTGAGTTTTTCGAGCATTTCTTTGCTCAATTTAAGGATTCTCTCTTGTATTGCATCCATAATCGATCAATTCCACGCAATTTCCCCACGGATCAGTCAAATAATGGTAGTTTGAGCCGTCTCGATGCTGTTTAAACTCTAAATTGGGCCATTTCCGAGGCTCCACGGCTATTGCGACGTGTGGAGGGTGTGTATTTGCGAGTGTTAGTGCTAGTTTTAGGTTATCAAACTCTAAAATCGCCCAACTTTCATCAAAATATAGGCAATTAGCATCAAAATTGGTACTATACCACTCAATACCTCTATCAATATCGTCCACACGGATGGCAATATGATCAATTTTCACTATTTTATCAACTTTTCAAGCATTTGGATGACCATTTCGTCGTCTAGATCGGCATTGTAACCAGCACCAAACGCTTCTGGGCCACTCATATCGTCCAAATCGGCTGTTTCTGGCCCTATTTCGCCTCCAACTTGGTCATATGCGCCCTCTTCCATGCCATATTCGACGTAATGTTTGACTGTTTTGAGGTAATCTGCTGCTTTTGTGAGTTTTGCTTGCACCCAAGACTCCAATTGAGTGCTATCGGTGAGCATTTCGGACAATTCTCGAGCATATTTCTCCATATCGTGGAGTTGCCGCTTGGCAAAACCTCCTTCATCATCCATTTCGGTCTGCGGTGGGTCTTCAGCCATAGCACACTCTTCTTTAATGATCTCAACCAGCCTAATTTTACTAATTTTCATGTTTTTAACCCTTTATAAATACAAGATAGAACAAAAGCAACACAATCATAAACATTTCACCTAATAATGCTACTCCTAACATAGTAATTAGAAAAATAATTGTTAATTTTAGGGTAGTATAGATTTTTTCTTCAGCTAGAGGCATTAATTGAATCCCAAAAACTCTATTTGGTCTTTGAAAACCTTCAAAATCACTCCAATTTGCCAATTATGATGAGAATATATATAACATCTCTCTTCATCATCATCAAACCAAGGTAAAAGATAATATTCAGCGCTTCGAGGAGATAAAATAAATCTTTTATCGTTAACGGAGTAATAATAACTCGTTCCCTTTCCTTTGAGTTTGACCGGGGGCAGCAGATTTCCTTGTTTGGTTTGGATCAATTGAGCCAGTTTAATGGCTAATTTTTGAGGATTTTTATATAAATATTCTCTTAATTTGGCTTTATCTTTAATGCCGCTATTCTCCGTCACCATCGGAACCTCCTTCGCCGTATCCTCCGCCATAATTCCATCCAGGGACGCCCCAATGATACTTATTTTTGCGTTTTTTCTTCTCATCAATGTCTCGAACAAAACGAATTTTGATTTTGGAGGGTTTTTTATCTTCATGCCCCTCTTCCATGGGGCCGCCTTGAGGAGCAACACCAGGAGGGGCTGATTTTCCCCGAGGAAGTTTTAAATTTTTAATTCCTGGAGCATATGGTTTATCATTCGGTCCTTGATCGAGCAAGCCGGCCTTATCTTGTTTATAGGATTTAATTCTTTGAGAGGTTTTTTGATAATCTCTTTCCATTAACAAGTCATCGGCCCCTTTTAGGCTATTTAAATTATTTTTTAAGTTTTCAGTACCACCTTCGGGTGTTGTCAGCATGTCTTCTACTTCTTCTAAGGAACCACAAAAATAATCAGATAATTCCCATTGTAATTCAATAGCTGCTTTCGCTTCTTGGCACGTATATGGTACAGTTGAAATAAAATAATAAACTAATTTATTTTTTTTCTTCCACATTGTATCTTTTGTATCTAAAAGTTGGACTTTAGAAACTTTTAAACCGGTTTCTTCTTTTACTTCCCTATAGAAAGCATAACCAGGTTTTTCTCCTTGAAGTAAATGACCACCAGCAGCATCCCATTCATGTGAATCTGATCGTTGAACGATAATAAATTTACCATCTGTAGTCATTATAAGACCTTTGGCCACCTCTTCGATATCTGAGAGTAATTCATCGGCATCTTTTACAGTAATATTAAAATTTTTATGTAAATTTGCATATTCCTTAATAGCTTCATGTTCTCGAGGATCATCATCATAGTGAAGAGAAGATCCTAGTTCATAAAGTTTTTTAGCTTTGAGTTCTCCGTTTGTATAAAATACTCCATCAACTTGGACATTCAATTGTTTTAACATGGTATTAATAGAGGTTTGAGGCACTTCTTCATAAGTATTTCGTGAAGTAACAACTAATACAGTGGCGCCACCATCTTTGAATTTTTTAATTCGCTGGATTATAGCTGGGTTTACTCCCCCAAATTGGTATTCAATTGCTTCGCCTTCTATATTATTCTCAAAAGATTTAACAATTGTATTATCGAAGTCAAAAGTAACTACTTTTCCATTTTTATTTTCATTTAGTCTTTTCATTTTGTCCAACAGATCTTTCATTCTTTCTATTCCTTTATCATATTATAACACATTTTGTACGGTTTGTCAACCTTTTAGAAATTTCTTCCACCGTTTATGAAATCCTAATTTATTCTCTCTTATGCTTTTTAGGTATTCTTCTCTCTCCAGGCGCCCTTCATTTTCTTTATCGTCCTCTGGTAGTTGATCCCCTCCTGGCTGGAGGGCTGATGAGGAGTACATTTCTTCCAAGGGCGTTCCTTTGAGTTCCGATTGTTTTTTTTCTTCTTCATTTCCGCGCCTGATAGCACTGGCTTCAGTTGCCCATGGACCACCACTGGCACCGGGTGCCCCAGCTACCGCTGCGCTAGTTGAGATTTCTTCTAGTTGTTCTTCTTTCTTCGGTCCTGTACACATTTCACCAGCCTCGTCTTGAGACAAGCCCTTGGGTCTTTTAGCTTTGTCTCCTTTCATATGACACATATAACGTCGTTGCCTATCGGTGTCCACTTCTTTCAAAAATTTTATTTTCATAACTTTTCTCCACACATTAAATAGTTGAGGATAAAGGTTAATCAGGAATGTAAAATTTTTCTCCACCTTGTTCATGAATTGGGTGCATCATATGCCCCGCTTTTTTCACATGTGTAAATCCAAGTGCGTGACCCAGCTCATGTTCCAAAAGTCGTGGCATAAATTTATGTTGATTAGGCAGCGTAATAGCAGCAGACTGCATTTTTCCTGCTAACGAAAGCCTTGTGGTGACGGCGTAAGTATCAGGCAACAATTCTCCCTCTGATCTTATAAAAACCATTCCTATTACAAAGGTTCCTTTACTGCAAATTTGATTATCATTATCCCAATGAACATATGCGAAGTCATAACCACGGTATCCCCACCAATCCACAGCAAGACCCACTCGATAGGGTGTTATTTGACTGTCAGGACACACCACTATCACAGGATCATTTTCCCATGTCGCTAATATAAATTTATTTTCCTCCCACGCCACCCTGAAGCAAAAACCAATCGCAAACCCAACCAAGCCAGAAAGACAAATCAATAGTGTACGACCCTTTAACACCCCCATATACCATACTCAATAATTATCGTTTGGTTTGGTTCCGGCACTGAATTTTCGTCAAACACCACAGCATTATCAACGGGATCATAAGACCAACCCACAGCCACTTGGCCATTTACTAAAACAGTGATAGATTCTTCAATAGGATCAGGTTCATCTAAAGTAAATGTTCTACGCGTACTGACTGTATCCGCTAAGTCTTGCATTTGGTTGCCCCAGTCTGCAGCACATATAGAATACCATTCTCCATTGTATCTCTGGGTCATATCATAATAGCCAGAACCAAAGTCTATACTTCTAGTATAAAAACCATTGTTGTACAAACATCCAGAAGGATGATCACCAATAACACCAAAGTGTCTCATCATATCCGCACTGGGCTTGAGAGTGTCAAAAAAGCTGGTGTAAGTGCTCCATCCTCCAATGCTGTAATCTGGCTCGTCAGAGACATAAATAATAACTAAGGTTGAGTCATCTCGCCAAAAAGAAGTCCCCGGTGCAATGCCTATGTCATAGTCAGTATTTGTAAGAGCCCTCATGGCCATTTCAATTCCTTTTTCGTAGGCTGATCCCCAAGTGCTAATTTGTGTGATTGTTCCCTGCGCCCAATCAACAGGATTAGCAAAAGTATTATCAATCCAACAAACAAGACCAGTACATTGGAGATACCCTCTGTCAGTTGTAATGAACCCCATATGAAAATCTGCGTTAGTTGCCAAGAAAACATTCAAAAATGCTGTCATTTGGTTTGACAATTCTTGTTGAAACATACTCATTGATCCTGAGTTGTCTATTACAAAAATAATATCTAATGTGGGAATTTCCTCCTGCACATAAGTTTGAATAACCCACTGTTCAAAAACACCTTCTCCGAATTGAATAACTTGAATTACCGAAGTTTGAGGATCGTTTCCTGTTATTGTAATCGCACTGTCGTCAAACCCGATATCATCGGGAATATAGGAGACAAGAAAATCAACTTCTTGATTGGGTGCTAAAACCCATGGCGGCTGTGGGAGGCTCCCAAGTTCCATTAGGATGTCTACCGGTTGCGTCACCATCTGAGATACACTCATAATTGTTAACGGCATGTTACCATCATTTCTAATGGTGATGTGCTCTTCATTATCACAGCCCATTGAAATAGTCCCATAATCGAATTCTGTGGGACTTACAGTCATCACAGGTGCATCACCCCTGCCGAGGATTAAAACTTCAATCTCGGGGGTCTCACCGTCGTTAGAAACGACACTTATTAAGCCACCGTTCCCCTCATATGTTTGAGGCTCATAATAGACATCGACTTGGACACCTTCTCCGGGTTGAAGTTCCCAATCAGCATGTTCATCATGGTCGATAGAAAATCTATCATTACCAGCAATAAGTGAAAGGGGATCAAGCAATAAAACTTCATCCCCCGCATTTACTATGGTGAGTTGTTCAACTCCC
>Ga0209434_1001405_pt1 | contig 10938 bp, 29 predicted proteins | sample ETNvirnome_2_300_FD_184068 | JGI IMG/M metagenome (GOLD analysis project Ga0209434, IMG submission 184068) | Marine viral communities from the Pacific Ocean - ETNP_2_300 (SPAdes) (version 2) | ecosystem: Environmental > Aquatic > Marine > Oceanic | place: Pacific Ocean | collected 2013-06-22 | reverse complement strand
GCCGGATCGAAGGGAGGTGCCAACCCGGAGAGATGAGTTGTTGCCAAAGGATAGCTGTCTGGCACTATCCGTAGTAGCTGGATTCGCTGCTCTAAGGCCCTCGGGTAGGTTGTCATACGGATACTTCACCTTGTCCCTGAATATCGCTTGAGCATCTTCCAGGCTGTGGGCGATAACCCCGGCCCGCACATCGGGGTGGAATATGCACTCATCCAGCATGTACAGTTGAATGAATGTAGAAAATCCGACTTGACGGCATTTCAAGATTATGCTCAAATGCGTCATATTATCAAAGAGTTGCTGCTGACCCCAATTCATCCTGAAGGGGACAGACTTGCCGTGCTTGTCCGTTATCGTGTATAAATTATTCAGCCGCCACCCCTTGTCCTTGAATTTGTCTACTGCGGCTTGCTGGGCCTCATTCATCCCGGTCATCACACCTCTGGCACGGTATTTGTACCGGCACCGGCTTATCCAGCTTCAACATTTTACCATCCCGGCCTAATATCAGTTCCGTCGTGTAACCGCTATCAATATAGCCCGTATCAAGACAATAATGACACTCCACTAACAATGCTCTCAATTTTTCTCCACCCCCTTCAACAACTGGCCCCGCAGGTAGTTTATCGTGGCGTCCTTGGCTTCCAAAGCAAAGACAGCTTCAGTGCAGGAATTCCGGCCTGCCAGCGTGATAACCCCGCTATTGGCAATTTCAAGCAGCCTATCCACTAGCGGCTCCACAACGACAGGCTTAACAGGGACGGAGGAGGCGGTCATCAGTAGCCCCAGACCTTGCGGGGGTAATTATGCATCCAAGAAACCCCAGCAGCCATATCCGTCACTTCACCAGTCCCGTCCAGCGCCACCTCATGCCCTGTCTTACCTTTACTACCCGTCCTGTCAGGCTCGCTCACCAGCGGCGGCGGGCTGCGCTTGCCCCAGTGACCCATGTCGCGGTTGGGGTCGTCACGCTTGTAACCGGGATGGAAGCCAGGGTCGCACCCATCGGCAAACCAGCCGGACGGCAACGCTACTTGCTCCCGCATCCGCACCAGGGCGGGGATGTTTAGGTCAGCCGCCAATGGACTTCTCCCGCAGTGCCTTCAACTCGCGCTGATATCCCGCCTTCTGCATGCCACAAGCCTTCAATTTGCCCCGCAAATGATCCACCTCAACCAACAAGAAACCAACATCGTCAAGCGGCCAATCCCGGTGCGCCGCCGTCTGGGAAGCAGCGTGCGCGGCGCGGATTTCCGCTATGCGGTCGGTCATCAATAAGGCCCCGTGCCGCCGCCCTCGACAGGAAATGCCGCACGAATATTGGCACGCACCCGCTCAAATTCTGCTACCTCACCACGCAGCCGCTCTATCTCGTCGGCAGCTTCCACAAGTATGGACCTAGACTCCTTTACCTCGGTGCGCAGCCGCTCCACTAGGTCAGTCATTCACATACGCCTTCGCGGCCAGCTTGTCCCGCAGATCACGTAAGGCTATGGCCGCTCGTAAAGCGTCAGTCATCGTCGGCCTCCAGGGCTGCGTTGAGATGTCCAAACCGTCGCGAATCGGCCTCGTCCCACATGGCCGGAGCATACAACGCGCCAGTAAACTCCCGCGCCGCCTCGGCTATCCGCAGGAGGTAAGTGACATCCGCAAAGCTGCCCAACTTACTATGACGGCCAACCGCCAGACGCGACTGTATTTCAGTTAGCCTGTCCATACCCTAATGCACATTCCCCGAAAACGGCTCAAACACAGCACCATCACCATGCAAAAACATCTCAGCATAAGCAGTCGCAGCCGTTATGCTCTCAAACCCCGTGATCTCCAAAACCACACACGGCTGCCCCTCATCATTAACATCACTCGATATAGCTGTCAACATCGGGATACCCTCGTCAGGATCACCCATCAGAGGGCCACCTCGGACCTCGATCTCGCCGCCGCGCCTTTATCTTGGCCGCCTTGTAACCAGACCGGAATGCTCGATCAACCGTGCTTGAGCCGTCACTGCGGCTGAGCTTCTCATGCTCGCGAATAGCCCGGCGACCACGCTTCGTCACCCGCTCCTCAATGCCCGCAGACAACCGATTGCTGCTCCTAACATCAATCGTCTTACGAATCCGCTCCTTACCAGTCTTGCGGCTCTTAACCGTAACCTTCAGCGGCTTTTTAGCCATTTCGTAGTAACTCCTGGGTTGAATACTCGCCCCGTGGCGAAGTTAACTAAGTGCCTCAAAACAAAGCACAAAAAAAATAGCGGAAAATTTAATGTGCAGAGCCAATATAGCTATAATGTGGACAAAACGGGCATAGGGGCAACAAATATATGGCAAACCAAACCACAAAATACCACAAATATATAGCGGTGGGACCCTATCGTCACCAGTACTCCCCCCGCCGCCGCTGCGCGCGATGGGCCGGGGGCCGGATCGACAGCACGGGATACGTAATCCCATGCTCACCCCAGCTAACACACTGATATGTATGGCGTATCGCTAGCGTGGCGTATCCTAAGTCACCGCTAAGTCACCCTAGTGCAGCGTATCAGTATCATCATCGGCCTGGACAGGGGCTACAGGCGCGCTGGCATCAGGGGTAGGCAACCCCCTAGCTGAGCCGCTAACGCTGTCCAGCACGCTGTCCCAGCCGCCGGATAGGGCTACCTCACGCCGCTCGACCAGGTGGCCGCACAAGTCAGCCGCCAGCTTGCCAGCGGATACGGCCGAGCCGTACTGCGCGGCCTGGCGTGCGCCCTCTCTGTCAGCCAGCGCATTCGATAGCGCAATATCCTTCGTATAAGCCTTAACAGTCACCATTTTATCGTCTATTTCAGCCTGTTTGGCGTCTATCCATGCCACTATCTTGTTATTTGCGCGGAGCCTGCTGGCATGAGCGTGCAGCGTAGCCCTGCTTTGGTTTTGACTATATCCGGCGCGCTCATATGCATCCACGTTATTCATGCCATCCATAACGGCCTGCGCGAATGCTAGCTGTTTGCCGGTTAGCCTGTAGCTGCTCAAGGGTATGCTCCTATTGGGTTTGAAGGTGCGAGCGGATTAAATAACAATTGGTGCTTGACATATGTTTAGGGCTGTGCCTATTATGTGTTACAGTCACTTATCAGACTTGGTAGGGCGCCCCCCATAGCCACCCGCCGCCGGAATGATACAGCCCGGAATGACAGCTATGCAGTTTAATGGCCCGCTAGATTGGCAGGACATCATGGACGCGCAAGCCAAATTTACCGCTGCAATATCAAGCGGCGCACTATCCGACGATCCGACAGCCGATAACTTTGCCGGCCACTATATGTACATGCATACAGAGCAGTGCAAAGACAGCGGTTTTCCCGTTGACCTCTTCAAGCACATTGATACCCGCAAATATCTGCCCGTTTACCGCACCGGATATCTCACAATTACCTAACCCCTAACGTGGCGGGCCGTTTAACTGCATAGCAAATGCAATGCACTGATGAGCCCACTAACCTGTGAGGATGTTATGCAGATGCAAACAGCAAAGCGCCGCGATGAAGTGGCTGCTACATACGCAGTAGCCAATGAGGGTGAAGCATACCGCGAGGGTTTCGAGCGTGGTTATGCCGCCACCACTTGGATTGATACGCCTAGTGTCGGCGACAAACTGCCATTAGATGTTGACTGGCAAGGTATCGGCACAATTGAAACTGTGCAGGATATCGCAGACGCCATCCAATTGATGGCGGGCGAATGCGAAAGCAATGACCGCCAATTCAGCCCATTCGAGCACACTGCATCCTTTTATAATTCAATGGATGATGCAGATGAAGTTTGGCAGGCTTTCGATGATGGCATTTCAGATGGAATCATCGCTGAAATTAGCGAGCGTGACTTGTCCTAACTTACCGGCCCGCACACTAGCGGGCTTTTTAGTGCATTGCAGCAGAGCTATTTGGTTGTGTCCACCCTAGCAGGAGATATGACCATGACTATCAGACATTATGATTATCACGAGTCACAAGATGACGACGGCACCCCCGGCCACTGGTATGAGGCCACGGGGTTTCGCTCGCTTAAGTCGGGCGATACAGTCGTTTGGGTCAAGCGTGAGGCCGATGGGCACGAGAAGTCCATCCCATCCGAATTCATGGGCAGTAACAGCTTGGAGCGGGCCGTGCGCCGGTTAATGGAGCAGGGTTTCGAGTGTGACTGTCTGAAATGCGAAATCAGTTAACCCCCAACCCCGCTTAACGGCGGGCACTACCAAGTAGCTCTGCGCAGTATCTCTTGATGGCCGGCCAGAATTGGTTGGATATCATGGCTAAGTTTTCACCGCCTATCGTCACGGTTAATGACAAACTCCCCGCCCACAAGGGCACGACTGGTACTTTAATGCCGCTGCACGGCGGCGCGATCAAAGACTGGTGCGTTGTTTACGGTCCCGGCGACTTCGATTGGTTGCCGGTTGATTTGCATGAGGTTGACCACTAACCCCTAACAGGCCGGCTTTCAAGGGATACTGCACGCAACCCTGGTTTAGTCGTGTTAACCGCTAGAGGGAATATGACTATGGCCGACCACCCGACACAAGAGCAGATGGATGCTATCCACCAATTCCGCAACCAGTGTCTAAACTATCACATTGACGACTGGAAGCAACACCTTTTGGATGCCTGGCGCACCGGAGGGGATGTTAACGCCATCCCTGACGGGCACCTATTGCGGCAGGTCCGAAACCAATTCGGGCCGTCTTGGCTGGCAACCATACCCTTCTAACCCCCTAGTGTCGCCTACGGGCGGCACGACTAAGCCAGGTTTGCACTACTGCACACTTTAATGGCCGGCCAGGAAAGGCAGGTTGTTATGGAAGCATATACTGACAGCTTTTATGCAGTACAGCATTGGACAGCACCATGGACTAACCGTGTTATGGTGCGGAAAATGTATTGTGACGAAAGCCTATCCGGCATTGGTTGGATAGTTGTTGAAACCCGCGACACATACAAGGCCGCCATGCAAGCGGCGCGCGAATATAAACAGTCTCTAACCTAACCCCTAGCATGGCCGGCTATCAAAGTGTGCAGTGCACCACATAGACAGCCGCGCCAGAATTGTGAGGTATGTTATGCAGATCAAAGCGTCACGGTTACCTAACGCAATAGATCACGATAACGCACACTATTCTGTCGAATACCAGGACGGAGCGTTATATGAGCTAACCTATAGCCGCAACAGCCGTACATGGGCGGGATATGAGATAGAATATTCAGACGACGGCGGCGACTATCGCCCGGTCAGACGTTTAGAGCCGGGGAGCGATGAAGCAGCGGAAATTGCCCGCGACTTTAAATTAGTAGTACCCAAATAACCCCTAACCCGGCGCGGCTCTTTATGTGGTGCAACATACGGTTAACTAGGTCGCGCTAGAAAGCATGGTGAAGTATGACTAAAGTGGTTGACGTTGACGATATCCGCCCGATTGCCAGTCAAATGCAGTTGATCCTTAGCACGGATCAAGTCCTAACCGGCGATAACCGCCGGGATTTGGAAAACCTTTGCACGCTATTGATGGACCGCATCCATTTTGCTACTAGCGAAGCCTAACCCAAACCAGCGCGGCCTTGTTAACCGTATACCGGCATGAGCCGGGATAACCTGGGCGTTTGCCTAGAGCCAGCGGCTATATGAAAGGGGCGCGGCTGGCACCCCTAAACACCAGGAGGACATGATATGCAATTACAGCACATTGGGTCAAATATGACCGAAGTCACAACCGATACATTGCGGGTTTTGTTTAGCTACTCGACGCCCGTCGCGGCCTATAGCCTTACCGCAGGACAATTCTACAAAACATCCCGCAAATGGTCTGTCACCACCACAAAACATATCAACAAATGGCTTGATGGTGCTGGCGCTCTTGAGCAGCCCCAAGAGTTTTTTGAGGCGCTACTTTAACCCCAACCGGGGGCGGCAGCATATCGTCGCCCCCATAGGAGGATGAGATGAAACATACGCCAGGACCGTGGAAGCGCCTTGGCCGCTATATACGCGCACCATACGGCGAGCGTATTGCCACGCTCAATTACATCAAGGGCGAAAGCAATGGCCGCCTTATCGCCAGCGCGCCACAACTGCTTGAGGCGTTGCAAATGATAGCGCAGGTAAGCCAAACCAATCGCCACCTAGCTGTTAACATGAATTTCATTAGCCAAACAACCCGCGCCGCGATCAAGGCGGCAGAGGAAGGCTAACATGCGCTATCTCATATGGACGCACGCTGCACTACTAACCGCCTGCGTCCACACCGCAAACGACAACCCAACCATTCAGCCGCTCGTGGACTTTGTAGGCGGCGCACTCTACATAGGTGCTGAAGTGCTTATGTTTCTGCCATAACTAAAGCCGCCTCATTGCTGGGGCGGCTATTTTTTTGTGCATTAGACATGCGTATGCACGTCAACGGCCAGACTGTCGCATATTGCGAATGGCTTGTCAAGTGAATTCTTTTGCCACCCTGTCCGTTATCTCCTTATCCCGGGCGCCGGCAAGCTCGCGGTGCTTGCACAGCCTGTCCAGCGCATCCCGCAGCCGCCTTATGCCGCCATCCTGGGGCCGCGCATCCTCGACACATACCGCCACGACAAACGAGGATGAATTGCGTAAAAACCGCATGGTGGCCTTCATGACCTCCAGATTCCATAATTTGGCCTCTGACATTTGACGGCCACCGCCGGGCGAATCAGACCAGCTACTTGTAATAGACGCATTATTTGTCTTGTGCGAGAGCTGGCGAAACCAACACGCGATGTCGAAGCGCCTTATGGCTGCATTGCCCTTGCCCAGGGTGCCGTCCTTCAACAATATATCAAGTATGCCGTTAGGGTGAATATCCCGCTCTCCTGCCACCATTATCGTGTCATTCTCATTCTTGCCCCGTATGTCCATGACTATGCCGCCGTGGCGCTTGCGCTCACGGGTGCAGCCCTGGCCTATGTGGATGACGTTGGGCTTAGTCAAGGCTAGCGTCGATCATAATGCGCCATGTATGAGCAGCCAATTCCTTTATCTTGGCATCCTCGAATTGGGCAATAGCCCCCTGCCGCAACATATCCTCTGTCGGCTCGCGCATTGCGGCTATACTATCGCGCGCCGTATTTTCATGCAATTCCCATGCACCACAGCGGCAATTCAATGTGCGGCATTTGGCTTCGCACAGCACACGCGCCACCCGCTCGATCATCTCATTCACCGCACCCGCCCCTCAACCACCACCGGCACGCACAGCGGCGTGGCCTGCCTGGTGTACACACGTATCTCATCCAATGCTATCATGCACTTATCACGGGTTTCATATTCAGCCACCGTTACCGCGCCGGACATCAGCCATAGTACCAGTATCCAGGTCATTAGTCACTTAGCGCCCCGTCTATCATTGACTCCCAAATATATAATGCGTGGCTTCTGTTTGTATTGCTTTTGTCTAGCATGACTGGTGAAGGTCTTCGCATAATAGCTAGCACGGCACGGGCTTGCTTACGAGCTAAATTGTCAACAGGCTGTCCCTCAAAATTAGGCTCTGCCTCAAATATTGCTTGTGCCATACGCTCGACTATATCAGTCAAGAAACCGCCCCTGGTTGAGCCAAGTTTGGGGTAGGGGTGTATAGCACATCTCGATCAGAAAGTCCCCGTGTGCGTTGGAGTTGCAAAACAGATAATTGTGCAGCCCCTCCATAATCTGGTCCGGAGTAGCTACAATATCAACCTTGTCCCCGTCTATATACACAACCTTGCCCCCGCTAGTTATCTTATTCCACGCCACCCTAGCATGTAGTTTGCCGACCTTCCTGGGATATAGTTTCCAGAATAGCTCAAAGTCATTCGATACTGCTGTATCTTGGCTTTGCGTATTTGCGCTGGAGGATTTCCCCGATGCTTTCTGGATATTCACTACGTTGGACTGCTTTTTGCTCATCCGGCACCTTTACAGTTAATAACTCAAATGCCTTACTACCACCCTTATCCTGATCTGGATAGGGCAGTTTACACTGACGTTTCTTGGGCCGCTTTTTCTTAAACCAGGACATCAAACAAACTCGCGCGTTACCCGTGAGCGACTGGGGTGCTTCATGTGCCGAAGGGCCTTGGCCTCTATTTCACGAATGCGCTCACGGGTAACGCCGAATTCGTTTCCCACCTCTTCCAGGGTACGACACTCGCCGTCAAACCCAAACCGCAGCCGCAGTATTCTTTCCTCGCGCGGCTTTAGTTTACCCATCGCATCCGTTAAGGCCCGCGCTAATTCCTTCTGCTCCACATATTCCTCCGGCCCGATCTGCTTGGTGCTTTCGATAAATGCCGCCACCTCATAAATATCGGCTTCGATCTCGGCGGTATTGGTTTCAAGCACCTCTTCATGGTGCTGGGGCGGCACAAGCTCTTCCGGCATGCAGTTGAAAAACTTGGACAGGGTGATAATATCCGCCCGCCAATTACCGCGCTTGGTTAAAGCAGGTCTGGATAAATTAGCCAGATGATAATAGCAGGGAGCAGATTTGGCTTTTCCGGTGCGCCGTTTTAATTCTGCAATTGTTTCAATTCCGTGCTCACGCATTTTCGTAAGCAGGTAATTATTCTTAACCTTAATCTGGAGACTGTAGTCTTTCATATGCTGCTTATATCAGGTTAAGTTAGTCTTGTCTAGTATCGCAACCCATATCCTTATATGTCTTTGGTCATAGCCATCTCAACCCCGATATTCTGGGGTCAAGCTGGATCGCAACCCATAGAGCCTTATAGCGGTCGCGGTCAGTGCGTCACTTGGGGGGCGCACATTTGCTCTCTCGTCCAAGGCCCCCAAGACCCTGCCGGATTGCCTGTAGAGCTTTAGCCTAGGCGTCTGTGGTGTACCGGACCCCCGCGCTCCCACAATTTGCGAAACAGCACCGCGCTAACATCGCTTCTCCGCAGTCCATCTTGTGCTGTTTAGCCATCGTCTTGCATCCTAAACCAATGGGCGGCGCGGCTTACAACCTCATCGCTGCCGCCCACGTAGGGCTGTTTAACTACCTGTCCATCCTTCAGATACCAGATATCGAAATTCTTGATTTCCTCAACCGTCTTGCCCCATAGCACAAACACCGTGACATATCCGGTTTTAACTAGCGCCTCTAATGTGATGACTTGACCCCGTGGGATGGACACGCCGGGCGACTTGGTTTCAAACATCAGGAATTTGCCGCGCCGCTCAATTACCCCGTCGATGTCCATTGGGGCCATGTTGGCCTTGGGCCACGCCGGCTTTAGAAAGTCCCAGTCGAATATGCCGTCAAACCCGGCGGGGGCCGTTTCGGCAAACTTTTTCTTGTCGCGGATCGTCATATCGTCACCTAGCACTGTTGTTAATGTAAACGCAAGCCTTAATGCACTATATAGTAATTACACCTCAAACGCCGACCCCAAGCTACGATATTCCTTGGTATCCCCGCACCGCTTGCATATCCTGTTGCCCGGCCCGCCGGAGTCAAACATCTTCAGGCACTTCAGGCATTTCCGCTGCTTCTTATTCTCCGGGCTGCCCCAGTGATCCCTGGTGACGGTCCAGCCGGTAAAGTCGTCCGTGCCGGTAATGTACACCCGGCGGCGACCGCCCTTGTGCTCTATGCTGATCCAACCACCATCAGCCAGTAGTTTGATATTAGTGCTGACAACACCTGTGGAGGTAGCCAGCAATTCACCTAACTGCTCATTCGTCGGGCAGGTCCGGCTTTTGCGGGCATGCGCCTTGAGCAGTTTGAGCAGGGCTGTCTGGACGGGGGTCATCGGTGCAACAACGTCAATGCGCCGGGCTTGCGTTTTCTTTTGTGTTGCAAGTTTTCAAAATGCGCCCGCTGTCTTGCTAAGTACTTTTCGGAGGGGAATGGGCGGTGGGCCAACTTCTCATGCTCGTCGCAGTAGCTTGCTTCTGGTATCGCCCGCCGCACGCAGTATATCGTGTTGAAACCGCACGGCTCGCCCGGTATCCATTGACAGAATTTCGGATCGTAGCCCTTTCTACCGGTGATAAGCCCTTCCTCACGCAGCCGCCGCCGCCATCTGAAAACAGTGGCGCGGCTGGTCCCCGTTTGCTCCATTATCTCTTTAACCTTCAGCCCCTTGATCGTTAGCCGCTGCACTTCCATGATAACCTCTACATCAACCTCTTTAATCGGGCTGGCACGTTGAGACAGCCCCATCCGGTGGGCGCGGCCTATTACTGCATTACGGGTGCGGGTGCCCAGGGCTATGGCAATCTGCCCGCACGTTACCCCTGCCTCCCAGCCCTCGACCAGTATGGCTATTTCCGCCTCTGTCCATATCATGCGTTTACTTAATGCGCCGAAGCTGCCAGATCGTTAAGAGGCATTCAATGATACCGCCGCATGCCATTCCTATAAGAAAAACCCAAATTAATGTCATTGCTTCATTCATGCAGGCGTTACCGTAACCACCACATTATCGACATCGCCCACCTTTATCGCCACGCCGGTCAGGCATGTCATGTTATCGGTGGGCAGTATGCCGCTGGACACTAAAATATCCGAAAGCGCCTTGGCGTAATTATCCAAGTCTCTGCGGCCATTGTACGGCACCACATAATGTACTGTAGCTTTGTTGCCGCGCTTAATGACGGGGACATCCTGACGCTGTATCATTAGCTCCGTTTGAGCTTCAGCAATCCATTTTTTGTATTCGCCAGTTTTCACGCGGCCCACGCCAGGCACATTGCGATACATGGTGTTAACCGACGGCGGCACTGGGAGGGAAAAAGTCACCGGGAGCCGACCCGGAGGTTAGCCCCCGGTGACAGGTTGGCGCGCTCGACTTGGGAAAGCCGGTAGCAGCGCGCCCAGGGAGGAGAGTCGTCGCAACCAAAGTCCTGATCGTGCACATCAAACCAGTCAGGTGGGCAGGCTAGGTCA
>Ga0209434_1001404_pt1 | contig 10939 bp, 14 predicted proteins | sample ETNvirnome_2_300_FD_184068 | JGI IMG/M metagenome (GOLD analysis project Ga0209434, IMG submission 184068) | Marine viral communities from the Pacific Ocean - ETNP_2_300 (SPAdes) (version 2) | ecosystem: Environmental > Aquatic > Marine > Oceanic | place: Pacific Ocean | collected 2013-06-22 | reverse complement strand
GTATTATCGCCGAAATCCTTGAGTTTCTCGAATAATTGCTCGATTGAGGCATCAAAGAAGTCACTATCTAAGATATATGCCTCTTTGAGGACATATTTGCGCCAGTTTTCAAGTAGGAGTTTCATTTACCAGTCGCCGGCGGATCTCTAATAAAAGCTTCAATATCTTCTGGCGGATATCCTAAATTTTTGCCCATTATTCGATGGAATCGCGTGTCTAAACGATCAACATCCCCTTTTACTCTTCTTAGCTCAACGGAGACTTCTTTTACGTTTTCAGGCCTTCCCAAAATAAACATATTTCCTTCTATAGCGTGCACAATGTTGAGTTTGTGGGCATTCTTAAGTATAAAATTGCCTATATCTATATCAGGGCACTCATCCGGGCCTTCTTCCAAAACTTCAGTGGGCTCGGGAGGTCCAGCAGTCCTCTGAACACAATCCATGTCTGGCTCGATCCAACGAACTGGGTTACTATAGAACATGGGCTTTTTTCCTGCTAATACTGCCACCATTTGATTGCCTTCCTGGAATGGCGTTCCTTCGCGGGTATATCGTTGAATGATATTAAGCATATCTTTCCCTGCACCCATTTTTTGAAAAACTTTTAAAGTTAATTCGGGATTCTTCTTCATAAAATCCCCAAACATATCTCCCCTAGCAAAAGAAGCCATCTCTTCTTCCTCTGCTAAATATCTGCGCCAGTTTTCAAGTAGGAGTTTCATTTATTACCACCCCCCACCCCAATCATCATCAAAAATTGAAGAGTCAATAATCTTGAAGTTATATCCTTTATCATATCCTATGTTGCCGCGACCAATCTCATACTTATCGATAGCAAAGGACTGCATCGCTTTGCTTAGTTCTTGGTAGACGGCGCCGGCAACAGGAGCTACAATACCCTGAACCAAGGCAGCATCTCTCTCGTCTGCTTGCAACGCCGCGTCCACAAAACCTAGTTCGTTCTTACCACGCGGATCAAGTGTTGGAGCTTCGCCTCTGTTGGTTCGGAAAGAACTCATAATGACCCTCATGAGATGAAAGGGGTCGGCAATATTGAGGCTTGATAGCCAATCACTTGCCTCCGTTGCATTCCAGTTTTCTAAAATCGCTTGCTGTTCGGCTGCGAATGACTTATCTAATACCTTCTGCATATCTTCTGGCTCTACAAGAGGTTCTAAATTTTCTAACACGACCCACTTCCAATCTGGGCCGTGAGCATATGTTTTGGGAAAAATAAGAGGGTAGGCAATAGCAGTTTCAAAGTCCTCTTTGTTCATCTTCTTTTTATAATCGTCATCATCGTGGATAACCTTGATAACATATGCCGGATCATCAACGGGTTGATATACCATGCGGAAGGATCCGCTACCGCCAGGCTCCTCAAAACGATCGGAGTTTACGATTGCTTGGATTTCCTTTAAGTCGTCGGTTGCTTGGATTTCTTTAAGCCACGGGAAATGCTCGGCTTCGCCTTCTTTTATATATTGGCGCCAGTTTTCAAGCAGGAGCTTCATGTGGGTGCACCTATTGAGGATCGGCTGGTGGTGCAATATCGGAGACGTATCCTTTGTTTTTCATAAAATTTGATAAGACAGTTTCAGCAAATTTATCGGTATCTGGAATATACATATCAGGATTTCCCCGTAACCACTTTAGCATTTCCCCCGCAAAATTATGAAGAAATTTCTCGTCAATAGGAAGTTCCATTCTATCATCAATATTTAACAATTTAGCAATGGGGTTGCTCCCTACTTTACTATCGTCCATTCCTACAAAATCATCTGCTGCCACCTTCAAAACATCAAATGCTGCTTGACCTACTTCTTTGGCTGCTATTACAGTTTTGACCGTCGCTTTTCCAGTTTTCCAAAAAGCTGCAATGCCACTAAGCATATTTCCCATGACGGGGATCGTTTTAGCCCACTCTAGAGTAGCACTGGCTATTTCAGGCCCGATTTCTTGAACGGCTTGTCTGAAGAATTCTTCACCGGCGGCTTTTGCAGCCAACAACGCCAATCCTTGCTTAATCGCATTAACAAAATCCTTAGCTTGCTGCTGCTCGGCTTCCGTAAGAAGAGAAATATCGTTTTCCTGACGCGATTCGGCTACAAATCGGTCCCACTTAATCGAAACAAACTTTGACATTAATATAAATAGTCTATTTCTGTACATTATCTACAATAATTCTTAATCCACTGCGCTGGATCCATTCATAATCGACCAGCTCATCAACATATACAATTTTAATCCACGCAATAAACTGAAAATAATTTTCCACGGACAGGTCAGTTATGATAGCCAAACATCCCGACCGCGGACCATGGATTCTTTGTACTAGGTCTCCGACTTTTAATTCATCGGGTATGTTCATATGATTGTACTGCCGCTACGTAAAATCTTTAGGATCCCGATATTTAAGTCGAACTCTTTCAGAGATTGGAATGGCTTCGCCATCACCATCGATGCGCACGAAGGTCATTTGAGTGCTAACAACCGCCTTCTGTGTTCCATTATATACAGAGTGCCTTCTCGCTTCCATATTCAGCGTTAGAGACGTTTTTCCTATCTTATCCACCTCTCCATATATCTTGATAACTTGCCCGGGCCTGCATGGCTTCTCAAAGGTCAGACCGGCAATATGCTTAGTCACCATACGAGGCGTATCAGCTGCCTGTGCGGCGAACGCTGCTGCAGCTTCATCGAGCCACGCAAGCATTACTCCTCCAAAAAGATTTCCATGATAACCTACATCTTGAGTTTTTACAAAATGAGTTGAAATAAGTTCCATACAATCACTCTTTATTCTTCTCGACGTCCTTTGGTAATTTAAAACAGCGGCTGCTTTCACATAGTTTGTCTACTTTTTCTTTGAGCAAGTCAATAGTTTGATGTAACGCTCTCAAAGCCAATTCTACATCTTTTTGTGGTTTCTTTTTAGAGTCCATTTTCTTCTATTTCCAAAATCATTTCAAGGTGAGCTTTTGCAATATTTTCAACCACAGAGGCGTCTAATAATGCTTCAGCATCTTTAAGGTTTGTCATAAAGCCATTTTCTGATAAAACAGCGGCCATATGAGTTTTTCGTAAAACATAAAAGTTTGCCCAGGTATTGTTCGCCCGTACGCCACGATTGTGAAAATCTGTGTAGTATGCTAACTGTTCTTGAAGACAGAGAGCCAATTTTTTGCCTTTTGAGGACCTATAATGGTGAAAAGTACAAATACCGCCGGCCGAATTAAAGTCTCTTCCGTTTCCAAAAGCATTTGCGTGTATCGAAACATATATACAATTTTTTCTCTCTTTGTGAAGCCGATTAGCCTCAGCAACTCTTTTTCGCAGAGACATATCTTCTTGAGTATCAACTAAATTAATAATATCTAATTTTCCTTGATGGCGCCGGAGGTTTTTTAATTTAACACTACTACAACCATTACCAAACTCAGAAAGCCGCTCTACAACGCGTCGGTTAAAGACTCCTTCATATAAAATTCTTCCATCAGGCAATTCTGGTGATCTTTTCCCGGCAGTCTGATATACTCCGTCAATGAGTCCTCCGTGCCCCGGATCTAGTAACCAAGTGTATCTCGACATAATAAGGCCTCCAACTCTTGTAAATAGACCTAAAAGTACTCTTTCCACTCAATATTGATATTTTGGAGCTTTTTACGAATGATTGAGTGATAAGAGGGTCTTTCGGGACGTTTAATCAATGATACGGGCGCATTTTCAACTAAATAATCACGCTTTTGTTGATTGCAGGGCTTGCAAGCGGCCACCACGTTGTTCCATCGCGATAATCCCCCTTTAGACTTGGGGATTACATGATCAATAGTGAGATCGGACTGATCAAAGCTTTCTGCGCAATATTGACATCGATTTTCGTCTCTGATAAGGATATTCTTCCGCGTACAAGGCAAAGTAAAGAACTTTTCATCAATATAGCGAAATAATACGATTACAGAAGGCACCTGAAAGGCTTTGGAGGCTGAATGGACCCATTTATCGGAATATTGGATGGCATATGCCTTTTTAAGCCACGTAAGGACGAAAGCATCTTGCCAAGTGATGATTTCAATCGGTTTAAAGGATGAATCAAGCTTCAAAACAGAGATATTGTTCATTTTTTCTCTTTTTTCCCTTTTTATCGCTTTTGAACACAATTAATGGTTGACATTAAAGTATATATGAATTATAATTGTTAATAGTTCCCTTCTTAAGGTAATTAGTGTATGAGTGTCTTCCGAAAACATAAATCCATCGTTGATAGAGCGTCCGCCGACCGCATTCGACATAAAAAAAAGATCGACCGCGCAATTAAAGAGTCTATTAAGGATGTGGTTGCTGAGGAGTCCATAATTGGACAAAACGGTAAGAAAAAGATCCTAATCCCGGTACGAGGACTCAGAGAGTACCGTTTTGTCTACGGAAACAACGAAAAAAACAAATCCGTAGGCTCGGGGGGCGATCATTCACTTAAAAAGGGTCAAAAAATTGGTAAAAAGCGCGCTGAGAAGTCGAAAGGACAAGGAACTGGGGAGGGAGGCAATAAAAAGGGCGACGAATACTATGATGTCGAGGTCTCGCTTGAGGAATTAGCCGAATACTTGTTTAATGATCTAGATCTACCCGATTTAGAGAAAAAACAGTTTAGATTCATATCACAGGAGTCAATCAAACGAAAAGGTTATCGCTTTAAAGGTATTCGTCCTCGTTTATCGAAGAAAGAAACGCTAAAAAGAAAGATCCGACGCCAAAAGATGGCCGAAAAGGTAGGAACCTATGATCCCGATAGCGGTGATCGCTTCCCATTTCACCAAGATGACCTAAAATATCATCATATTAAGCCAAAAATCAAAGAAAATAGCTCCGCAGTCATTTTCTTCTTAATGGATGTGTCAGGATCCATGTCACAGGACCGTAAATACCTCGCAAGAAGCTTCTTTTTTCTGTTGTATCAGTTTTTAAATCACAAATATGACAAAATTGAGGTAGTCTTCATTTCTCATTCTACTCATGCCAAACGAGTAAATGAAGACGACTTCTTTAAAGTGGGCACATTTGGTGGTACAATTATCTCGAGCTGTTTAGATCTTCAATTAGAGGTAATTCAAAAGGAATTTCACCCCAATAGTTGGAACATTTACACCTTTTACTGCGGCGATGGCGAAAATTGGTCTTCTGACAACGAAAAATGTCTTGGATTGTTTAGTAAAATCAAAGAAGTTAGTCAATTAACTGGATATTGTGAAATAAACGAGAATTACAAGGGTCTTGCAGATGAAATAGATAAGGGTGACCCCTTCTACGGTACTCCGTGGGGCACATTTAGTGCTTGGAAGAACGAAGAAATGGACAATTTATGGTCTAAAATCAACCCACTTTGTGATAATACCTTTAAGAAAGTAATGGTTGGTGAGACTAATCATATTTGGCGCGCCTTTCATGCCCTTTTTGGTGGGAGTACAACAAAATGAGTGACTGGACAGAGAAAGATTTGTTGTATTGGGATGAAAAAATCACCCGAGTTGCCGAAGATTTGGGCCTAGACTGGTATCCTATCGATTATGAAATCATTGACTACCAAGAAATGCTGGGGGCGATGGCATATGTTGGTCTTCCCACTCATTATCGACACTGGTCTTACGGAAAAGAGTATGAACGAACTCATACTTTATACAATATGGGACAAACGGGGCTTCCATATGAAATGATCATCAACTCAAATCCCAGTATTGCATACCTCATGCGCGAAAATGCTCTAGACATTCACATCCTTACTATGGCTCACTGTGTCGGACACTCAGATTTCTTTAAGAATAACAGGATGTTTGCCGATACCAACCCCAATAATATAATCAGCAGCTTTAAGTCAGCTGCTAAATACGTTCGCAAATTGATTGAGGACCCTTCCATCGGAATTGATCGAGTAGAGGCAGTCTTAGACGCTGCCCATTCTATCAAATATCAGGTTCCCCGCTTCCCGGGCGTAAAGTACAAAACGCACCCAGAACTATTAAGACTAGAACACAAAAAAATGGCCCAAGATCCGGAATATGAAGCAAAGCTTGATAAAACCCCGCTAGCGCCAGAGTATAATTTACTCAAGTTTATTGCAGAACACAGCAAGCGCCTTAAAGAGTGGGAACGTAATCTCATACTTATTGTGGAGGAAAGCTCAAAATATTTCATCCCTCAAGCTTTAACTAAGGTTATGAATGAAGGGTGGGCCTGTACCATTCATTATAAGATTGTTAATGAACTAAACTTACCGGATAATTTATATCTACCATTTATTAAGCTTCACAACCAAGTCGTGCGGCCACATCTTGGACAGCTAAATCCTTATCATCTGGGCTTTAAGCTTTTTGAAAAAATAATTAAAGAAAAAGGATTCGAAGAAGCCATGACCTTAAGAGAAGTTCATAACGATATAACTTTTTTACGTTTTTACCTAGATGAAGAATTCATGCGCGAGATGAATTATTTTAGTTATTCCCCCAAGAAAAAACACAAGGCAATTACTATAGATGATATTTCTAATGATGAAGGTTGGGAAAAAGTCAGAGACGAGTTAATTAATAATGCAGGATTGAATCGTATTCCGACGGTTTATGTTGAGGAAGTTAAAAAAGATAACACATTATGTTTGGCGCACGAACATGATGGTCGTGATTTAGATTTGAATTATGCGCAAAAAGTTTATGATTATATTACACACCTATGGGGCGACCCCGTTAAACTAGTAACAACAATCGAAGACGAAACATGGGAGTTTTAAAACAATGAGTACCACAAGTAAATTTTTAGAAAATGTAAAAGCGCACAGCGAGAGTAAAAAAACTGAAAAATTCAAAGGCTTTTTAGAAGAATATTTACAGCTCTTAGAAGGCGATCCCGCGATCGCGGTTTTAGCACACAAACGCCTTTATAAGCAAATCCTTGGCGAGGGTATGATTACCCTTGATGAAACCAACGAAAGATGCAACAAACTTTTCAACGGCGAGGCTGTAAAAATATATGATTATTTTGATGGACAATTCTTCGGTATGGAGCGGCCCTTGGAAAAGGTGATGAGGTTCCTACACTCAGCTGCTATGAGAGGCGAGGAGAGCCGTCAGGTTCTTCTTTTACTGGGACCCGTAGGTGCAGGCAAGTCCGCACTCATTGAACACATTAAATCAGCTCTGGAAGCCTGTGCTCCAATCTACGTTTTGGAAGGTTGTCCTATTCGCGAGGAGCCGCTGCATCTCATCCCTCGGTCGTTGCGGGATGATTTCTTAGAGATGTATGGAATTCAAATCGAAGGAGACTTGTGTCCTATTTGTCGCCATAAGCTCATCAATGAATACGAAGGAGATTATACTAAATTCCCAATTACCCAATCATCATTTTCTGTTAGAGGAAGAAAAGGGGTTGGAGTGGTACCCCCCATGGACCCTAACACACAAGATACGAGTCTTCTTATCGGTTCTGAGGATATCTCCAAGCTAGATTTATACCCAGAAGACGACCCTCGTGTCCTTAGTCTCAACGGCGCATTTAATGTCGGTAACCGCGGAATCGTAGAATTCGTTGAGGTATTCAAGAACGAGATCGAGTTTCTTCATACGATGATCACAGCAACCCAGGAAAAGAATGTTCCGTCGCCCGGTAAACAAGCCATGATCTATTTTGATGGTGTCATTCTAGCTCACTGCAATGAAGCAGAATGGAACAAATTTAAGTCTGAGCATACTAATGAAGCCATTCTCGACCGCATTGTCCGAGTTAATATTCCCTATAGTTTAGAATATGATCAAGAAGTAAAAATCTATAAAAAGTTAATTGATCGTTCTGACTATAATTACCATTTAGCCCCCCATACACTAGAAATTGCCGCTATGTTTGCAGTTCTCTCTCGGCTTAAACCATCCAATAAGGTCGACCCCCTCACAAAGATGAAAATCTATAATGGCGCCGAAATTGTAGAAAAGGGAATGATCAAAAAAGTTGATATTAAGGACCTTCGTGAAGAAGTGGAAGACGAGGGCATGACTGGCATCTCTACTCGCTTTATTATGAAAGCCATCGACGCGGCCCTGGCCGACTCTACAAAGAACATGATCACTCCTATTTCTATTCGTGACGCCCTTATTAAGCAAGTAAAAGAGCAGATTGTTAGTGCAGATGATCGTAAACATTATCTTCAGTTTCTACAGAAGGTCCTTCATGAAGAGTACCTCTCCATATTAGAAAAAGAAATCACCAAGGCTTTCGTAACAGCTTACGAGGAACAGGCCGAATCTCTTTTTAACAACTATCTCGACCATGCCGAGGCATATGTTAATAATACTAAGGTGAAAGATAGAATAACCAGTGAAGACATGGAACCGGATGAAAAATTCCTTCAATCTATTGAGGAACAAATTGGTATCAAGGGCTCTGCAAAAAATAATTTCCGTGCTGATATTTCTTCCTATATGTTTTCGAAGCTCCGCCGCGGCGAAATTATTGACTGGCGGTCTTATGGTCCATTACGAGAAGCCATTGAAAGCAAGCTGGTTGCCTCTGTGAAGGACATCTCTCGTATTATCACTAAGAGCAAGAGCCGGGACACGAAACAAAAGACAAAGTTTAATGCCATGGTACAGACGCTTATAGAAGATTATGACTACAATGAAGACTCGGCCGAGGAAATAATTAAATTCGCATCTAATAATTTGTGGCGCGACTCATAAGCTCCCGCTTTTGCTGGTGACCAACTGGGGGGCTGTTGCGTCCCCCTTCTTCACTCTCTCCAGTCCGGCGAGCTTACACCATTGAGAAACCCCTACTTGAATGCCGGACGTAAAATGTATACGAAACCAAGGGTTGTCCTCGTCTAGATCGGCAAAAATATCGACAACAATACCAATAGCTCGATACTTAATCGATCTTACAAGGTCTCCTTTTTTTATACTAGTGGGATCCACGATTTAGTGGTATGTGTCGTCTTTGGGCGCCAAGTTAAAGATCGCTGGCTCCTCATCAACAGGTGCACCCTCGAGCCCATGATTTAGAGATAGCACCAATTCTTGGGTTTTTGTATCGACATAGACAGAAACGTATTCGCCGGCCAGAACATCGGAAAAGTCCTTCGTTGATAACCTGACATCACCATGCTTGTTAACCAACACCGTGACAATGGTTGCCAGCATCTCAGGGGAAGACAGGTCCCCATAATCGCCCACATCAGGATATTGGCTCCCGCGCCCCACGTCCCCGTACCTGCGCACAATCTCGGCAGCGCTTTCGACCAATTTTTTGTTTTTGACCACTTCCTCTTGTGCGCTAGCAAGCAACAGATCTAATTCCCCGGATAAATTCATAATAAGGTGCTCCCGTCGACGAAGTCGATAGATATCATAACATGCTCCGATAAGAGCGCTCCCAGCTAAAACAGAAAAGATGATAAATGAAGTACTCATGAGTTGTGCCCTTGGAGTAATTAGTCAAAAACCCGCGATTTTTTCTTCGCAAATTTTTCTATTCCCCTCCAGTGCCGCAGGAGCATGCGAACAGCTTTCCCTTCCTCCCCTCCCTGTGGCACATAAGAGGGAACCCAGGCTACATTAATCTTTTATAGCGCAGGCCCACACAGAACTCCCACGCCATAAGGGCGATCCAGAGCCTGATGCTCTTCCCACCCCATGGGTTGGAGACATACCGAAGCCCACACCCCAGCAGCTCGCCGTGTGAAGGACTAAAGGAAAGGAATGGAGTTATCATGGTTAAACATGCGTAAGAATCCACGTCAGGGATCCTATGATAGTTGCGGTACAGACCCAAAAGACAACTTCGGTAATTTGGAAATCAGAGGTAATGAGATTGCGCATAACAGACATAAGTAGGCCGCAGTATAACAGACAGCCCAAATAAGTTGTTGTGGATTTATGCACTTCTTGTGCCAAAACACAAAAGTCTGGAAATTATTTTTTAGAATTTCTATGCCGGAAGGCTTTTACGCGATCTAAACGAGCTATTTTGCTGCGCGCGCGGAGGGAATCTTTGGGGAACATGTTCCGGAATGCGTCCCGGGCTTCGCTAGGAGGTGTCACAGATTTGGCTGGAATATCCTTTTTTCCCGGATTTTGAGCCGTATGATTAGGTTCCCCCTTAAGGGAGATAGCCCTCCATGCAAAATAAACCAGGAGGCCGCCAGGGATTAGTACCGCTGCAGCTAGCACCATAGCGTGTACAAGGGGGTTCGTCATTTTGCGTCATCCTTTTGTCACTAGTGCTTGGTCTTCTTCTTGGTCACGTCGAGAAGCGACGTCCCGGTGTCCCATATGGCATATGCCGCACCCCCGAGCGCTGCAGCCCACAAAAGCACCACCATGCTTAGTCCGGACACTATCAGCGCTGTTTCGATCGCTTCCATTGATCAGCTCCCGGGCCCAGGATCCTCATCACGCGTTGTACGTGATCCCAGACGCGATCGATGAGATTTCGCAGGAAGCCGGGCATGCCGGCCCATCTGCGACTGCTTAGCTGAAATGCCTATAGCTGAATCATCCAATAGCGCAGCTGCAATGTAGTCTAACGATACGTCTAGTTCATCGAGCTTTTTGCTTATTTCGCCGACAACTCGATCGACCATCGATGAAATGAACTCTTCGGTTATATTGGGTTTGCTGTCGTACATGCTATATCTCCTTCACTAAGTAGTGTTTAGGGTTTTTAAAAAGTTAAAAAGGGGCAAAAATTCTCAAAAATTACCCGCGCATTGAAAATGTACTTAGTCGAGACATATCAACAGGATACTTGTAAAGCACATACATTGGGGGCGGCACGGGGGGGAGGGGGCCCCCGTGAGTTGTTTGCATTTTACAACTTTATTTTGTGAGCTTTTGTGAGTTGTTTGTATGTCGCATTCAACTCACGCGGCATTCTCCAGGTTCTCTGTGAGTTACTACGCA
>Ga0209434_1001402_pt1 | contig 10950 bp, 13 predicted proteins | sample ETNvirnome_2_300_FD_184068 | JGI IMG/M metagenome (GOLD analysis project Ga0209434, IMG submission 184068) | Marine viral communities from the Pacific Ocean - ETNP_2_300 (SPAdes) (version 2) | ecosystem: Environmental > Aquatic > Marine > Oceanic | place: Pacific Ocean | collected 2013-06-22 | reverse complement strand
AATGCAGGACCCCTAAGGGCGGTACCGATAATACCAGCAGGAATTCCAACTGGGCCCGCCTCTGGAAGACCTAGGTCAACCTCACGTGGAAAGAACCCCGGTGATCTAAAAGTCTGTTCAGCCATTCACCTGTCTCCTTGGACTTTATAATGTCGAGAATAAGTATATTGTTTTCTGCTTAAGATACCGGTCATTAAATGCCACTTATGAACGAATGTTCTCAAAAATATCTAAATCCGCAATTTCCATTCCATCATTCATGTTCTTATACACTACCTCACCCTTTGTAGTGATGGTTTGCGCTCGCAAAGGAGTTCGAAGTTTTTTATTAGTAAATGGATCAACTAATAACGTTACGGCAGTGACATTTAATTCTCCCCCAACAGCGCCACCAACATTAACTGTTCTTTTATCATAGGCACTTAATCCATCCTTGAGGTTTCGTGAATCTGCACTTGCAATTGTACTTCCAGCAATGGCAGCACCGGGGAAATTGGCTGTTTCGTCATCCATGTCTTGTAATACGTATTTGCCTGGATCTCCTGACATAGGCCCTCCAATCTGCTTACTTTTTAGCTGACCGTGTACTCCCAGCGTCTCAAAGACCAATTCAGGCGTCGCGACGAATCTTCGCAGTGGATTCTGGGCTCCAGGGTAATTTGGCGCAATTAAAAATGCCGGAACCTCAATATCAAAACTGCATTTTACCAATCTCTCACTATCCGTAAAGTCATCAAAATTACTATCTGAAGTAAATTGTGCAGCAACATAAGCAACAAACCAGTAGCCCTTGTCAGTCTCAAGACGAAATGTTCGCTTTCGCATTTCGATGTATGCACTCATCATTACCGACATCATATCATTAATTTGTTGGGTATACTGAGCCCAAAATGTAACGTTATATGTAACCGTAAACACTTTGGTTGGTGGAATTGTGATAATTTCAAAAATATTCCTAGACAAATTTGTCTTAAGCAACTGTCCCATTTGAGTTTCTAACGAAGCTTTATTTTGTGGATTTCTAGTTGCTAACGCACCAGGCCTGGCCGCATAATAATCGGATGAACTGACAGTATTTAAATTTCGACCCTCCAAATTACCAGCAGATGCAGCATCATCAGCATTCTGCAAATTTAATTTATTGACTAGTCTCTGGTAATCAATATCCCCCTCACTAAGTCGCTTTTTTATTACTAGCGGAAAGTCTTCACCTGGTGATGAACCTTTGGTACTCTCCTGCTGGACCCCGGTTCTTAATATCGAAATTAGTGGTAAAATTAAGGCACCTGAGTTGTCCCTTAAGGGTCGTTTTCGTCTCAGGATAGCAAATCTCTCACCTGTCGCAAAAATAACTGGAATTCGCCGACTTTCTTTTTCCAACTTGTAAAATAGTGGTAATTCTTCATTAAATAGATTAAATAATGCACGATCAACATCCTCGATGGTGCAGGAGGGTAGATGCATATCATCAGGGATATTCGAACCCTCATATCCCATGGGAATTGAGCTAGTTTCCCCTTTTAGTGATATTCCATCAAAGCCCTTTGTAAATCTAGTTGACATTTAAATCCCTTATGAATCCGCATAAAATGACGAATCGATTGTTCCTATTTCATTTTCCTCATCATTACCACCCTCCGGCGAAACTTCAGCAGGTCCCGAAATTGGTTTTGTCAGTACATCTTTCTTCTGTAGTGACCTTATGTCGCCGGTCTCACCTAATTTGTTTTTACTAAATCCGCGCTGTTGTACATATGTTGTCTCTACGGCACCCGGATCACTATACGACTCATCCGTCGGGCCAATTGGATCTCTCAGAATCTGACCAATGCGTGCCTGTTTACCGGTCACCTTAACCCCTGTTGTATGTTCGACCTCACCATAAATGTTACTCACGGCAACTACCGATGTAGCCTCAAAGAAAGTATCACCATAACTGAAAAAATCACCGGCCTCAACATCAATATCCTTATCAAGTAAATCACGTGACTGAATGTAGACTGTTATACTATAATAATTTTCCTGCCCGAAACGGGTTGCGCGCACCTCAGATGGATCCCAATCAATCCTGACATCAATTTCAATTGGTGGATCGAAAACCTTATCAAGTGCCTCCTCATAGACCTCATGTATGGCTGTGAGATCTTGACGGACTTTGTAAAAATATATCTTTTGGCCAATTACGTCTTTAATAATCTCTTTATTGAGATCCGCAATAAAATCAATCTCTCGTGGTGTTATAAAAAGCCTAGACACAACGGATCCCCTAACCCATCAAAATTGTTTTCCCTAAAGGCATTGGTATATTTCGTAGCACTCTCATCATAGCATCACTTTTATCGGCTTCCGCTGTAACCAATTGAGTATAGGTCATCTTGTCAAGAATTTCCTTAAGGGAAGTTTTCAGGTCAGCTTTCTCTTCGCGGCCCTGTGTAATGAGCGCATCACCATTGAGGCTCAATTCAGCATCGGCAATTGGCACCGAACCAAATTTAGAACGCACTAATCCTAAAACTTCCTTACTACATGCATATGCATACTGCCTGATCCACTGACGCCCGATGCTATTAAGTCTATCAAACTGTAAATTTCCATATGGAATATTTGATAAATTGCTAACACCAAATTTTGTCTTATCTTTGTATGCCGCATTAAATGGATCCTGATTAAAGCCTACTCTTATCCATAACTTTTTCGGATCCGCCTGTGTCGGCATGGGAAATATTCGTATTTTAGTTCCCATAATTTTGTATGAATAATTGGAACGACGAACCCGATTGGATAGATTAAGCTGGCCAGCTCGAAGGACGTCCTCAAATACCGGGAGGACATAGAATATTGTCTCTGGTGTAAATGACTCAAACGAAAATTCATTATTCAGGTAATTAATTGCCGACGTAGTGTCAAAAAATCTATATGCGGCCTGAGGTGAGAAATGATACACTTCCATAACCTTCATCTTAGTCTTGAGTGGATTCAGGCTGGATGACTCAAATAGAATTCCTCCGTGGGTATCCTTAAGGTCGGTGTACATGTCATAATCCTGTTGATCCTTTACTAATTGAATCGACCCACTAGTGGTATTATATGACCCTCCTAAGCCGGCCTCTGTTGCATAGGGTTCCGCCAGGCGATCAAGAAAATCGAAATTGCCTCGAGGTAACATTTGCTCGTAACTATTTGGGCCAACATTAGTTGATCCTGATAACGAACTTCCGGTAGGGAATCCCATAAGGTCCATCATCTGAGACTGGGCCTGGTATGTGTTAACGACGGATCCATATTCGAGCAACGACTCCTCTAAGCATGCCCAAATTTGTTTTTTAGTAAGCTCAACACTCAGAATATCATCACCCAATTTACGTTTGACATATGTTACTATTGCATCAGCTTCCGTGATAAAAGCGCCATCATTGTCAAAAAAACCAAAGGGTGTCGGATTCAATGTGTTCGCGAATGTGGGCATCTACATCTCCCAGAATGTATCCCTAATAAATAGGTAAAGCTCGATGTAGCTGCTGGACATCTAGCCCCTGAAATCTCTAAAATAAAATAAAAAAGGGGCATCCCAAAGGATGCCCCAAAAAAAATCAAATGATTTTTACCTTTTTACCTAGTTAGATAAACGGCCTAGGTGAAGGGCGTAACGCAGGTGCCAGCTGTTACACAAATTCCCGTGACAGACCATATTGAAGCACTGCAGCACTTATAGACAAGATGCGTTCCTAGCATTCTTCCCTTCGTGTCCGCATCAGCAACAAACTGATGATCAGCAGCAGCTGGTCCAGCTATAGCTGTAGTGTCACCGGCGTCTGTCGCTGTGAGAGTTAGAGAAGGTGCCATGGTGACCAAGCCCTCTAGGGTGTCGGCTGACGACGCAGCATTAATTGTAAGCGTCCCCGTCTTCGTAGTGATGACATGAAACTCGTAATGCAACCCGGCTTCCGCTGCAGGAAGAGTTACCACTACTACGCTGGCTCCGGACAGGTTGAAGATAGTTCCCGACTGAGCGACTGTGGGGGCTAGGGTGGCGGCCGTCGACGTCACAACGGGTTGCCGGTATTGGAGTCCTTCTCCTGCAGGAACTCCCGTTAAATCCATTCCCGTCCCGGTCTTCTGAATCAATCCTTTCGCGTTTGTATATACTACTTTTGGCATAATCTTTCTCCTTTTGCTCCCAATGCTTCCGATTCCCTGTGGGTGTCAGGTGATTATAGTGGACCGGACCTACCGATAAATAGGCACTAGCATATATATTTTACCGGTTAAATTTAACCGCCTAACACCTTCATGAACCACAAGGCCGCACCCATTCCAAACTGCACCACCGTAAAGACGGTAATTGCCTTTATCTTAAATGATTTAAGGCTCTGAACTTCACTGACCAGCTCTTTTAATTGGGAAGGAGAGGCAATTTCATCAACTTTTTCCTTCCACACCTTCAAATCATCCACCCGATCTTCGCGGGCCCTCATCTGTGCAATTTCTTGTTTTAATTCCTGAATTTCTGTATTTAGTGCTTGAATACTACTTGCCAGAGTCTCTAGCTCTTTAAGCACCAGTCTAGAATATTCACTCCATCCATTCTCGTCAGCCATCAAACATCTCCTTCGTTATCGGAATTGGGCATCGCTGATAAAGACTCTAAAATAAATGAAGATTTATCTTCTAATTTTTTTCTACGAACCTTTCTGTTACATATCATATCATGAAGTTCTTGCAAGTGCCCGACAACAAAATCCCTTACTTCATATGCCTCTGTCCAGTCCTTTTGATCGCTACATAATTTTTCGCGGAGTTCACGAAGGCGAAGTATAGAGCCCTTGACATCGATATTCTGCATAGTGCCACCCTGGTATTATCGCTTAAATATTGTTCTCAGATATGAGGTTTCTTAATAACAATCAAATAAATCATAATTTAGACTAAATTAAGACAAAAAAAGGGGGGCGTTAGACGCCCCCCTAGGGTTTGGATTATCACCAATCTAAGATTAGATGATATTAAGATCCTGAACCGTTACAGTACCGTAGAAGTCGGAACGAACCATCTTCTTTCCGTAGCGAGTCATGACACCCTTACGCGGGGTGAAGTCCTCAGGAGCGAAGATAGTAGGCGTAACGATAAGAGGTACATACGGAGCATACACATACCCAGTCTCAAGGTAGCTACCACCCTTGTACCCAACAAGAACCTTGTTGCGTGGGAAGTAGGGATCCTTATAGACCGTGAAGCGGTTGCTCAGAGTACCAACCTTCTCGGCACCAAGTGACATCGGCTGACTGACCTGTCCTTCACCATCAAGGGTGTAAGACGGGCGGTACAGGACCGAAGCCTCAAGCATGGTCGCAACATCGGGACTCACCACAACAAAGTTGGCAGAACCACGAAGCGTCAGACGATGGATCTCATTGGCACAATCAATAATGGTTTCAGTCAAAGTCTCATACCACTCTCGAACTGTACCGGTGAAAGCCGGACCCGGTGCCAGAGAATCGGTCTTACCGAGCTCCTTACCGGTCTCTCGATTGACGAACTTGCCAGGTGCTCTAGACCAATACCGTACCGTTTTGGCACCCATCAAAAGATCATTCAAGATCTCACGATCAATTTCCAAAGCAATCTGCTCGGAAAGGATCTGGGTAAGCTCAACCTCTGCATCGAGGCTGTGGTAGGCATTCAGGTCCTGTGCAAGCTCTGGGGACCACTTGGCACGAAGCTTGCGAGTAACCGCCGTAACAGCAATCGATTCAATCTTGATGTCAATCTCCGGGATTGCCGGGGAAGGTGTAGCAGCAAAATTGGATTCGAATGTCGGGATGGTTAGAGTTGAACCATCACCATCTGAGGTGGAAAGGGATGGGTCAATCGGATACGAAAGATATACCGATTCACCTTCATGAACAGTACCAGTAACAATACACAACAGATTTGCATTTGCCGTCCCAGCAGCAATGAGCGGATCAGCCGTGAAACCAGCGGCAGCAGTATAAGTACCAACCTGGTTTAGTCGACGAACATTACAGATGTTCTGACCACCCTGGATGGTATTGGGTACTTCATCCAATCCCGGGTCTGCACCACGTCTGAATGTACCATTGGTATGTGCTGCCCATTCCTTTGTGAGGGTCAGATCACCATCAGTGCTCCCCGAAAGAGCGAAGAAAACTGCCTGGAATTTACCAAGCGTAGCACGCCCGGGATCATCCTCAATCAATTTGGAAATCTGCGGATCGTATTGTAACAATCTTGCGTCAGTAGAACCGGTATGGGTGAGTGTGCCACCATTAGTGATGGTGGTGTTATTGCCAAACGACCCTGAGGCGGTTGGTGTTAAATCAGCCGAATTTTTATGTACCCGGGTAAAGCCGGATCCAGCAAGGTCGTATTGACCACCTACACCCAGAGAACCGGAACGGATGCCCTTGCCCGCGGGATTATTATAAATTGAAGACGACGCGGCATACACCGAGATGTTGCCTTCATTCGTTGAAGCGGATGTATATGACTCTCTAGAACCATATGTGTAATCCAGATAGAAGAGCAGTCCGGATGGAAGGCTCATTGGTTGAATAGAAACGAGCTCATTAGCAATGAGACCGCCAAAGACCCGACGTACAATCGGGAATGCAATATTTGTGAAACCGTTCAGATCACCGGACGATGTCAGTGCACCGCCTCCAGTGGAGATACTGTTGGCCTCTCGAAGTACTTGAGCTGCTTGATTTTCAAGCATACGAGACATGTTCTCGCGATTTACACCGTCCAATCCACGGAGCAAACCAGTGCGGGACCACTTCTCGACAAGTAGTCGATTTTGCGAACCTAGGTGTCTTTGACGGATACCTTCGGTCAGCTGATTAAGTGAAAATTTGTTGGACATTCTTATTACTCCTTATGTAATTTAAAATCCTAGTTTATTAGTCCTGGTTTAACCCTGCAAGAACGGCCCATCTATCCACCTCAGTTCCACTTTTGGCCGGCGATGCCGACCGGATTGATCTGGAAGACGATCCGAGCGTCCTGGCAATTTTACCCTCTCTGAGGGTGCCACTTCGTTTTTTAAGCGATGTGGTTAAGCTTTTATAAAGCAACTTGGCCTCTCGAAGTGTCTTTGCATTATCGAGTGCCTCTACGATTGCCTTTTGCTGCTTAGTGGTGAGATTCCGGTTCTGCATCAATTTATTAACGTATAACAATTTCGCATTAAACAGGTTCATCTCATTAAGCTGGTTCTTCATAGCCGACATAACTTTTTTGGCTCCTCCCAGCTTATTAATAAGAGCACGATTTTTACGGCCCTCTTTGATTAGTGCTTTTCTTGTTCGAGATTCGGAAATGCGGGCCGGACGACGAGAGCGACGACCGGGGCGACGACGAGCGCGACGCCCAGACTCAACCGTAACCTCAGTTTCCGATACAGGACCCAGCTCATCCGCCAAAGCGTTTAAGAGATCCTCTTCGTCAACGTCGACAATTACATCGCCCAAATCTTCACCACCGTGATCCAAGTAAGGGTCAGCATCAGCAGCTTCCTCTTGTTCACGAAGACGACGCATACGACGAAGTTCACGACGAAGCATAGATTCGGAAATCTCAAGGATTTCTTCTTCCTCTTCTTCACCAACTTCTTCCTCTTCTTCACCGCCGGCGAATTCAACACCAACATCAAGGGTTGTGACGTCAACATCTTCAGTATCTTCAACACCGAGTGTTTCCAGGTCTTCATCATCGAGGACTAAGTCAAGTTCATCGAGATAGTCGCCTTCCTCAACTTCTACCTCCTCTGTCTCTTCTTCCTCGACTTCCACTTCTTCCTCTTCGGCGGGAAGAACGTCAACCTCAAGCTCCGTGACATCGACATCTTCGACATCTTCAACACCGAGTGTTTCGAGGTCCTCATTTCCAAGGACGACATCAAGCTCGGCTAAACTGCGTTTTGTTTCGAAAAGCCTATCAAAAAGCGTTTCAGCACGTCTTCTAGACATTGTTTTAAACTCCTTTAAAATTCCGTTGAATCTCGAACGAAGAAAATTCCTTTCATTCATTCTTTTTGTAAGTATTGCGCGACGACGCAAACTTGTAACTTCTTTGACCAATCCCATGTAACTTTTACGCACAGACTCTCGTAAGTCACTAGTGATTTTCTTATCTTCTATAAACCCTAAGACCCTATCTAACTTTCGAATTTTTTCTTGTAACCGTACAATTCTTGATTGATTGAGTGCCGTTGGACTTTTAAGCATTATTGCTAACGCGCGTGCAGATTCTTGATTTAAGGCTAAAATTTCCTCATCCTCTTCATCCTCTTCATCAACTGAAATTGGTTGAGATGAAAATGCAAATGTAGCATCACCCTGTACGTCTATATCAATTTTTCCCTCTATATCAGAGGGGACGTCCATAGCCACATCATCAGGACTAGCAAGAATATCATCCATTGTCAACGTAATTTCATCATCACCCAATTCATCGTCAACCAATTCCTGCTCAATAATTCGCCTTATTTTTGGCGTAACGCTCTCAAGAATTCTCCTCTTAGCATTTTGCTCGGCAACTTCTTTCAATTTTTTTGCATCGGTCACTGCTTCTTCAAATAATGACATCTAATGCTCCAATGAGTGTTATGATTAAATATGTACATGCACTTAAAAGTGAACCTTAGTCATGTCAGGCATTTTTGTTACCACGTATTTTCGCAGCATGCTTCTTTTTTCGACGTTTTTCACTTTTACTTATGTATCTAGACTTCATCTTAAGTTCTCTTAAAAATCCTTCCCGTTTACAAGTTTGTAAAAATTTTCGAATTAATTGCTCAGAGGTCTTGATACGTCCTCCAATCTCCACACATACATTGACAGGTTTTGCCACCTCCTAACCCCTACTTCGTCTCACGGGCTAGCATATCGATATAATCCCTAAGGGCTTCAAATTTTGCTATAGCCAGTTCATCATTATCAATCATATCCCTCAAATTAAAAGTAACCAATTCATAACCCATAGGAATTGCTACTGGGGGAGGAGGACTAAAATACCCCTGTTTTGTCCCTGTTTTTTTATGTGGGGCCGTAGTATAAGCCACATCTGTGCCAAATCCACCCACTGCAGGACCAGTGGTACCACGTTTATACATACCTGGGATGGGTACTATAGAATTTTTGGCAACCGGGATATTCTCCGCTAGCTTGGTATTACCTGCCACATAATAAAAAGGATCCGATCCTGCAGCAGCAAATGAATCAGTTGCAAAAACATTCTTGTTTAATTTCGACAGAATTTTGTGGTCAATGTCATCAAGCTCATCAAATTCTTCATCCTCTAATTCTTCTTCAAACTGATTTACGTCACGATAGGGAAAGGTACCCTGCATTGGCCGAACATCAAATCTTCCACTAGGTACCGCCAGACCATACCCAAGTCCCTGCCTAGTATCCTGAAATACCGGAGAATGACTGCGATAAGTTCCTCGAATATCTATCTTTGGCTGTCTATTCATACAACACCTAGATTAAATGTGTCACCTATATATCCACTGACAATTTAAATATGTAGTGCGTATACGTACACCTAATTTTCATCCCAAATGACCCCAGTATGGTGAAACCTTAACATCAACCCGATAGCTTTTAATCAAGCTAAGAGCTTCTGCTACCCTCATCCGATATTGGAGAAAGTCCCTGTGTAAGGGATTTTTGGTTAGCGATACCCTTCGAAGAATGAGCAGGTGATAATTGACTTCCTTGCCCTTCAAATGGTGTGTCACTGGGACTAGTGCCAAATCCTTCAGGGGGATCACCGACGTCACCAGGACTTACGGATCCAACACCAGGAGAAACAGGGTTAGGCACCCATGCGCTAGCAGGCTTCCCACCGCCCCCGGTCTCAATGTCCTTATAATCTGGTGGAACTAGTTTTCCACCAGGTCCAGTGAAATTCATATTAAATCCATTAACATTGTTTCCATCCACTGATGTCGCATCAAGTACATTCTTCTGGTAAAATTCTTTTCTCTCACTATCACTGATTGTGGCCTTTTCACCAATAATCGGTGACCCAGCAAACATAGTCTTGATTGTTTCTGAATCGGAGGTGGAATACCCATTCATGGTACCTAGTGAGGCTTTCGAGTCAATGAGATAATTGTCAACTATAGGTTGCTTCATAGTGGGCATTTAAATTTCTCCTAATTTGCTAAAGTGAACGAACAACTTTTTTTCGCAACTTTTTTCTAGCTTCATTCACCTTGCGTAGTTTTCTTCGAAGACGAGCCTCAGAGATCTTAAGCGCTTTTAGATAATCAATATCATTTGCCAAGGAATCTGCTAATTCATCAGCATCTACTTCTTCGGTCTTCTTTGCCAGTTTTTCGGAATCTTCCTCACCGGTCTCTAAAACTTCCATAATACGGTGCTTTTCCTGCAAAACTAATTTCTTTAACAAGGAAGGGGTGAGCTTCTTTACTTTTGGCATTTTGGTCTCCATTGTGTCCTTTTAATACATATCACCTGCAAAAGAATTCTGCTACCTAGATTTGTTCTCAGCGAAGGCCAAAGTTGACCAATTTGCCGCGGCATCTCCAAAAATCACTGAAGGATCACCAATTTTTTCCTCACCGGCATCAGAAATTAATCCCCCTGAATCTGATCCACGCATGGGTCCCTCATTGCCTTGTTGTTCTTGAAGTGTCGTCCTGGCAGTGTCGGCAAAAATCGACGCCATAATAGGATCGGTAGTTATAGACCCAACAGTCCTATCAACATTTTCATTGAATTGTACCAAATCCGGAGCAGGACTACGGGGTGTTTGTCGGTTTGGTGTTGGCCTAGATGCTTTTTTAGCTTTTTTCTTGCCCAATCCCTCAGCCAATATTTCCACCAGGCATTCTTTAACTATATTTTTAAGTACATGTTTTGTGATCTTCATATAAATTACCAGTCTAAAATTTCGTTA
>Ga0209434_1001401_pt1 | contig 10951 bp, 8 predicted proteins | sample ETNvirnome_2_300_FD_184068 | JGI IMG/M metagenome (GOLD analysis project Ga0209434, IMG submission 184068) | Marine viral communities from the Pacific Ocean - ETNP_2_300 (SPAdes) (version 2) | ecosystem: Environmental > Aquatic > Marine > Oceanic | place: Pacific Ocean | collected 2013-06-22 | reverse complement strand
GCGGACAGGCATCGCGGCCTATAACGTCAGAACCACCGCCGGCGGAGCCAATCTTCAGATGCCCGAAGGAACTCATTCTAGCTTCGACCGGGGATGGAACGCCCTCATGCCCGACGCGTTCATCGACGAAGTCGAGGATGCCGACATGATTAATAATGATCAGATGTTTGAGCTCGCGGGAGAAAGAGGGCAGGACTCCGGGATGTTCGGGTGGTTCACCGCCACCAACCTGCCTGTGATGCGCAAAATTCTTCGTGGTAAACATCCTTTTATGGACAATATGGGACAGGAACAACAATTCGGCAACACCAACAACCCCGCGAGCGGCGTCCACGGTCACCTGTTAGACCCTACATTTATTCTCGCTCTAGCGACGCAGGGCGTCGCCTCATGGGACAAACTCCTCGCCGCCGCCGGCTCCTTGGGCGAAGAAGCCGATAGACTGATCCAGGAAAACGGGCTCATGGACGAGAAACCTTTTAGTGCGATTCAGATCCGGCCCCACTTTAAGCAGTGGGGCACCTCTAATTGGTACTATCCGAATACCGCCGGGCCGATGGGCAACCCGCTCAAGGCGTTAGACAGCGCGCCTCAAGGGGCCGTCCCTCGAAGTATCTATGTATACCCATCGATGCCGTTTGAGAAAATGATGTCTACGGAGGAGGCGAACGCTTATATTACCGATTGGCGCGCCGTTGACACGAACGACGACGACCGCGGGATTGCCCGGGAAGCGAGCGTCAACATCAGCACCCTCGAATCCAAGGGCGCGAAACTCGGCGTGGATGACGATGCTAACACCGTAAAAAGAGCGTGGAGGCGCCTCTTCACGATGTTCGCGACCGGGGCCGGAAGGCTCCATCCCGTACACAAGGCCATTGAGAACTATATTCTGGTCAGAGACTTTCAGCAGAACATCCAGTATGCTTGGACCCACAGCGGCGCCGAACTGGGCAGCCCGAAGTGGGAAGAAAATCTCGAGCTCGATATCGAGCGAATTCTAGACGCTTTCGGCGCCGGCAAGAGGAAGCACGAAACAAGCGCCCAGTCACGCGAAGGGGTCCTTCACGAGGTCGAAGCAGATCTCGACAACGTGAACGCGAAAACCGCGCAAGCTGCTGTTAATTACAAGACTTTACGACCTCTGGACATGCAATGTTTTCTGATGGAAAACATTGATCTTATTAGTGAACTGAAAGAAAGGGGGGAAACAATAACAGGCTATGATAATCTGATCCAGCTGAAGGGTGACCCGGGTACTACTATCTCACATCTGCAGGGCGGCGCGCGCGTCGACGCGGTGAACCAGTTGTTGAATTTACCTCCTCAGATTTATGCAATGTTGGTGCCTTATGTCAAAATTTATCGGGTGGACTATGAAAAAGAGGGTGATGGTGAGGATGCTTCTTTGCGCCCAGTGATGCAGACTGAGATGCCAATTCCTAATTTTCTGCCGGCCGACGATCCCTCAATAATGCTCGGTACGGCGACGCGGCCGAGGGGATGGGGCCTACAGTCTCTAACGTGGAATCTAGATGGTGTGCAGCCAGCCGAGGTAGATAATAATATATCTGCTACTTTGAATTTTTATTTTCAAACTATGGAAGATTTGTTTCGTGGTTCTGCGGCTTCGTGGAGAAACGCAAAAAGTGGAGAAATTGAAAGTGGCCGCGTCGCTGGTCAGTTCGATCTCGAGACCGGTCAACCAATTGTCAATCCACTGGATTTACTAATTTCATCGCGTACTCAAGTTAAGAAAGGTGAGGATGAAGCACTTGAGGAAAACGATAGTCATCTTACACCCTTTGAAAAAAAGGCGATAGAAGAGGCTAAGGGCCGGGCATATCAAGGCGTCGATTATCGAATAAAAATAGTTGCGGGCTGGGCTACGCCGCCCAATTTAGAAGCTTTGGTTGATACGTTGCGGAATCCCGGTGACCTGCGAACCTCTCAGCAGATATTGAAGGATTTACATGGCGCAATTGCCTCTACGCGGATTGCGCTTTATTTGCAACAGGTTCGGCATAATCTAACTTTTAATCAAAATGGATCTATTATTCTTTCCATTGAATATCAAGCAGCGTTGAGCGGCATGCTTACTTCTAATAAACTAGATATTCTGGGCGCCAATAGTGTTAAAAACAAAGCTGCTCTAGCCAACCTGAAAGCGGCCGTTAAACGCCAACAGGCTAGCCTCAGATCCACTAGGGCGAGTGTCACAGAGGCCACAGGACCAGGAGGAGATACGACGTCTGTAGATAATGATCCAGCAGTTAAAGAGATACAGAAAGCAATCAAGGCTCTTGTGGATAAAAAATCAGAAATTATTAATGAAAATAAAATTACAAAATATAAAGTCTTTTTATCCCGTCTTTATGGCCGGGAGCCGGACGTAGAGTGCGGCGCCACCACTCCCAAGATTTATGTGGTAGAGGTTGCCCCCCAAGAACTCCTGCGACTGCCCCTCAGCCAGGAACTCGACCCCCAGGTACGCGCCGACCGAGCAGCGCGCAGAATGATGGCGAATTATGCACAACGTGGATTTATAATTAGAGACATGCTCAATTATGACGATGTAGGAAACACCGATCTTGATAAAGTGTTGGACGTAGTAAAGAATAAGGATAAGGATGACGCAGATAAATATTCCAAAGAGATGGCGGCACAGTGGGAAAAAAACGTTTCAGCCAACACTAACATTTTTATCCCTTATTTTTATTTAGGGGATTTAATTGAGACCATTATTGAGAATAATGCTACCATTGGATCGAGTAGTACCTTCAACGGAAGAGTTGCAAATTATTTGACTTTTCTGGCCGAAGTAGACATAATCAATCCATTGCTTTTACATCTATTGGACAAGCCGGAAGAAATGGTGAAGGCTAATAGTGTTGACGTGACAGAGGTGGTTCAACAACTTAGGACTTTAGGTCTCCTCATTAGTCAGGAAACTATTAAAAAACGTATTAATATTGGAAGTATTCCTATTTCGATTGATCAGTTTAATGTTTGGTTTAAAAACAATGTCATCAAGAAGCAACGAAATAGCTATTATTTGATACATTTTATTAAAGATATTTGTGCTCAACTAATTACCGATTCTCTCAAACAGTCCTGTTTCAATGAGAATGTTATTAACGATATCCGATTTGATACCAGCATAATTCATTTTAATAACAAAGAACCGGACACCGGCGCTCCAAAGACTAAGCCCGGTGGTGTCGGCTACGAGCATAGCGTAGCTGTTTCTTATCTCGCTGACCTGATAGGGGCAACTACGCCAGAGAACGACATTTCTTCTACTCTTCCTCACAAGCAGACCACGAAACAAAAGAATAAATTTGATTTAACATCTGCATTGGTAGTATATTCTACAGACGCGAAGCCCACAGGGCGCCAAGGTCGTGCGGGTTATTACCGGGATCTGCGTGAAGGCATTTATCATAACTATATTGGATCGCCCGTAGGGCTTCTCAAAAAGATTAGTTTTAGTCGGTTTGACCAACCTCACGTGAGAGAGGCCAAGATTCAAAGGTTCGGCAACCTTGGCGCTCAACAATTACGAGAGTTATTCTCAGCTCAACTGGAAATGGTGGGGAACACACTATTTAAAAATGGACAGTACACATTTATCGAGCCAAGTGCAATGAGCACTGATCCAGAACTTGCCCGTCTACTGGGCATAGGAGGATATTTTTTGATCACCGGCGTATCACACACTATTAGCCCAAGTGGTTATAATGTTAGCGTGCAGGCTCTTCAGCAGGAAATGCCCATCGGCGAGGCGGCGCTGGGTTTAAAAGCGACTCAGCTTGCATACGACATCAACCCGGAACTCAATCCCGATGTTCTCACGCCGACCGATCCAGTGCCCCGTGAGCCGATTGCCCCAGTCGTAAGAGAAACTATTGCGGCCCAGGACAGCCGCCAAGAGGGGGGGACAGACGAGCCTACCACTCTGACAAAGGGCGAGGTGCGCATGGGCCGCAAGCTGAACCAGGACCTCGCCCAGCCCGGAGCGAGCATCGGCGGCGAGGCCGGCAGTGAAACCGGCGCGGGCGGCCGGGTGAACAAGAGATAGACAATGCCAGCTCCATATCAGTATACAGCTCAAGACCTATTAAACCCCCGGGGATCTAATGGCCAGGGTTCGCGAACTACATTTCATCAACGCCTCCTTTATAAGGAGCACATCTATCCTGCCAAGCGACCAGATGCGCTTGATACGTGGTATGATAAGTTCTTATATGGTAGAATAGACAGATCACAGAATACCGTGGTTCCATCAACGATGAATCTGGTACCAATTCCAAGTGCGAAAGGGCGTAATTTAATGGCTCTGAATGCTGTGGTGGCTGCATTCGAAAAGTTCTCAGCCCACATGAAAAAGGCTGTTGCGGTGAGCGCCGTCGTTAAATCCGCCAACCCTCATCTGTTGGATGTGAAGGCGGTTCAGGCTTATCGATCTCCCAATGCAAAATATGCGTACTACACACAAGGTCTTTATGATATCTATAAGAGGAATCTGAGCGGCAAAGAGAATACAGAGATTAAAAACTTCGAGTCATTTTTAAAATTTTATAGACGTTTTTTGCTAGACATGGCGGCCAATATCCCTATTACAAAAACCAATTATTTACTAACACCTTATTGTAGCCTGTTTTCTACCGGTGTATCCATCGCGATCGCTAGCGGAGATCCTAGCGAAGATAATATTAAGTATACAAATTTTATTTCAGATCCTAACTTTGAGTTTTTTCGCACATGTGCTAAAAAGTTTGGGCTTATCCTCAATAAAAATGCTCCCTGGATTATGACTGCTGACCTTTTTTCGACGGCTTTTGAGGCCGTTGCGCTCGGAAACTATGTGGTACCGAGCGGCGCACGCCTCACGCGGGAAAACTTTTTTGATGTGTTTTATGACAAAACTTATAGGACAGATTTCGATGACTTGATAAATCTTCTCATTAACTCCTATACCAATCTTATTCAAGTCGACCCCTTTTATGACAAAGAGGTTGGTACAATTGATGAAAGGTGCTCCATCGTCGCGGCCGAGCGCAGTGGTCTTCCCGGCAAGCTGGCCGACCGAGTCCGGAACGGTACGGCGCCGGGTAATATTTTACCCCACAAGTTTTTAATCGATCTTTACATTGATTTACGTCAAATTGAGATCCAGAGCCCCTTAACTCCAAGGGAACTTGAGAGTGTTAAGCTACGGGCATACGCGGTATACCAAATACACCCCTTTAAGGGCCTGAGTCCTCTTCAAAATGTTGCGGATTTTGTTAACAACATCTTCAGGAACTACATTTATGGCGACGGCGCCATCGATTTACAATTTAAAAATGCGAAAGTTATTGACAATCGCGCCGCAGGTGGTAGAATACTAGTAGGTCGCCCATCTGAGCGCCAACTTTACTAGGAAGACAGTTGCTATTTCAGGCTTTAGATCGTAAGAAAGATTGTATAGGGTTTTTTGCCCACAATAAAATCCACTCTACGCCAGAGTTGCCACTTGAGGGAGAGACGTGGGATTATTCTCCACAACTTCAAGGGGCGCACTATGAAATAGCGCGCATTTATAGCCACGGAGCGTCTCTTACAGAGGTCTGTCCCCCTGATTTAGTGGAGGAGTGGGGGACGATAAAAAAAACTCTTAGAGCGTGTCTCAAGGCCTTTAAAACATCGTGTCTTTCTCTGGATTCTAACTGCTTTTATGACGTATTGCCCGAGTATTTTCTCTTTGAGTATCTCAATGCCAAAAATAGGATCACTCAGCACGTCTTAGAAACTCATGAACGGCCCGCGAACTATGATCATATGTATCGGTTGGTTCAAATGCTGTCAGACATACGACATCGATCATTAAAGATTGACGTCGGCCCAATTAAACATCTTTTAAGCTCTGTGCGAGGTAAGAATTTTCATCGTTCTTTACGAACCGTCAAGTGCGTTTGTGATTATGACCCATGGGGCACAGTTACAGGCCGTTTGGCAACTGCTCCCAATACTTTTCCAATTCTAACAATGAACAAGGAGTTTCGAGGGTGTATCCGGCCACAGAACGACTGGTTTATTGAGCTTGATTTTAATGCGGCGGAGCTTCGAACTCTGCTGGCTCTCTCCGGCGCAGAGCAGCCCAAGAATGACATTCACAGCTGGAATGTGAAGAACATTTTTAACGGCAGTTTAACCCGCGAGGAAGCCAAGGTCAAAACTTTTGCGTGGCTGTATTCTAGTAAGAAAAACAAGGACTTAGAGCGCCTTTATAATAAGGACTTAGTACGAAATAAGTACTGGGATGGCTTTAAAATTGAGACAGATTATGGTAGAATAATAGAGAATGTAGACGAGCATCACGCTCTCAATTACATTATTCAAAGCACCACGATTGACATGGTGCACGAGCAGGCTTATAAAGTCTACGAGCTTTTGAAGGGGAGAAAGAGCCATATTTCATTTTTGATTCACGACGCTGCTTATATTGATCTCGCCGAAGAAGATCGTTATGAAATTTTAAATTTACTTGACACATTCAAACAAACGCGTTATGATGTGTTCAAGGTTAATGTCTCCGCAGGGAGAAATCTTGGAGAAATGAAGGAGTTAAGACTATGAAAGAGAAGAAGTTCTATAACAAACTGGTCCGAGACAAGATCCCAGAGATTATTGAAGAGACCGGGAAGGACTTCGCTGTGCGCCAAGAACGCGGCACCCGCTTGCGGGATTATGCTATGCGAAAATTGCAAGAAGAAGTGATGGAATTCGTTGAGAACCCGTGTGCCGAAGAAGCGGCCGATATCATGGAGATCATGAATTTTATTTGCCACAGATCGGGCATTCACGAGCATACTATTTTAGCTGAAGCAACTGCTAAGCGCGTGAGCTGTGGAGGCTTTGACATGGGTCTCATTCTTGAATGGGTAGAGGAGGAATGAGGATCGTCGGCTTGGGTGCCGCGGGATGTAGTCTGGCCCGGGCCTTTGCGAAGTTCCCTCAGTATGAAACAGTTGGAATTGACTCTGAAAAAGGTGCAGACATCAGTATTAGAGAACGAGCGTCGCACGAGGAGTATGATACTAATTTTCCCAATCTTAAAAAGAAACTAAAGTTCTCTAATGAGGAGGTAGTGGTTATTACCGCTGGTTCGGGACGTATTTCGGGGGGCATCTTGCGCCTTTTGGAACAATTGCAAAATAATCGGCTAACAGTACTCTATCTTCAGTCGGATCTTTCGCTTGCCGGCGAAACTCAAAAGATTCAAGAAAGAATTGTTGCTAATGTCCTACAAGAATATGCACGCTCCGGAGCGCTGGAAGCTATCTGGCTCATTGATAACCATCATTTGGCAGCTGGTCTGGGAGACATCCCCATCATGGGCTACTACGATGTCCTCAATCAGGCGATTGTAAACATGGTTCATATGGTGAACGTCTTTAAAAATTCTCAGCCCGTAATAGGAAATTTTATTGAGCCATCTTCGATAAGTCGGATTGCAACCTTCGGCATCGTAGACATGGAAACATCGCAAGAAAAATGGTTTTATGACTTGACAACTCCTCGTGATGTGGTATACTATTATGGTATCAACGAGAATGAATTGAAAGAAGACGGATCATTGTTTAAAACTATTACAGAGTTTGTAAAGTCAAAATTAAATGACAACATTAATGTTTCATATGGAGTGTTTCAAACAACGTATGACCAGAAATATTGTTATTGCATTAAGTATTCATCTATGGTACAATCATTCATAGAAACAATAGGCGATCAGGATATTAGCTGATCGTACTTTAACCCAACTATAAGGAGATAAAAAAATGGGTATTAATTTAGATAAGATGAGAGAAAAGCTCTCGTCACTACGCGGAGACGGAAACTCCTCAAATGACACTTTCTGGCGCCCCGAGGATGGGGACCAGACTATTCGAATCGTTCCGACAGCGGACGGAGACCCCTTCAAGGAAATGTGGTTTCACTACAATGTCGAAAAGGGCGGTTTCCTATGTCCCAAGCGCAACTACAGCGACGAGTGTCCTGTATGCGAGTTTGCTTCGCAGCTTTGGCGCGAAGGCGCAGACAATAACGACGAGCACAGTAAGAAGATTGCAAAGTCTCTTTTTGTGCGACAGCGTTTCTTCAGCCCCGTGATGGTTCGCGGTGAGGAAGAGAGGGGTGTGCGTATCTGGGGATATGGCAAGACTGCCTACGAGAATCTGCTGACGCTGGTACTCAACCCGGAGTACGGTGATATCACCGACACCGAGACGGGCACTGATCTTCAGATGACCTATGGAAAGCCCCCGGGAGCTTCCTTCCCGCAGACAAAGCTCGTGCCCCGCCGGCGGTCTTCCCCCCTTTGCGAGGATTTGACCCCCGACAAGTGCGCCGAGCTTCTCGATAGCATTCCAGAATTTACTGGATTGTTTGACCGGAAGACGACCGCGGACGTCCAGACCATCCTTGACAATTTCGTCAATGCACAGGTCGACGATCCCGAGACGGTTAGTAGCGAAACACAGAAGTATGGAAAAACTACTGATGACACGACTAATGCGGTCGATCAGGCTTTCGCAGAGTTGGGATCTCTCTAATAGTCCCCCCCACAGGGAGGCACAGGGTTATCAGGTGTCTCATATTAGAAAGGATGAATTATGACAACTACTAACACAAATCTACTTGAACAGCTGATTACGCTTCTTGAGGAAGCTCGTGATGATCACGAAAAGTTTTTCAGCAATGGCAACAGTGCTGCAGGAACTCGTGTCCGAAAAGCACTTCAGGAAGTTAAGGCGCTGGCACAAGAGCTTCGCGTCGAAGTCCAAGAAGCCAAGAATGCTCGATAGATAAAAAGGCATAAAATGAGAAACATTGTAGAAACCCTCCGCGAGCTTAATATTGCAGAGGATGATTTTGTTTATTTGAATTATGAAGATAGTGCGGAGGTATGGCACATTTCTGATGATTATATCGAGACCGCTTTGAGTGAAACCGACACTGCTTCGATGCTCGCCGGCCTCTTGGTCTGCCCGGGCAATATCACGGTACTTTCTCGGTATGACGAAGATATCTTGGAAAATATGCGCGCCGAGGGAATGCTTGATGATTATGAGAGAGAGGGGTGGTTCGAAGAGTACGTCGCCGATAAGATTCGGGAAGAAGCATATCAGTATGATCTTCTTACAATCTCTACGGAACGCCACGACCATAAGCGCGGCACATGTGAAGTAGCTTCCAACGTGAAGGTTCGCGCTGGAGATCTGTATGGCCTAGGCGATCGGATGGCAGACGCGTTCGTCGCAGGTTTTGATGTGGTGGTGCAGACCGCCGCAGGTACTCTAACCCTCAATTGACAAAGCCATGATTGGTTTTTTAGTATTTGTAATGGGCTTCAGTACAGTATGGATAATGTGGCGCCTTCATTTTAGGGTGCAAGAATTAGACAGGTGTGTGGGTGCAATATGCCACGACCTTGATAAGCTGCGCTTTGAAGTGCTGGAGAAAGAATTCGATGGCAAAAAGTAAGTCAAAAGCCGGCAAGATTTCAATTGATGGTTTGCGAACTCTGATTAATAAAACATCAGGATTGGATGTAGCACATAATCTTAATAAAGCAAACCCCACAGAAGTAAAGGAATGGATTCCAACTGGCTCACGCTGGTTGGATTCTATTGTTTGTCGTGGACAATTAGCCGGTATTCCTGTTGGTAAGTTTACAGAGATTGCCGGGTTGGAATCAACCGGTAAATCTTTTATGGCCGCACAGATTGCCGGGAACGCCCAGAAGATGGGGATGACTGTTATCTACATGGATTCTGAGTCAGCAATTGATCCGGGTTTTCTTGAGCGCGCCGGTTGTGATATAAACGAACTTATCTATGTTCAGGCACAGTCGGTCGAGCACGTATTAGAAACTATTGAAAACGTTTTGAAGTCAGGAGCAGAAAGAACCCTGTTCATCTGGGACTCCTTGGCAATGACTCCGACCATTACGGATGTGGAAGGGGACTTCAATCCTCAATCTACAATGGCGATGAAGGCGCGCATACTTTCAAAGGGAATGTCCAAGCTGACAATTCCTATTGCGAATACCAAGTCTGCCTTCCTGGTTCTCAACCAATTGAAGACCAATATCCCCCAAGGACCAAATGCTCGCATCGTTGCAATGACGACCCCCTTCATCACCCCCGGCGGAAAGGCTATGCATTATGTATATTCTCTGCGCGTGTGGCTCACGGGCCGGAAGGCTAAGTCTGCTTTCATCGAAGACGAGAGCGGTTTCCGCATCGGCTCCGAGGTGAAGGTCAAGCTTGAGAAGTCTCGTTTCGGAACGCAAGGGCGCAACTGTGCTTTCAAAATCTTGTGGGGAACTGACGCAGTCGGTATTCAAGACCAAGAGAGTTGGCTGGAAGCAATTAAGGGCTCCGACAATCTCAAGCAAGCCGGAGCTTGGTTCTCGCTGGTCCACAAGGACGGCAAAGAAGAGAAGTTTCAGACTGCTCATTGGGTTGAAAAACTTCAAGATAAGAAGTTCAAGAGCCGAGTGTTCGAGATCATGGATGAAGAGATCATTCGTAAGTTTGACACGCGCGAGGGAAGCGCTGAAGATTTCTACGACGTAGATAAAGAATAAGACTATTTATAGTGGAGATAGCGTTATGAAACTTATAATGGAAAACTGGAAGAGATTCTTGAAGAAGGAGACAGAAATTCTTGTAGAGGGCTTGAAGAAAGAAGCAAAAGGCGCTCTTGTGGATCTGTATGAGTTCTCCAATCTGGCCATGGGCAGATCTGACGGGGCTATTACCGGCCTTGATGTTTCGCAGGGTATGAAGACGCCGGTTTCTATGACTCTTTCACTAACCGAGGAGCCCCCTGTTCAAAAATTGCCACCGGGCAATCAAGTTTTTGTACCAAACGAACTGTTAGGACAGCCATTTACAGTTAT
>Ga0209434_1001400_pt1 | contig 10953 bp, 6 predicted proteins | sample ETNvirnome_2_300_FD_184068 | JGI IMG/M metagenome (GOLD analysis project Ga0209434, IMG submission 184068) | Marine viral communities from the Pacific Ocean - ETNP_2_300 (SPAdes) (version 2) | ecosystem: Environmental > Aquatic > Marine > Oceanic | place: Pacific Ocean | collected 2013-06-22 | reverse complement strand
CTGGTGAACGTCTTCTAGCGGCTGCTCTTCACCAGTCAAAGCAATGAAGGTGCGCACCTCTGCAGCATTATAGTCTAGTGATAAAAACCAGTCATTATGAGGTTTTAGTAGTTTGCGAAAGTCTCTTTTAAGAGTGAGGGCTGGAAAAGATTCTGACCGAGTAGTGAGCCTTCCTGTGATTGTGCCAAAGAGGTTGTAATCAATAAACCGCGGCCCTTCTAGTAAGAGGTTGGCCCTCGCTCGATTAATAGAAGAATAATATAATTCTTTACATCCTTCATTATTCAAATTTAGTTTTTGATATTTGATCTTGAACAACAATTTCTGTACTGCGTCTAAATGAGCATAGTTTTGCGGCTCTTCAAAGTTTTCAAATACGTATTCTGTGATTTTGTTTTTGATCTCGCAGAATTGCTTTAAAAAATCTTCCGGAACCAAATCAAAGATACAGTGATCATACATGTTAACCTTGGCTATTTTAAACGATTTTATATATGCTCTCAATCGTTTTTGAATTCGCAATAATTCAGACTCTAGTTCTGTCGGGCACGCATTGTTTAAGTCAAGACCTTCACAGAAAAGCCAAGCATATTTAATAGTGGGGTCAGTGATGGAGCCACCATATTTCCATGTCTTGCTTAAATTCTCTGGAAAATCATCATAATATAATTTACCGCCTGAGTAGACACCGATACATTCTGATTTATCGTCAATGGTTTGGAAGATCAACTGTTTTCCATATCGGCTTCGAGAGCTTTTATCTGTTTACTAATATAACTCAAAGAACCCAAATAGTCAAATGGTTTATTTAAAATTTGTTCAAAAACTGTGAGGGCGCTCGCATCTCCAAGGCTTTGCTGTGCTTCCAAACATTCGTGAATCAGCCTTTGCTGCTCTTGATTACTAAATCTAGATTCTTCCTCGAAAAATCTAATTTGAAAATATTTCTTTAAAAAATAAGAAGCACTAAATTTTTCTTTTAACTCTGATAGTTGATATGATTTTGGTGTGATATATTCTTTGGCGATATTATCGTTAGCGCATACTACAGGCTTAACAATGGTGGGGACGCGCACTTTATTATATATTTTTAATAAATCCTGTCGAAATCTCCTAAAATAATCAAAATGCACATATTTAAATTGTTTTAATAAAACAAAATCAGGAGTGGGCACACCATATTTTTTTCCATATTCACGCATTATTTCAGAATCAATGTCTGCCACAATTCTCCATGGTACATTTAAGTCTATCATAAATCCATAAGAATTGCAAGCATTAACATAAAAATCCCAATTCACGCTGTTAACAAAGTCGTTTATTTTTTCATCATCATTTTCATAGCTTAAGTCGGCTATTTCTATTGCAAAACCACTGCAGTTAATAGGGCATAGACGGCTTTTTATATATGCCGGCTTTGTTAAGGGATAGCTCAATGCTCCATCTTTGATCACATTTAAAAGACTTTCGACAAACTCTTCAAAACTCACAACATCTATGTTTCTTTGTTTAAATTGTGTTTTTAATGCATTTGCATACACCTCCAAATAGCCATCATAGCGAAAATTAGGATCGACATATGCTTTATGAACCTTAATATTAGAAAGAAATGGATCGCTAGGAGATATCTTTCCAATAGCTGCGCACTTTTCAAACTGTTTGGCAAAATCATTAAACACATCTACAACAAAATTCATAGCTTGCATATTATCCGAAGGCTTTAAAAGATATTTGGGAGAAATTTTATTTAAATAACCATTGCTTCTTATTTCAATGGGTATAAATTTTCGACCGGCTCTTCCAAAAAGAAATTTTTCACCTATGTTAAAATCTACAACATGGCGGTGGCCCTGCGCCTTAAGAGTGTCTCGATATATACCTCTTTTATAAAATAAACTTAAAGTACTTTCGGTATTGTTTTCTGCAAAATAATTTGACATTAATTACTATCCATCCGTTGCCGATCTCCCCACATCATCGGAGGCCTCTGGCGGTGCTAATGCGGCTGCGGGGGGCGGATCTGAACGGCCGGCCGATGTCCTCCGCGCCGAACCATACGTTGTGCATTTAGTAAAATCATTGTTATTAACAACACTTGTGCGCGCATCTGATTCTTCATCTTTAGCGGGGTCTGGATTGAGTTCTGCGACCCATTTTGCATAAATTCTAGTATCGGCCTTTCCTGCTCCAAACATATGTTCTGATTTATAGATCATATAATATCCTCCAATCCCATATTGTGTTAAATCAAAAGTGCCACGGTCATGAGTTGTGCCGGGTGCAAAGCCTTTAGGATCTATAAAAATATAGCATCCTGGAAATGTTTTTGGGCTAGCAAAACAATCAATTTGAGCATCATATATAACTCTTAACTGCTTTAAACCATCGTAGCCATCTTGCTCAAATCTAACCTCGGCTAGTCCCTTTGAATCAGTTTTTGTAAGGCTAATATTCTTGATAAGGCCGCGATCTCTTCCTAGTAAATAATGAAATATACCTCGACTATGATCAGCGGCCCTTATCCCTCGCATTCTATCAACGGGCTGAGTTCTCCCTGCAAAATAAATAAAATAATTCATTTCGCCACTAACATCGCCCGATGGAGATGGTGATTCTCTGTCTCCCGAAATATTTAAAATGGCGCCTGCAAATGGCGCCTCCGTTGCATTATGCCACCAATCTAATCGGGCGCGTTGGCCAGGAGCAGAACGGTGTTTTGCTTTTATAGCATAAGTGATCTCGTCAATAAGAATACCATCAGGGCGCCAAGGGCTCGGATAAGAAGTCACTACTGCCTGATTAATCATAACTTTTTGTTTTATATCAAATTTAAAACAAGTTTCATTGTTCAAAAATTCATTTACTAGGTCATTAAATAAATCATTTAAAAATTTAGTTAATGAATAATTTGATTCTTGTTTTTTTAACATTTTATTCGTTAACCATTCGGTGAAATATTTTACTGAAATTGGGATATCCCCAAAATTAACAAACAAAGGATCCGTTGGTTTCCGGCCGTGATCCACAAATTCAACTGGTCCTAATAAAATTCTTAATTTTTTAAATGCTTTTTGTTGGTTTAAAAGACGGGCTACTTCAATATATTTGTCACAAATATCAACTTTATCGGTAGTGGTAGATAAATTAGCTATTTCCCTGGGTAAAATTTCTAGCTCTCCACCAATGTTCCACAAAATAGTATCAATGAGATCGCTTATATAAAAAAATCCTAGGCTATACTGCTCAGGATTGTCTACAAATAATGCGGCGGCAAATGTTGCACCAGTTTCTTCAGAAATGGCTCCTCCTGTGGCGGTGCCAGCTAAAGTATCCATAGCGCCCGCAATGCTTGCTTCCAATCTTTCGTTGTTCTCTGAATTTGATACGGGTTTAATATTTTGTGTCGAAGGAGTATGAAATGGCCCTTTTGATTGAAAAGCCTGTATTTCTTCATAAGGCATGCTTATATAATATATATGGCTCTTCCCGCCGGGGCAACCACCGCCGGTTAACGATTTAATCAAATTTTGGAGGGATACTCTTCTTTCTTCTTCAATTTCGTTTAAATGACCTTCTTTTAAATTTGCTATAGCAGTCTCATTTTTGCGACAGTTTTTTGTAAAATATTCTAATTGTAATTTTCTTCTAATTTGTGCTTCTGTAACAGTTACGTTACCAGTAGCAGTCGCCATATTTGCTGAAGCAAATATATTAAATGCTTGTTTATCATCGAAATAGTCTTCAATATAAGCAAGATAATTAATTGTAAAATTAACTCTCCCCATTTCATCTAGCTCAAAATGATGAACAGTGGGAGTTAGATTTAAAGTTACAAACGAATTATATAAAGCATCTTTGACAGCCAAGTTTGAAACATTGGCACCCTTTGGTTCGGCCCACCCAACAACAGCTTTTAGTCTAAAATTTAGTTTTGAAAGATTTTCATTTTCTTTGGCGTTTAAAATTGCCTGCTGTGTCCCTGACAGGCATTCTTCTGTGTTGGCGCCCCCTGTTTTAAGGGCCAAGTCTGCATATTTCCAGCCGCCACGATCTGTTAATAATTCATCAAATGAATTTGCAAATATTTTTAATTTTGCTTTAATGCTTTTTTTAATAGCAAATGGATTGCTACCATCATATGTAAATGAAAAATCTTTAAGCCCAACTCCAAAGCCTCTTTTAGTCTTATTATGCAGCGCATCTTGAAGGGCCTCGGGCCAAATGCTACCTGCATTAGATTCAAATTTAATTTCTTGTTGAGATTCCTCTCCTTGCTCATTTCTATTAATCTTATATAAACGAATCATGGGCTGTAAGTGAGAAAGTTCACTACTGGATATATCAAAAAAAGTACTCATTGTAGGATCTAGAGTAAGAACGTTTAAGAAGGCATAAGGATCACCGTCTACCAATAGAGAAGCATTCCCTATAGTTTTATCCGGATTATTGCGTGTCGCTATATAAGGCAGCCTCTTTAGCGGAAATTGAGAAGCTGGGTCTGTGCCCCGGGGAGAGTCGGCGTCGAGATTTTCTTTTTTCCAGGCACTTAATTCATTGATGTAAGCTAATAAAAAACATTGTTCTTGAAAAAGTATTCTTTGTTTATTTCCAGCAAATTGTTGTGTGGGAGGCCGTCGAATAGCTGCAATAGCATCCATGACCCTTTTTTTATCTTCTTCGCTTAAATTGGGGAAGTCTAATGCATGGACGCCGGCACAACCGTGGCTAGCACCGCGGGCCCGAAAGGCGCCTATTTTTTGAAAAACACTGTATGCGGCGCCGGCCGCATCATCGACGCCTGTTTCAGCACATTTCGTCTGCACGGCGCCGACCATGGCGATGATTTTCGCTAATCCCTCTTGCTGTTTTCTTTCATAGTCGCTAATGGCGTCTCTTATGCACTGTAATGCTTCTACTATTCCCTCTAGAGCAGTGGATAATTGGGTTTCTACTTCGGCAAAAGTAGCGTAAGCGTCAAGAATCATAGATACATTATAGCCACCCATGCCTGCAGCCGTAGCATCGAGATTAAAATCACTGCCAGCATCCCATTCGCCCATCCTACTTATAAGGCTTTGTAGTTCTCCAAAATATGGTTCGACTGGGAGGTTTTCAAAAGCTCGAATAATGGCCACCCCAGATTTTTTTACTACTTCTAAGCTCGTTCCTGTGACCGGTCGATCTCCGGTATTATATTCTTCGGCGCCGGGGTTGGCGATATAGCCAAGAACCTGTTCTACATCGGCTTCTGTAATGAGATGAGTGTTCCATGCGGCTCCGCGGCCAGTACCCGTGTGTGTTGGCAGCGGGGTATCACTAAAAATGGCAACTAAACTATCTATAACCTCATAATAAGGCTTTATATACATTGCTTCGCCGGTTGAGCGCTCTTGTTCAGCTTCAGTAGTCGACCGGCCGGTTCGATGGGAGGCATTCGTACTGGCGCGAGAGCCATATAGACTCCAAAATGCCGTGTTCCCCGTCAGATACTCTTTTATTCCATATAGGGTTAGGTGTCCAGTGTCGGAATTAGGGTCCGGGTAGACGGTGAGTGCCGCAAGTTTATTAACAGCATCTTGAAGCTCATTCATAGCGACTAATGCATTTGGTGCACATTCGCCGACTGTTTGAAGAGCCTCCTCACTAGCTGCAGCCACATCATCGCTAATTTCGGCTATTTCTCTTACTTGATCATCACTAAGAGGCGCCGGTGTGGTTTCTTCTGTTTCTTCTGCCATCAGGAAACTCCTAATACTTTAAGTGCATTTTCCAGATTAATCGGGATTTCAATTACATCTCCCGGGATAATGTCTGCTTCTGTGAGCGTACCATTATACCATGCAATTACCCACCAAAATCTTACATCAGTATAATATTGATTTGCTAGTTTATAAAAGCGATCTCCATATTTCCAAATATGGGTGTTTGTCGTTAAGGAGGCGCGCTGGCGAACTGTTGGGTTGTGCATAATGGGCGTTTCGTATTGTCGAATGTTTTTGAGATCTCGGCCTTTTCTCAAGAAACTATAATATTCGCTTGAATTATTAAGGATGCGGTATTTTGAATATCTTCCCATTATTGTTTAATTTCCTCTCATTCGTCTTCTTCGCGACCAAAGGTCATTGGCACGCCTGGGCCAGTAAGGATTTCGAGATCTGCGTCGGTGAATATGTTGGCGGGGTGACCATAGGCCGGGCCGGTCGCTGCGTCCAGGGTGGCTTCTTCCAAGATGCCCACACCAAGTCCACCGCGGGCTTGTAGACCAATATCGCCCGCTCGGAAGCCGAGCCCCGTGGATTGGAGGAGGTTGGCATATCTGGCTTGTATATTTGCCAGCCTCTCTTCGGGTGCTTCTTCAAGAGTCTCGTTTTCTCGTTGTTCTCTTTGTGGTCGCGAAAAGGCGCGGGCATTTTCCCTTTCAAGATCTTGAAGCTCTGTGGGGGTTTTTGCGCCACCCATACGAACTCCATAAGGAAAACCCGGGTTTGAAAAAGTGCCTTGAGAGCCAACAATGAGACCCCCGTGTGGATCAGGCGTCCACCCAAGCGCATGTTCATGAATAACAGCAAAATCAAAATTAATATCGATTAACTTAGGCAATACTCCTCCTCCACCATATTCAATAACGCCATCTTGACCTTCCAAATTGTGCACAATAGACAAATTTCGCAAAACTCCGAGTAACCCGTGAGCGGCATCGGCTACATGCATGTTGGTGTCGAAGCTCACGGCGCCCAGAGGGGAAGAGCTTTGATTTTGCGCCAAGTTCATAACTTGTAATCTTATCAACGGAGATTGAGAAATTGTTGAGGCACTTTGCACATCTGTATAGGTTGGATATAGAAACTGTGTTAATGATTGTATTCTAGATAGATTCTCGAATGCCTCGCCGGCAGATGCAGCGGGCACCTTAATGCCCACCGTAATCACGCGCGTGGTCTGCTTAAAAAGATAAATCGGATCAGCACGTCCATACACTTTTTCCTCGGCCCAGTCAGGGCTAAACGTTTCATTATAAGCTGTCATAAAAGCTTTAAGATAAATCTCTTTGCCAGAAGGCACATGATGAAAGCCCACCACGAAACCTTTATTGGCCATCGCATCGGAGCCATCAGTATAGAACATTTCCCCCACGGGTGTTTTGCCGCCGGTATTTCTACTGACGCCTTCTTTCCCTGTTTCCGGGTCGATGATGGCCTTATCCATCAATGCGCCGATGCCGGTGGCGCCCCCTCTTGCTCTTACTGTTTGTTGAGCTAATTTGTTCGTATTAAAATATTTTGGATCTGTTGACATTTAGGCTCCCCTCCCTGACCAGACCGGGCACTGGTTGTTTGCCATGGCTATAGCATTATCTTCCATTGTCTCGACCACAAAATAGCGGCCGGCAGTTTCATTAAAGCTAATCTTTACATCTACCTTTTGTGCTCCTGGGGCTGCTCCTGGGGCTGCGGCTGCGGCGGGTGCTTTCGTGGCGCCAATGGCCGCTGTAGTCACTATAGTAGGCAGTACGGCCGTCATTGTTGACAAGGCCGCTAGCTTAAGGCCGCTCATCTCGTTGATTGAGTCTTTCATCTGTGCGAAAGCTACATTAGCAGCCGCAAATTGCTCCTCCGACACTGTACCAAAAGAACCCATAACCTTGGAAAGATCTTCCATTTCGGTCTTGTCTTTTTTGAAAGCGTTAACTAGCAGACTGATGCCAGCTGCCGCACCGCCGATACCCAGTAATATTCCCATGCCCGCCGCGGCGAGTGGGTTTCCGCCCACGGCGGTGAGGGCTGCGTTAAGGCCCCAAATAGCAAGCGATACAGCCGCTATAGCGACGGCAAATTGGCCCAGGTCCTCCCAACTGGCTTCTCTAATGGCCCCAATCAAAGCTGTTATACCTTGTGCTGCAAGCCAAATCCCTCCTCCTATCAGCGCCGCGGCGACACCAAAGGCGAGCATTCCCAGGGCGCCTTTGGTCATCGCTGTGCCCATCTTGCCGGCTGCTGCGCCTAGGCCTGGAATCAGTCCGATCAGGCCCGTGAATAGCGCAGGAAGCCCAACAAGCGCGACCTTGACACCTACAAATATAGCAATTGCGGACTTCCAGTGTTCCATCATCCATATAAGGAGTTTGCCGATATTCTTAAATAACGGAACCAATCCTTTAAAAATCGGGATTAACTCAACAGCACCATCCTTAAACCCCTCAATGGCATCCTTATTTTCTAGCCAAGCAGTAAGTGTCTTGTCCAAACTATCAATGAGAGGCATAAAAACGGGAATAAGCCTCATTACAAGAGCCAGTAGCTTTTCTTTAATGCTGGCAACGTTTTTTGCTCTTTCTGCCATTTTCTCGTAATCTTGAGCTGTTTTTCCAATCTCGCCGCCTAGGCCTTCCATATCGCCGCGCATTACTGCTGCCAAATCTCCTACACTATCAAGTCCGAGCGATTCAGTGAAAAACTTTCGTTGATAATAAGACATACTATCAAATGACAATCCCGCATCCAAAATTGAACTGCGAATTTGATCAAATCTTGCGGCCGGATCTGTTTCCATCAAGAGATCCATGGCGTTCACAGCATTCATCCCCAGTGCGGCATTTAGCTTTCCGGCTTGTTCGGCGGCGCCTTCAAACGTATCGAATTTATCCGTCATTGTCAATAGCTTTTGCATTTCTAAACCGGTGATCTTTGAAACTCTCGCTAAGTCTTTAAATGCACGGGTGCCATTCTCCCCTAACTTTGCTAGTGAGCCCCCCATCGCCCCATATTGTTCAATTAGTTGTGCCGGCGCCACACCAATATCTCTAGCATAGCCTTCAAGTTCAATTAATGTTTTTGCTGCTTCGGTTCCGCTTTGGCCAAATGCCACTGCTGCGGTTTGCATCCCTTTAGCGGCAGATTCTGCGGATACACCTATGTTATTAAGAGTGGCTACGGTATCGCCAATCTCTTTGCGCGCTGTCTTACTGATCATTGTAAAATCAGTATAGGTGCCATACAGCGCTGACCACGCTTGTTGGTTCTGCTCAAGAGTAACTGTATTTTCTCGTGTGCGCTCGTACCCCCTTGTCATTTCTCGGGCCATATCTTGAGATGCGCCAGTAGTTCGTTGGAATGCGGTTTCTGATTCGTTCAGTGCAAACATTAAGTTAAGAAAGGTGTTGGCCAAACTAACAACGGCTGTTCGCACACCAGTTCTTAACATCTCGCTAAATCCTGCGAAATTCGACTTTAATAATTTTATCTTTTCTTCTTGCGAAACCTCAGAATCCCCAAGTGTCTTAAATGTATCTTTAACGCCCTGTATCGAGGGAATCAAGCTATGAAAAACCTTTCCGAATTTCACCATATTGTCGACATTAAATATTGGATTCGTCCCATATACGGACAGGAGCGCTCCGAATGCGGTCCCTAATTCTTGGCCGGCTGTGACTGAATCTTGCAAAGATATTTTGTATCTATCTTGTCTCTCGTTTATTAAGTTTTGTTGAACGATTAGCTTGGATAATACTCTTAATCTGGATAAATCCCCCTCATTAATTTCATCCGAGTCCCTGATAACGGCCTCCAGGTGCAGTTTTTCTTCCGCATAAACCTTGGCTTGCTGCTTTCCCACAAGCCATCTTGAATGAGCGCTATTTTTTAACTCTTTATAATTATCTAGAAGCGTCTTGGACTGCTCTAAGTGTTCTTTGAGGGCATCGGCGCTTCTCGTCAAGATATTGAGGTGGTTCTGGGCCGATTCCAATTCCAGTTGTTTATTTTTTTTGGCTTCGCCGCTGAGGCTTGCGATTTCTCTTTCGAGATCTCGAATCTGCCTCGTCAATCTGATTCTTTTTTCTGCGGCGCTTTCTTCGGTTTCTTCTGCCATTGATAGTTCCTCGCTCTATAAACTACAAGCTAGCAACATTAAATAGTTTGAGGCAAAAAAAGACGGGGCTTAAGAGCCCCGTTTGTTTATGTTACCTGGATGTTGTGGTACAGCCGGCTGGTTTTGCGATGTTAATGTTTGTGTGCGAGGACCGCCACCTTGGGCGGATTCAATTGCTGATTTTTCTGCTTCAAGTTGCTGCACTAATCGCTCGACAAACCACCTACGCAAGCCGACTGGCAAATTATAAGCTTCTGAGAATGACCAGCCGCCCGAATATTTTAGAAAGAAGAACTGTTCGTAAATGTTCTCCATATAGTTATCGGTCAGGCCAAAAAAAGTCCGCGTTAAGCGGCACCTCCATTTCCTGTTCGTGGCCGCATTCCTCACACACAAAAGTTTGTGTTAAGTCTATATTAGGGGCTGCGGCGCGATAACAAGCTCTTAAGTGCCGGGAATCCATCGATGGCATGTTGTCAATGACATATTGCAATGTTTCCCGAGAATCATCGCCATTAACAGCAACGAGAATGTTTAATAACTGCGTTGTAATTGTTTTTTCGAACGCCACATTTCTAGATGCTTTGGTATTGAGGAGTCTTTTTTCATCGGCCCCTATTAATAATCTAAACGTAACATTCGTTTGTAATCTCGGAAGTATAACATCAAACGTTCCATCACTATTATCTGTAACATCAAGAATACTAATCTCTTCTCCGCGATAAATGGTACTGTCGTTCAAATCAAAATTATATTCTTCAGTGGCTGCGCAAGCTGGACACGTTACTTTTGTGTTGTAATCGTTTCCATAACCAGAAACGCGCGTTGCGATAATTAATGCGTTCTTGTCTCCGATCAATAAAGTATCAGTGTTGATCGTCTTGTCAACAATCAAACTTTGAACTACGCGATCTAGCGCAATACCTTTTTTAAGAAGAGTTCTCGATGTGAGCATATCCTCTTCTTTGGCTGTCATCTGCTTAATCTCGATACTCTCTTGATTATGCAGTGGGTGGCCTTCTGGATAATACCTACCCTGAGAAGGTAAATCTACAAACTCAGTGGGGACAACAAACGAAAATCCAG
>Ga0209434_1001398_pt1 | contig 10957 bp, 18 predicted proteins | sample ETNvirnome_2_300_FD_184068 | JGI IMG/M metagenome (GOLD analysis project Ga0209434, IMG submission 184068) | Marine viral communities from the Pacific Ocean - ETNP_2_300 (SPAdes) (version 2) | ecosystem: Environmental > Aquatic > Marine > Oceanic | place: Pacific Ocean | collected 2013-06-22 | reverse complement strand
CGGCTACAGCGAGGCGATCTTGTACAGCGGCCTCTGGGATTCCACGGCGGCGGTGACCAGCCTCCTGTTGACTCCTGGAGCAGGTGACTTTGTGCGTGGTTCTGAGTTCACCCTCTACGGATTGAATAGTTCCTGATGGCTGCTTTCACTGTTATCGACCACACTGAGATTGGTACTGGCGGCGCAGCGTCGTGGGAAGTAACGAGCATCGACCAGTCGTATGACCATCTGCTGTTGAAGGTGTCGGCCCGCAGCGAGCGGGCCACCGTTACAAGGGAAAGTGTGATCCTTAGCGTCAACGGCAGCAGTTCCACTACGGACTGGCCGTTCACCATTCTACGGATCTTGAGTGGTGCGGTGAACTCAACCCGTGGAGGTACGGGGTACGTCGGATGGGCGGGCTACACGAACATTCCTGCCGATGGAGCGACGGCAGACACGTTCGGGGCGATGAGCATTTGGATTCCGAACTACTCCAATACGACCAACTACAAGCAGTTGCTTTGGCAAAGCGTTTCCGAGAACGCCAGCACCACCAACAACGAATACGGGGTCGAAATAACAGCCGCCTTGTATACGGAGGACACCACGGCGATTGACGAGATCAAGATGATCTGCTTCACGGCCGCCACAGATATAGCCGAGTATTCAACATTCACGCTGTACGGCGTGACAGGCGCTTAGGAGGCGCAATCATGCCAAGACAAAAAGTAGTCAACGGGGTCTACTACGACCTCACACCAGCCGAAGAAGCAGAACTGGCCGCACGGGCTGAAGCCGCTGACCTAGACATGACTATGGTCCGCTCCCAGCGTGACGGCCAGTTGCGCTCCACGGACTGGACCCAGGTCGGGGACGCTGCTTTAGGTGACCACACCGCTGAGGAATGGGCTACCCACAGGCAGGCTCTCAGGGATCTGCCATCGGTGTTCACCCGTGTGTCTGAGGTTGTGTGGCCGTTCAACCCGCCCGACCAGGTGATCGAGGATGCCCGCTTGGCGGCGCTTGAAGAAGCGGCCGAATAAATGGAATGGATCGGCTTCGCAGGACTGGTAGCTGCCGCTCTCATAAGCGGCGTCTTCGCGGTAGTCGCATCCAAGTATCGCCGTGAGAACACGGCGCAGCACGCAGCGAACCAGGTTCGACTCGACGCCATCGGCACTGACATATCCGAAATCAGCAAAGATATTCGTTCTGTGCGTGAGTGGCAGCACCGTCACTTGGAGTGGCACGCGGAACAGAGAGGCTAGTCGTGTGGCCTATCTCCCGTACCGATTGGGATGCGAAGGCACCTCGTTGGACAACCAGACAGAAGCGTCCAGTTGACCATGTGTTCATTCACCACGGGGCAACCCTCTTAGAAGACCATTCCCAGGAGGGTGAGGCCCGGATCATCAGGGCCTACCAGAGATACCATTTCGGAAAAGGCTGGGCTGACCTCGCTTATTCTTTTCTCGTTGGGGTCGAATCAGGCCGGGTCTACGAGGGGCGTGGATGGTTCAACCGTCCCGGTGCGACAAAGCATTGGAACCACCGGTCGTATGCGATCTGTGTGATCGGGGACACTACCCGGCAAGAGATTTCTGCGGCAGCGGTCAAAGCAATCAAAGACCTCATCGAACACGGGGTCGAACAAGGGTTCATTGTTTCTGATTTCAAACTGCGAGGCCACCGGGATGTAGCGAACAAGGATTGTCCGGGCCAGTCGGCTTACGCCAAGTTGGATGAGATGCACCCACTTGTAGAAGCCGGGAAGATACCGAAGCTGATCCCACCTGCTTTCACAAGGACGCTGAGGCTCCGCTGGCCGCGTTCCAAGGCACCTCTGGTCAAATGGGTGCAGGCAGCCGTTGGCGTGCCCCTGACAGGCTCCTACGACTGGCTGACGAGACATCATGTGCGCCGCTGGCAAGGTGAGAACGGGTTGAAACCTGACGGCGTGGTCGGCCCGGTCACCTACAACAAGATGTTTAGGGGCTGACATGGCCCACGATTACCGCCAGTCGGGCATCGACTACCAGGCGTCCGGGGTCACCTACCGGGGGGCGTTTGATGTAACGGTCACCCCGTCCACGGTTGCTGCTATCGGCGCTGTCCCGTCGGTCACCGTTCTGAGCATTTTCAATGTCAACGCTGGTGTGGTCGCTGCCACGGCAGCAGTCCCGGCACCGTCGCTTTCCACCGGGGTTGTTCTTTCCCCGTCGGCGGTTGCCGGCGTCGGTGCGGTGCCCGGGGCCACGGTCAGCGGCGGGGCTACGGTTACCGCTGCCACGGTTGCCGGAACCGGTGCCGTACCCGCACCGGCCTTCTCAACGGGCGCTGTCCTGACACCCGGCACGGTTGCTGGCATTGGGGCTGTGCCCGGTGGTGTCGCTACCGGTGGGGCTACTGCTTCACCCAGCACGGTTGCCGGAACCGGTGCGGTGCCTGCACCGACAACCACGGGGGGGGCCACAACCACCCCGTCTGTCGTCGCAGCGATCAGCGCCCTCTCATCGTTCACAGACATAACAGAACTGTTCACATCCCCGACAACTGACACGCTCCCCAACCTGGCGAAAGGCGAAACGGACTACCAGCCTCACGCTGCGAAGAACCGGCTGGCCCGCTTCTACGCCCCACGGGCCAAAGGCGGCAACGTCTGGATTCTGTCGGACACCACGGTTACCACCACCCAACCGATGACCGAAGCGGACATAGCGACCATCACCCGCACCTTGTACGGCGGGCACAACTATCCCGACGACCTGTCTGAAACCGAAGCGGCGCTGCTGGTAGCCGCTGGCAACACCGTGGATGTAGAGGTCAAATAGTGAGCGAACTCCGTTATGTCGATGGCCGGTTCGTGTGGGATGCCACCCCGGAGGAACGCGCTGCGTTCGCTGAGAAGGCCCGGTCTTTGATGGTCGCCCCGTCTGCGATGGTCACCCGCAGCGGCGCTGCCGGCGAGAAGAAAGCCTGGAACAAGTTGGAGAAAGACAGGGACGCGTACAAGAGGCTGCGGGATGATGGGCTTCAACCCACAGGTATCCGTGACTCAGCGGATTTGGAGAAGACCGCTGAGACTAGGATGGAAGTAGAAGCTGGTCATGTCGTGAAGAACAAGAAGTCGCGGAAGGCCACAGAGAAGTTGCTTGCAGAGGCGAAGGTTGACGGATGACGGCACAAACATGGATTGACCGGACCCGGGATCTGTTGTTGTCGGGCACCGTGGAATCGTTGAACAGGTTGGATGGGGAGATTTCTGCTGCCGACACGGCGACGTTCACTGTCGAGTTCTCAACCGGGCCGATAACCGCTGGGTCGATCATCGAGATCGGCACCGAACTGATGTATGTGACTTCTGTCAGCGGGCAGAACGTGACGGTGATGCGCGGCTACGCGTCGTCTACTGCTGCTTCCAGCCACGCTGACGATTCGATTATCCGATCCAACCCGCAGTACCCGGCGCACATGATCCTCGACGCCCTCAACGACGACCTGAACGACCTGTCAGCCAAAGGCTTGTATCAGGTGAAGACCGCCACGTTCACCTATTCGGCAGCCACACAGGGCTACAACCTCGCCTCAGATGTCCTAGCGGTACACCGGGTGACGTTCACCGACGAATCTTCGGACAAGTCTGAACCTGAGGTTCGCCGCTGGTCGCTGCGCCGCAACCGGGACACTTCAACATTCGCATCCGGGGTAGCCCTGGTGCTAGCTGATGAACCCACTTCCGGTCAGACGGTGCGGGTCGAATACAAGGCACCGTTCGCCACCCTGCCCTTGACCACCACAGCGTTGACCGACACGGGCCTGCACACGCAGGCATACGACCTGCCCCCCATCGGGGCGGCGATGGTGCTGATGACGTTCAAGCCGATAGCCCGCGAGTCGATCACCACGCAAGCACCGGTCAGACGCTCCGAAGAAGTCCCATCGGGGGCCATCTCAGCGTCTATACGCGACCTGCGGTTCCGACGCCAGGAGAGGATCGAAGCGGAGAAAGCCCGGCTTTCGCAGCTTTACCCGACCCAGTGGCTTCGTAGCGGGGAGTAGCCGATGGCGGTTACACCGCAGTACGACATTTCGATTGACGGCCGTGGATACCTAGTTGACTACAACTCGTATCGCCGTCGCACCACCCCGGCGCAGAAGGAGCAGCGGGACACCAGCGAAGACGTTGGTGAGAACACGCTGTCCAACGTCGGCCAGTGGACACGCTCACAAACCGACTGGTCGCACGGTGCCGGCCAAGAACATTACGACCTGGCTGACTCTGACCGCCGCAGGTTCCACACCTCGAAGAACATCGACATCTTTACCAAGGGCGCGGTGAAGATGTGCAAGGCGTTGGACGCCAAGTCGTCTGGTACGAACAGCAACCTGTACGCCCGCGTTGTGAACGGATCGGTGTTCTACTTCTCCGACGGGACCAGCTTGGAGTATGGCAACCCCAACGCCTCAGCTTCCCCGTCGTTCAATGTCACCCCGATGGGAGGCACGATCACCGACTGGACTTCCGATGGGACCAGCGTGTACGCCACGATTGGGTCAGCCGTGAAGAAGGCCACCGTGTCCAACACGACGACCGCTTCAACCGTCGGATCGTTCGCCGGGGATGTCATCGAGTACGCCAACGGCCGGCTCCTGTCCTCTGACGGTGCCCGCATCGTGGAACTCGACTCGTCAGGGTCGGTGCTGACCTTCGACAAGACCCTGACCGGAACCTGCGTGGCTATCAAAGGCGGCCCGCAAGCCCTCTATGCCGCTTACAACGACAACGGGCAAGGCATCCTGTACGCGATAGGCGTGTCAGCGACCGACGGTTCGCTCGCCCACCCGGTGCCAGCCGGTGTCCTACCGGTCGGTGAAACATTCTCCGGGCCGTTCTCCATCGACACCTTCGGGGAACTGATGGTGGTTGGTACTTCTTCTGGCGTCCGCTTCGGGGTTATCAACACCAACGATCAGCAGTCCGTGACCTTCGGCCCGGTGATAGACGACGGGGGTGCCGCCTATTCGACAAGGATCTCCGGCCAGTACGCCTACTGGGGGACCAGCAACGGTGACACCTGGAAGGCTGATCTGACAATCTTCGTGGACACCTTGGTCCCTGCCTACTGCCGGTTCCTCGCTTGGGACTCCGACTCCTACGGCAACGTCACCAGCATCGAAGTGTTCGGCGGCAAGGTGCTGTTCACCGACAGCAACGGGGAGCTTTACGGGGAATCGTATGACGGGGACCTGGCAGTCACCGCAGAGCTAACCGCTGGGATAATCACGTTCGGCACCGCTGCCCCCAAGGTCACCCGTGCCGTGTCCGGCCGGTTCGACAAGTCAACCGCTGGGTTGGCCGGGGCCGGTATCGACTACCGGACGGCCGGCCTCGACTACGCAGACGGCGACACCAACTACCGGGGTTTAGGCCCGGGCACCAATGGGACAACGACTCTCACTCTGGTCGATGAGGAAAACAACTCGACAGCGATGGTGTTGACCGGGACCGGAGCGGAGACTGCCTACACGGCGTCTGATCCGGCGTCGGAAACCTTCACCGTCACAGTCACTTTGGCTCGGGGCACGGACACGACGGTTGGACCCACGTTGGAACGCTGGTCTGTTCACGCCCGGCCGCAGCCAAAGAGGGTAGAAGAAATCATTGCCCCACTGGTCATTCAGAGCCGTGTTTCCACCAGTTTTGGTGCGGGTGCCCCATCCGGGGTTGATTCTCAGGTAGAATATCTGCATCTGCGCGACCTGGTTACCTCCGCACAGGCTGTCACCTTCCAAGAAGGAGACAGGTCTGAGACTGTCACCGTTGAAGATATTGAAATGTCTCCGATCCGGTATTCGGACGACGGGTCTTTCTGGGAAGGCATCCTTCTGTGTCGGATGCTGACGGTGCCGTAAGCCTCGCAGAGTTCACGGCTACGAAGCGCAACGCTGGCGGTGAACGGTGGAGCGACAAACTCCCTGAGAACATCAAGGCGCAGATCATGGCTTCCAACGCCGGGGCGAAAGTGATTGCCGACTGGTTGAACCAGATCGGGTACAAGGACGCCACCGCCGGGAAATGTCAAACCTTGGTAACAGAACGCTACAAGCAGCAGACTGTTGACTGAATCCCTAGACGAGTTCGTTGAACTCACCGCGCTGACCGGGCGCATGGGCCGGTTGGAAAACCAGGCGGTCAAAGCGAAAGCCGAGTTGGCTGTCGCCCGTGAACAGGTCAAAACGCTCACATCGGAGCGGGACGATCTGACCATCCGGGTAGACACCTATGAACTGGCCGCCGGGTTGGACCCGCCGAAATGGTTGACGCCGAAGCAGACGAAACGGTCGGCGGCAACGATTGTCGCCATGCTCTCCGACTGCCATTTCGATGAGGTCATCAAGTTCGAAGAAAACGGGTTGAACAAGTATGACCGTCGGATAGCTGAACTCAGGCTACGTCAGTTCGCTGAGAAAGTCGTTGAACTCTCACGGGACTATGTAGCTGGCGTGGAAATCGAAGGACTGGTGCTGGCGCTCGGCGGGGATCTCGTATCGGGAACGATACATGACCTCGCGCAACACAACGAGACACCGTATGCCCCGGTTACCGTCGCCCATTGGGCCGCGCAGGTGGCCGGGTGTGTCGATTTTCTCGCTGAACATTTCCCGAAAGTCCACGTTGTCTCGGTGGTCGGCAACCACGGACGGTTGACGATCAAGCCTCGCACAGCGGGCCGCGCCCGGGATTCGTGGGACTGGCTACTGGTACACTCGGCACAACAGGTAAGCGGTGCAGGCAACGTGACCTGGCAGATACCGGAGTCGCACGACTGCCTGTTCAGCGTTTATTCGACAAGGTTTCTTCTCACGCATGGTGACTCTGCGAAAGGAGGCGGCGGTGTTGGTGGGATCTGGCCGCCGATCAAACGATTGCAATACCGGTTGCAGGTGAACAAGCCTCACGACATTTTGATGATGGGCCATTGGCACCAGTTGGTGATGGCTGCGAGCGCCGGGCTGGTCGTCAACGGAAGCCTGAAAGGATTTGATAGTTACGCGGCGATAGCGGGGTTTGCCGCGGAGGTTCCACAACAGGCGTTCATGGTGGTGACGCCTAAACACGGTGTAAGTATTCAAGCTCCGATTCATGTGTTGGATCGGAAGAAGGAGAAATGGTAACGATGACATTCACAAAGGACATGATCGAACGACTGGTCGCCACGGCTTTGCAAAGCTTCCTGGCGGTGTTCGTTCTCACAGACCTCTCGAGTGCTAAGAGCGCCGGCATCGCGGCTGGTGCTGCGGTGCTGTCAGCGATCAAGGCGATGCTCGCCAAGCAGACGGGCGACAAGGCGAGCGCCTCGTTAGCGAACTGACATAGGGGCGGGGAGGCAGGTAAGGCTGCTGGTCACAGCCGGTGCCTGCGCTGGTGGTTCAAACGGGCAGCCTGCCCTCCCCCCCCCACGCTTCGGGCGAAGGCGTCTGCTAGGGTCGTGTCTCCAACTATCCCCTCTCAGGAGTCCCGATGACCGCAGAAACCCTCACCACGACCACTTCTTTGGGCAGTTGCCCTGTGAGCGGAAGCCACGATTATCCGTGCCATTTCTGCGGGGCACCGATGCAACGATCCGGGTCGTGCATGGTTTGTGCAGCGTGTGGTGAGACAAGCGGATGCTCCTGAACTGCCCCCATACTTGACTCTGACACAGGAGTTCCCTATTCTTGTAGGACAAGCAGCACGACTGCACCACAAGAGAGAGGGATACTGTGCAAGAATCAGAAGGCGTCATCCAGGCGACCCTTGACCGCTTCCTGCGGGAAGAACGGGAACGCGAGGGGCCGCGGCCCACAGCTTGCGGGACTGCGCTCCGCGGATCGTCCGCTCATAACTGCGCCCGGCAACTCGGATTCGAGGTGGCCCGGGTGGCCGAATGTGAGCGTATGCCCTACGAGACTCTGCTGGCTTTCCACATCGGACACGCCATGCATGAACGGGTGCAGACGGGGCTTCACGCCTTGTGGCCCGACTTCCAATCCGAGGTCAAATGCGATTTGCGGCCATTCGGGTACGACCTGTCCGGCCACGCCGACGGTTTGATGATCGAAGGCAACAAGAGCGTGGTTATCGAAATCAAGACGATGGGTGCGTTCCCGTTCAAGTTGGCGTTGAAAGGCGGCAAAGGTGAACCGCCCGGCCCGAAGATCGAACATCTCCTACAGAGCGGCATCTACGCGGCTGGCTTGCAGGCCGACGGTGTTTGCCTCGCCTACATATCGAAGGAAACAAGTTACCGGGACGGTGTTCTACCCGGGATGATGTTGGAGTTCTACGTCGGCATGGACGAAGTGGTGGAACCCTACGACCGCACCCTCCACGAACTCGTCATCGAAGAACTTGATCGGATGACCGGTGTGTACCAGCAGGTCAAAGCTGGGATGATCCCTGAACGGTATGTCCCCGGGCACGGCCATGTGGACCCGGTGCCGCGCTATCAGGGAGGCTCCAAGGAGCAACCGTGGAACTGTCGCTACTGCCGTCACCGAAGCGACTGTGCGGCCCTCCCGGTGGAGGCGGTCCCCGTTGAGGTCGCCACAGACAATGTTCGCGGCACCTGGAATCCTCCGGTGGACACCGTTGACCCGGAGGCGGCGTGATGTTTGAACAGGTTGTTGACGCGTGCGTATACGTTCTCTCCGGGGTCGTGTTCGGTGTGGCCGCGACGGGGTGGATGTTGGAAAGTGACCGCCGGAAGGCCCGCAAGCAAGCTATCCACGACGTTGAAGTGTCCTACCGGGCGATCTCCAAGTTGTTTGAAGCGTGGACCAGCAAGGAGAACGCGGCATGACCGCCTGTCGAGGCGTGGACCCTGACCTTTTCTTCCCCGGGTTGGGCGTCAGCCCCCGGGAAGCCAAAGAAATCTGCAAAACATGTGATGCCCGGGTGGCCTGTTTGGAGTTCGCACTTCAGAACGGTGAGAAGTTCGGTGTGTGGGGTGGCACAAGTGAGAGGCAGCGACGTATTCTACGTCGCCAGCGTGCGTTGGAAAAGGTTGCGGGGGGAACATGACCGAACAGGTTTGGGCGAAAAATGCGTGGTGGAAGTGCCCTCAATGTGTGCGACATTTCATGGGTGGCCCGGCTATCAAACGGTACGAAGGACTCTGTGATGTGTGTCAAACAAAGATAGATCGAAAGAAAGACAGGGTGAAATAATGGCAGAAAAACCTGACCTGCTTGCACAGTTGGCAGCAAAGTTTCCGAAGAAAATCGAATCCAGCCTGAGTAAAGGCGGGGTGAAACTCACTTACATTCCTGTGAGTTCCGTGATCGCCCGGGCCAACGAGGTCTTAGGGTTCGACTGGTCGTACCAGGTGATGTCAACCCACCGGGACGACGACTGGATCATCGCCCATGTCCGGGTCACCGTGACCAACGGGGAAGGGTGTTCGATGCGTGACGGGTTCGGAGGCCAGCAGATCAAACACACTAGGGCTGGTGCGATCCTCGACCTCGGACATGAACACAAGGGGGCGGTCAGCGACGCATTGAAGAAAGCCCTTCAAGCGTTCGGCGTGGCGCTGTATCTTGCTAGTGACGAATCCCTCGAATCCACTTTCGACACGGCGGCGGGGCCAGAGCGGGGCGTTCCCTCTCCCCCTTCAACCTCTGGTCCTGCTGCCACTCCCTCCGAGGAAGGCGTGGGCGACGAGTTGAAGAAGCTCGCTGCACGCGCCAAAGACATGGGCGTCACCCCTGCCGGGCTGCGTTCTGTAGCCTCGGAGGTGCTTGACCGCCCGGTCAAGAAGGCGTCTGACATCAAGACGCACGCAGAGATCGAAGCAATCAACGCGAGTTTCGACACCTTGGAGGAACTTGCCGCAGCCCCGAAGGAGAACGGACAATGATACGGATTCAAGGCGAAGGCCGGCTGGGTCAAGACCCGGACCTGCGATCAACCGCGGCGGGCCGCCCGGTGGTGGGGCTGAGGGTTGCTGCCACTAACCGGACTCCCCGTGACGGCGAGAAGACAACCCTGTGGATAGATGTTGAAGCGTGGGGTGATCTCGCTGAGAACATCGCAGAAGAACTCCACAAAGGCGACTACATCTCTTTCGTCGGCCGGTTGCAGTTGGACGAGTGGACAAACAAGGAGGGTGAACCCGGGCGCAAGTTCAAGATCACCGCTGATTCGGTGGCGAAACCTGTGTCCCGGTTCCCCGCTGACGGTGACAGCAACGGCATGTCTGACCGGGAGCGAATCCGCGAGGCGAAGCATGAGGTTGAGACTTTGACCCTCGATGAGGAAGAACCGTTCTAACCATGTCGTCTTCTGCGAACAAACGGTCAGGTACACGCTTCGAGTCTGAGGTTGTCGCCTACATCAACGAACACAAGCCGTACCCTGTGGAACGCCGCGCCCAGCATGGGGCCTTGGACCGGGGCGACATCATCGGTGTTCCTGATTTCGCCATCGAATGCAAGAACGTGAAGGACTGGTCGAAGAAACTCGGGTCGTTCGTCCGTGAAGCAGAGGCCGAAGCTGTGAACGCACAAGTCCCGTTCGGTGTGGTGGTTGTGAAGCGGCGCAACGACCATGTGGGCCGGTCGTATGTGGTCATGTCGTTGGATCAGTTCGTGGAGATGACGCCGTGAAGCGTGTTGCCCGCTGGTTCAAGACGAGGCGGCAACTACTGGCTGAACTTCGCAACCTGGAACGCGCCGTCAACGACTATCAGTACACCCTGTTCGACGTTGACCGGGTGCTGGGCATGCTAGAAGACTACCTGGAACGCGTTGATGCGTCTGGTCGGTGGGTGAACGATGGCGAATGAACCGGTCCTGTTCGACGGATACGACTCGCTGGCCCCTGCTGCTCAGGCTGAACGGTTGTTCCAAGCGTGGCGGGCGATCCCTGACTGTAGACCCCTGCTGGGTAGTACCCGTCAGGAAACAATCGTGAAAAGAATCGAAGAATCTA
>Ga0209434_1001397_pt1 | contig 10975 bp, 1 predicted proteins | sample ETNvirnome_2_300_FD_184068 | JGI IMG/M metagenome (GOLD analysis project Ga0209434, IMG submission 184068) | Marine viral communities from the Pacific Ocean - ETNP_2_300 (SPAdes) (version 2) | ecosystem: Environmental > Aquatic > Marine > Oceanic | place: Pacific Ocean | collected 2013-06-22 | reverse complement strand
AGGTTCAACCAATAATCTCGGAGGCCGCAGGAATTTTACGCAGACAGATACGGGGGCGGCAAACTTGGGGGATATTGCGTCGGCTGCGATGGGTGGCGTAGCGGCAAACATCGCCCCCAACAATCTCGGAGGCCGTACGGACTTTACGCAAGAACGGGGCTTTACTCCCGTTCCTGTCGCTCCTGTCGCTCCTGTCGCTCCTGTCGCTGCACCAGCACCAGTAACAACAACACCCGCCCATTTGGGCGGCAGGCGTGACTTTACGGCAACGGATACAGGTGCAGCAGTATCTGCACCAATGCCTGCTCTCTCCGATAACCTCGGAGGCCGTAGGGACTTTACGGCAACGAATACGGGTGCAGGTATTCCTGCTGCTTCAAACAATTTGCAGGGCCGTAGGGACTTTACGGCAATGGATACAGGTGCAGGTATTCCTGCTGCTTCAAACAATTTGCAGGGCCGTAGAGACTTTACGCAAGAACGGGGTTTTACTCCCGCTACTCCTGCGGCACCCGATTTGACCACCTTTGACGAAGGTGATCAATACCCTGCTGCGGCATCCGATTTGACCACCTTTGACGAAGGTGATCAATACCCTGCTGCGCCAACTGAGGCGGCTATTTTGGATTGGTTGGGCACGGAGGGTGCGGCCATTTTATTGGGTGGCGGTGGCGATCAGGGCGGCGGCGGGGACATGAACATCGTCTTCGACGGTGACGGCGGCGGCGGCGGCGGGGACATGGGCGGCGGCGGCGGGGACATGGGCGGCGGCGGCGGCGGTGGCGGCGACGACGGGGGGAAGGTTGTCGACAAAGGATTCGGAGTAGATCCCGATCACCGTGGCGGCGGCGGAGGCGGCGGTGACGGCGGCGGTGGCTTTATGATCCCCGAGACACCCATCGACTACGGCGGCATGTCAGGTTATGACCTGCAGGCAACACTGGCCGATATTGAGGCTCAAATGGGGCGTGTTGACGAGCAGAAACTGATGCAAATCAGCGATTTGAATCGGGCTGCAGAGATGGCGCAGCGTGCGTTGCCGGGTCAATTCAACCGTCGCGGCATGTTGAACTCTGGTTTGTATAATCGTGCTGAAAGTCGATTGTCGGGACCGTATGGCGCTATTCAGCGGCAGCGTGGCCGTGCAGAGTATGGGTTTGGGGAATCGTATGATGCGTTGAGTCGGGCTGCGGCTAGTGCCGAGGGTGGGGCTTCTCAGGTCGCTGTCAGGAATACTATGACGGACGCGGAGCGTCAGGCGTCTATGGCTTCCAATATCAGAGATTTGGGGGTTTACTAATGGCATGGTATGACCCGCGTGATTGGGATCCGATTGATTGGGCAGGTGACTTCGTAAGCAACGTGCATGGTCGGGCTCTCGCTGACCTAATCTCCAATATCGGTCCAGAGGGTTCGCGGCTCAATACTATAGCGGGGTATGCAGGGGGCGCCGTTCACGACATTACTGAACTTGGATCGAAACTCTCCCCGTTTTCGGCACCGTTTCGGGTAGCGGAGTGGGCAGCGGAGGATGTGAAGCCTTGGTTGATGGAAGACCTGAATGCAGTGCAGTTTGGACCTACTGCCCCTGAACCGTTTGGTCCTGACGGGATGGGGTTTTCGCCGGGGTTGGTTCAGTCACAGATCGAATCGGGCATGGAGTGGAATCCTGAACAAAATCGGTGGGTGCCGATGTTGACGCAGGACATGCTGTCGACGGGGATTCCGTCGCCGCCCAATTTGGGTGATGCTGCTCGCACAGCGGGGCAGCATCAGGGGTTGTCTGCATTGTCGACGGCGTTGCCGTCCAATTTGGAAGCATTGTATGAACAGTTGTACGGCGGGATGCGTAGTGACGCTGAGGCGGCATGGCAGCGTTCAACGGAAGGCAATGCGGAGTTGGACGCTGCTCGGGATGCCTATTTGGCTACGTTGGGCGGTGGCCCGAATCTAGCCTATTGGGATAACCGTTTGTCGCGGACGCTTGCCTATCTGGATCAGACGGAAAAGGATTTGCTGGCTGGCATCGATGAGATGGAGGCGTTGAAGCGGGCGGGTATTGAGGGTGCGGCTGAGCGTCAGATGGAGATGTATGCCGAGTTGGAGCGGGTTCGGAGCGAGCGGTTGCGTGTCGATGAGGAGCAGTCGCTGTTGCGCCTGTCACAGATGGAGGCTGAGCGGGTAGCGACGGAGCAGGTGTGGCATCAGTCCATTTCGGAGAGGGGCGCTCAGCGGCAGGCGGAACATGCTCAGCGTCAGGCTGAGGCGGCAGCACGGTTGGAAGGTATGGGTATTGATTCTTCAGCGATGACGACGGATGAGACGGCGGCGTTGTTGGAGATGCAGGCGGAGCGTGGCGATTTGTTCTCGGGACGAATTGAGGCTGCTGGGGCTGGTAGGGCAGGCTATCAGGAGTTGGCGTTACAGGATATGTTCGGAGCCGCCAATAGGTCTTTGGAGGATCAGTTGTTTGCGGGTCGTGCTGCTACGGGTGAGACTGAGGCGATGTCGTTGCAGGCGTTGGCTGAGGCGGTGCTGGAGATGCAGCAGAATGTTGCTAGTACGGCGGCTGAGGGTCGCTTTGTGGCAAGTGAGGAAGCCGAAGCAGGTAAGTTCGCTGAGCGTGGTAGTGCGGCTCAGAGGGCGTCTGAGGCGGCTGCGGCACGGTTGGGGTTTGCTGAGAGTGATGCTGCGCGTGAGTCTGCAGCCGATGAGGCATATTACGGTGCTTTGAGCCAGATTGATCAGGCGGAATTGATGTCGGAGATTGGTTTGGAGAATCAGCGTTTGGAAGATACGGATGCTACTACGTTGGCTAACGCATTGAGTGCAGCGATGGGGGTGGCGTTTGGTGGTGACGAGGCTTCGGCTATGGCTGCGGCTATATTGGCTGAGGCTGGGTTGGGGTCGTTTGGTTTGGATATGTTGAACCGTTCGCAGGATTTGTCGGACAAGCAGTTTGCTTATGATGAGTCGATGGCGGTCGCTGAGTCGCTTCTCGGGCCGATGCAGGAGCGGATGGGTGTGGAATTGACTGTTGATCGTGCAGCAGCAATTCTGCGAAACGACTGGGCTACTGGGTTCGAGAACCAGCAGGGTGTCCAATTGAGCGATCTGCTTGAAGCAGGCTTGTCAGGGGAAGAAATTATAGATTACTACACTGATAATCCATCATTGTCTGGGTTGCCTCCTAATTGGCTTCTCGAAATGCTAGCAGCCGATATTGCCACAGCAGGCGGGTAGCCGATGGCTACCAGAGAAGACATTCTAAGGGGATTGCAGATCCCGACATTGGGGGAAACGGCGACGCCGCGTCGGTTGGGGCGCGCTGAGATGTTGGCGGGTCTACGGGTTCCAGCGGAATCGCCAACCCCTTTGCAGTTGTTTACACCTGAGCAGTTGCAGGCGTGGCGTGGGGCGCAGCCCGTAGAGCGGGAAGATTGGACCGATTTCGGTGGTCCGTTGGGGGACTTCGTAGAGATCATCGATTACCCGCGTGCGTTTGTCGCTTCAACGATGAAGGAGATCGGCGACATCTTCACGGGGGAGATGCCTTCGTTGGGGGATTGGTGGACACAAGGGTCGGAGAACTACTTGTGGGGGGAGCATCTGCAGGACTGGGGAGTTGATCTGCCGGGTCCATTGAACATGATGTTGGGGGTTGGTTTGGATGTCGCTACTGACGTTTTGACCTATATGTGGGGTATCGGTGCGTTGGCTCGTATCGGTAAGGCAGGTGTGGACTGGAGTGTGGGATCGCGCATGATGTTTACAATGGCGGGCCAGTACGATGAAATCGCAAAGGGTGGCGGCAAGGCGGCTGCCGCTGCTAAAGCGAAGCGTGACGCGTTGAGAATCGCTGCTGGGGAGGTTGGTTCGAAGCGTGCCTTGTCGGCTGCACCACAGTGGGCGTTGAAAGAGATCGGTTTAGATAAGCGTATCGGTTTGTTTGTGCCGGGTACCGGCAGGTTGGGTCGCTGGGTCGGGTTCGACAAGTTGCTTGATTATGCTTCTAGTGGTCGGGTGACGAGTGCGCGGGCACGGCAGGTTGCGAAGTTGCCTGTGACAGAGGCGATTTGGAACCCTGATCCTGCAAAGATCAGGGGGATACGTCACACTCTTGGCAATTCGGTGGAGGAGATGGTGCGGCGGGAGGCTGTGGCCGGTGCGACTCCGCATTGGTATACGCCTGCTGCGGTGCGGGGGCGCATGGCTGATATTGCCAAGGGTGCCCGTGTCTTCGATCCTGCGGCGGATCCGTTGTTGACGCAGATGGCGCAGAAAGCCCGTGTGGCGCCTGTGGAGATGTGGAAGGGGCCACTGTGGACAGGGAAGGCTGTCAAGGCTCTTGGCGGGGCACCGGGCGCCTTGATGCGTCAGACGTTCGCTAGGGGGTCTGTGGGTAAGGATCTTACATTTATTGAGCAGTTGGATGCGACTGTTTCGACAGGTGCGTCGATTCGTCGCATGTTGCGAAGCAGAGATCCAGAGATTGTTTTGGCAGGGTTGGATCTGCAACGGTCGAATCTGGACGGTTGGCGTGTCCGCAGTGGTTTCATTGCCGACTTTGCCCAACGTAAACACACTATGCAGTCTCAGGCAACGAAGCAGGGCGAGGACGCTGAGGTGCTGTGGGAGTTTTTCAACACGGAGATTCGTCAGATTGATCCGAACACGGGTGCGCCTTTGTTGGACGCTGAAGGAAATTGGGTTCTGCGGAAGGGCATCACGACCGATCCGCAGTGGGGCAGGTTCACTGCAGGCGATGAGAATCCTATGGTTACTTTGTGGAAGGAGAATCGTCGCTGGTGGGATGACATTTATGAGTCTGCCAATACGACGGTCGGGGAGCATACGGAGTGGTTGCGGCAGTTGGAAGAGGATCTGTATATTTCCCGCTTTGCTCATGCCGATTATGAGGACATCAAGACCTTTACGTTTACGGCGCCGAATGAGCCGCGTCCAGCGCCGCGAATTCCTCGCCAGTTGTCGCCGGGTGAGACGTTTCGTGGGGTGATGTTGGTGAACCCTTCCGATCCGTTCTTTCTTAGGCCGGGTGCCAACGGGATACATGATTTGTCGATTGTCAAGCAGATTCGTATGATTGCTCAGGATCAGTTGGGGGTTCAGGCGCAGGAACTGTTTGAGCGTGACATTTGGAAGGTGATGGATCGGTATCTGCATATTGTTGCTGATGAGGTTCGCCGCCAGCATGTCATGTTCTCATTGGAGAACAAGGGCATCATGTTCAGGGAGCCTGAGGCGTGGTTGACGGGGGAACGCAAGTTGGTTGCCGATTTGGTGCAGAAGTGGCAGGGGCGCCGCAATCAGGTCTTTGATGAGATGTGGGATGAGTTGGAGACGGCTATTGATCCGACGTTGGCTGCGGAGGTGCGTGTTCAGCAGGTCAGGGCGCAAATGGAAGATGCGGGTATTATTGCTGAGGCTGCACGGTTGGGGGTGGAGACTGAGGCATTGGAGGGGGCGTTGGTTGCGGCGTATCAGAAGTTGCTGAATCAGTCGGAGCAGTTGCAGATGACAGTCAGGGCGGGTTTGCATGTTCGGGCGTCTGCGAAGGATTTCTTGGCGGCGTTTGTGTTGGAGGCGCATACGATTGGGGCACGACGGAGGCAGATTCAGCAGGCGATACAGGCTGTTGAGTTGGCGAAAACGGCAGGCAACACGACTGTCGGAACGGAGATATTGGCAAATATTGAGGCGTCGTTCAAGGGCATGGAGCAGTTGTTGCGTGCGTCGATGCAGCAGGTCAAGACGATAGCGCAGTTTGACGAGTCGGTTGTGGCTGCTAATCAGATTTGGCAGTCGTTGAGTTGGGGGCCAGAGTTCGGGTTCGGCAAGGTGGCCGATCAGTTGATTGACGAGGGTTTGACGGCGTTGAAGCCGTGGCGCGAACAGGTCAACGATTTGCGTATGTTGATGGATGAGGTTGATTATTCGCTGTTGGAGCCGATGAATTTTGAGTCGATGCCGGTTTGGCGTGAGGAGATTCGGGGCGGTTCGGATCAGGTCGCTGCTTACTATAAGCGCATGTTGCATCGTCAGGCGGGTACGGCGTGGCGGGCTGCTCTTGATGAGGTAATCGAAATTGGTGAGTTGACGCCTGAGCAGATTAGTTTGGCTCGGGGTGGCTATCCGATTGAGTTGACACGCATCGTGGATGATTGGGGGCGTCCGTTGAATCCGACTGGCCGCTTTGATGCGCCGCCGCCTTCGGCGGGCGGCGGACCCCCCAACGGGGTGCCTTTGGACGATGCTCCGTGGCCCATCACTAGCGTGCCGAAGGATCCTGACTTTGCTGGTGTTGTTTCGAATGCGGCGGCAATGGATTCTGCTGCTCGGGTGGCGTCGCAGCAGCGGGGACCGATTCAGTTGAGTGTGGCGGGGTTGCCGGTGAATGAGGGGATACGGGCGGCTGTGGAGGCTGTTCGGGGGCTGCCGATTGATGACAAGATGGGTGCGGCTTTGGTGCGTGCTTTGGGTGGCACTGATCCGACTCAAGCAGACAAGGTGATGCGCTTCTTGTTGAAGGAAGGGTCTGTTGAGTTTGTGTCAGGCATCGGTTCGAGACTGCCTATCGGTGATGACATTGTTGACGACATTATGATGTTGTTGGGGGAGGCTGGCCGTCAGGAGGCTTTGCAGGCATTGGCGCAGGAATTACCTGAGGTGATTTCGCAGGGTGTAGCGGCGGTGACCTTTATTCCGAAGACGTTTGCGGAGTCGTTGTGGATGGAGCGGTGGTTGAGGTCGTTGTATGGCGAGGGGGAGATTTTGCCAGCGACGCTGCAGGGGTTGCGAAGGGTGCAGGATGCGATCATTGAGGCGGCTGATGAGGGGGCGCAGTTGCGCCATATGCGGGAATTGGTTGATAAGGGCGCTGTTCCTGATATGCCACAGGCGTTTAGGACAGATCAGCAGATAGCGGAGGGGTTGAAGGGGCCGTCGGTGGGGGTTTCGCGGTCGGATGTGGAGCGGGCTGCGAAGGCGCGGGCAGAGTATGAGGCGAAGAGGGTTGAGATAGCGGCAAATGCAGCGCAGGAAGTTCTTGAACCGAAGTCAAAGATGCTATCTGCAGCGCAGGCGTTTCTGAGGTCGGGGGCGATGGATCCAGCGCAGGCTGCAGCATTGCCACGCGATCCATTGACAGTTGTTGCTGGTTTGCGTAAGATTATTGCTGCACCTCCGCAGAATATCGTGGCTTCGAAGAGAATGGATGCTGCTAGCCTGTTTGCGTTACGAGGTAACCCTTTGTGGAAGGCGATTCGTGGGGTTGAGGAGGCTTTGGGGCCACAGTTGGGGGTGTACGTCCATGACGCTGGTATCGGGTATCCGTTCAGCGAGATTAGCAATGTTGAGGGTGCGCTGAAGACGTTGGGGAAGAAGGAGATGGCTCGGCGGCTACGAGACATCGAACAAGGTGAGATTGGTTACTTGTCTGAGTTTGTTGAAGCATTGACGGAGGGTGGTACTCCTGAGCAGGTGTTTTTGGCAGGGTCGGGGCGGTTGGCGGAACGGCAGGTTGAGTTCTTTGAGCAGTTGATCGATCTTGCTATTGAGCGAGGGATGCTGGCTAGCGATCCTCAGATCATGCGTATTGCGTCTGTCGGAACTGATGTCAAGTCAATCGGTATACAGTTGGAAGAGTGGAGTGGTGTTGCTGTGGGAACGGCACCGTCTGCGGCGATGCTTTCACGGCGCCGTCTGGACGGTTTACGCACATCGATGCTCACGGCTGAAGCGGCAGGCAATGTTGATGATGCTCGGGCCATTGCGCGTAAGATACATTTGGTGGAGGAGGGTTACGAGCGGTTGGGGACGCGAACAGAGCGGCTGTTTTTGCAGGGAGCGCCTTACGCATATGAGCGTTCACTGGGTAGGGATCCCGCTTGGGTTATTGCTGGCAACCTTAGAGATGAACAGATTGCCTTGATGGTGGGATCAGAGGTTTTTGCAGCGGGAGAGGTTATTACAGCAAATTCTCCCGTGTATATGTACGATCTGTCTGACGGGGCAGCGACCATTCGTGCGTGGTGGGGGTCAGCCCGTGACCGATATAGGAAACTTGATCTGCCCACTTCTGTCATTGCTAAAATGTACGGTGGGAAACCTGTCGGCAAGGTGAAAGATTTTGCGCCGGGTGGATTTCGGTATGAAACGTGGCGCAAAAGTGGGTTCGTGTATCGGGATGACTTCGTAGAACGTGCTGTTGGCGGTGCAGCAGATCGACGGATACTGGGGAAGGTTTGGTCAAGTACCGATGATACGTTGAGGGAGGTATCGACTTGGCCGGTGACGCCAATTGAGCAGCCGACGGTGTGGGAGTGGCCTCGGAGGGTGGCGTTGGCGTTGGCGAACGCAACGACAGAAATCGATGGTGTGTTGCAGCCGAATCCGAGTATCAGGTTGTTGCTTGATCAGGGCATTTTGGATATTGAGATGCCAGCAAAGGCGTGGCAGCATCGGGCGTTCGGTAAGCCTCTCACCGTCTCGCTGTCAGAGGTTCCTGCGGAGTTTGAGCGACATCTCGGAGCGATTGATACGACGCTTGCTGCATTGCTGCATCAGGCCCGTGCCAGCGGTGATGAGCGGTTGGGAAACGATCTCTATGAGGCGTTGATGAAGTTTCGAAGTGGCCTTTTCCTGTCTCGAATTGATCCGACAGTGCCTGATTATGTGCGACATTTGGTGGACGAGGTAATCGGTGATGTGGCAGCAAGGTCATTGGCGCGGGAGAATATTCCTAAACGTGGCACTGATGCTAGTGCGCGATACGATATAGCGAACGGCATTTGGGGGGATGTGATGACACGGATGTTTCATCGGTCGGAGGCGGCTGTCAATGCACGGTCGGTACCGGCAGAAGCATTGGCACGGGAATGGGCAACAGAGTTGACCGCAGGGGCAATCTATCCCAATAAGGAAGAGTTGCTGGAGTTGTCGCGACAATTCTACAAGGATCGGGCGCTGCGTGCTGAGAGGGGTACGGGTTTAGGTTCGTTGTTTGATAATATGGTGCGCGAGTCTTCCGATTTGGAAGATGATTTGGTACGCCATTTTGAAAGAACTCGGGAAGTTGCGGAGGAGGGGGTAACGATTGGGGATGCGGCAGTAGAGGCAGCACGGCGCCTGCTTGCTCGGGTAGCAGAAAAGCCGTCAGCAGGGATGAAGGTGCTTCCCATAGAGGGGGAGGTTGGCAGGTTCTCTGTTCTGACTGCGGGCGCTCAAAATATCGGTGAGGTCAAAGTGACGCAGGTGGCGAAGCAGGCGCATCGGGAATTGATGGCTCCGAGGTTGGAGCGGTACGGACCTCCAACGGGGCATCAGCACTACCACAAGGGGGATTATGAGTCGTGGTGGAAGCATGTTCCTGATGAGTTGGTTGAGGAGGGTAAGGCACCGTTGTGGGAGTGGCATTATACGGGGGTGCCTGATCAGTTCGATGAGTTGGGGAAGATTACGGGTAGGACGTTGAGTCGGGATGAGGCCGTGTCAACATTGGAGGCGATCCACGGGCGTGTTCATGGATCACGCAATGTTCACGGGGAAACCTTGTGGCAGTGGGCAGACCCAGACGAGATGTTTGACTTTGGCTGGTCTACACATATTGGGAAGGAAAATCCGAGGCATGTTGTGGATCCGCAGGGTGTGCCACTGGGCGAAGTGTTTGAGATGCCTGCAAGGGGAGAGGCTATAGATCCTGCCCTGTGGTCGGTAATCGATTTCTTGGGCATGTCGCGTAGGGAAATGGTAGAGTTCCTGACTGAGATTGGGTATCTTGAGCCTTTGACGGGGAGGGTGCTTCAGAGGCCCACTTCGGCAACGGAGGCATGGGCGCCGTCGGTGGTCGATGTGGGCCGTATGGCGGAGGGTTTGGCGGCTGGTCGCCAGATCACTCCTGAGATAAGCCAGTTGCAGGATTTTGCTGTGTGGGCGACGAGGGAGAAGGCGGGGCCGGTTACGGCGGAGGCTGCGACTACGCGATGGGGAGGGGTGGTGGAAGATCCAGTGGCGCTTTTGGATCAGTTGACTGAGATGGGTGTCCTTAGCCGCCGCACGGAGAGGGTCAAGGTGCTTCCCATAGAGATTACCTTGTTGCCACAGGCGGCTGAACTTGTGGTCAATGTCGAACGGGCATCTGTGTCAGTGCTGCAAAAAGAGTTGAAGATTGGGTTTGAGCGTGCGGGTCGGCTAATGGATCTGCTTGAGGAGATTGGTATCGTTGGTCCTTCTCAGGGCCAGAAATCCCGTCAGATTTTGGTATCTGAGTTCGATAAGTTTGGTCGCCCGTTGGAGGGTCAGGGCTTGCCTGACTTTGTGCGTGATAGCGGTGGTTGGGATGCGATCACGACAAGGTTGGGTACGCGGGAGATCGATGAGTGGGATGTGACGGCACGCGGTAAGGGTCTTGATGCTATCTTTGAGAAGCATATCGCTGAAACGGCACCGTCGGTTTGGCAGGCTCCCGCTGATGTGGAGGGACAGTTGACGTTGCGATACGGTTTGGTTGCAGCGTTGATTGAATCGGGGGGTGTCCGCGTGGGATCAAAGGCAAGCATGGATCCGCATGTCAAGAGGGTAATGAAGGCGCTGGAAGAGTTGGAGATTATTGAAGTAAGGACGCGCACGCCAGCGGGGCGTAAGGTGTTGATCCATTCACAGAATGTTCCTTTGATGAAGCGAAACTACAGGGTTGATGCGGTACGCGCCGTTCGTTTGAGGCAGCAGTACGGGGAGCCGGGTTACTGGTTCCGCACGGAAGACATGACGAGTCGGGGAAATAGGTTGGCCGACCCTATGGCCGATGAAACCCGTCGACGCAACTACGCTATGTTTGACAGGGTGGGTCAAGAGGCGGAGGCTTTGAAAGAGGTGGGTTCGGCACCGTACCCGTATACAAATCCTCCTGAGGGAATACATCTGAAGCCATCGCAGTGGGTGGCACGGCGTTATCGGA
>Ga0209434_1001395_pt1 | contig 10977 bp, 9 predicted proteins | sample ETNvirnome_2_300_FD_184068 | JGI IMG/M metagenome (GOLD analysis project Ga0209434, IMG submission 184068) | Marine viral communities from the Pacific Ocean - ETNP_2_300 (SPAdes) (version 2) | ecosystem: Environmental > Aquatic > Marine > Oceanic | place: Pacific Ocean | collected 2013-06-22 | reverse complement strand
TTTCCCAGTGCCGTCCGTGTACACCACATCGCCGATTGCGATTGTATCGCCCCCGCAGAGAACCTCATTTGTTCCGGTTGAATCAAAAAAGGCCACGTTTCCGTACCCGCTCGCGGCGATGGCCTCCGTGGTGACTCCGATGGTTAAGTCGGTTGCATTGTCACCGTTTACAGCGATGGTTCCCGCTGCCTGTAGGGCCACGACGCTGTAAGCATCTATTGCCACCGCCGTCGCTTGGAAAGTTCGGCCACTTGCTTGATGTGTTGTTGAACCCATTTTTTATTTCTCCCGGTTTAGTTATTAAAAAGTTCTGGATTGGTTTTGCCTACCTCAAGTAATGCACACGAACGGCTCATGCCGTTGTTTGTGTCGAGTAGCACGGAAATTGCTTGTTCCTTTAAAATGGCATTGTCCACCGCAGCCAGTTCCGTTTCGCTGGCTGCATCTTCGTTAACCGCTTCGGCTCCTTCAAATGCTTCCCGCAACTCTGTAACGTCGCCTTTTAGGGTCTGCAAATTTTCGCGCAGTTCAAGAATTTCTGCGTCCTTGCTCGCAAGCTGTTGTTGTAGCTCTTCGGCTTCGCTCATCTCCACCGCTTGAATTACCTCAACGCCGTTGCTTGCGTCAAGCCCTAATAAGCCCAAACTGTTTAAAAGTTCTTCTGCCTCTTCCTGCGAAAGTTTCTTGCGAGTTTTCTTTTTCTTGGGCGCGGGCTTCTCTTTGGCCTCTTCGGTTGCTGGCTCTGCTCGTTTTGCAGTTCCCGTTTGCGGGCGTTGCAAGGAATCCCTATCCCGTTGCAGCGTGTGTTTCTCGCTCGCTGCTGTTGTTAGCTCAATCATGGTTTTGCCCTCTTTTACTGAAAACAAACTGGAAGTTCCAGCCGGATTGTCCACAAAGTCTGCGCTTTTGACGTTGACCACGCCAACCGTGGGCAAGTCATGCACCGAGCCCGCTGGTGCGTCCGGCATCCCGTCAAATTCCATTTCGCCCCCATCGTCTAATTCCCAAAACATTCGCGCATCAAAAACCATCGACACCCCAAAGTTTTCGGGCATCTTCTCGGCCAGTTCAAAAAGTTTTTCGTAGGATTCGGCTTGGTACTTTTTGAAGGAGTCCAAAGCTTCAAAGGTGCGCGCCTTCAGTTTGGTGCCTTCACGATAAAAGCCGCTGAAGATTCCCACTTCCTCGGTGAGCCTGTCGCCGCGCGCGCTGGTGTGTGTCAGGTATGCGGGCAACGCTTTACCTTCCAGCGCGGCAAGTGCAGTTTCCAAAGTGCGGTCTGTTATCATCAGCCCGTGCCCTTCGGCTTCGCCTACTTCTAAAATCGTTACGTCATTCATGCGGCCCCCGCTTGCGTCAATTGCTCTAAATGATGTGTGAAGCGTCAGCGATTCCCCGATTGCCCTTTGGAAAACTGGCCCGCCTTCACGGCGTCGCATTGACTTTGCCGATTGCTTTTTGGCGATTAGATCATTACGGCGTGAGCCTACAGGCTCGCCCGCGTCAATGTCCTTTTTTAGTTTTGCAGTCGCGTCTTTCCCAAATTCCCCTTCAAACGCTGCTTTAATATCTTTTCCCTCTGGGCTGTTCGCGTCAATTTTTCCCTTCAAAACTTGCGCCATTTGGTCAATGTACTCTGGCTCGAGGGTTGGTGCTTCATCGGCTGGGATGGAATCCATTTTGTCTTGTTCGCTGCCGCCCCCTTCGTGGCTGGCGCGAGGGTCGCCGCCGCCGCCGGATTTTGCTTTCCCTTTACCGCCGCCGCCGGATTTTTGTTTCCCTTTACCGCCGCCCTTCGGTGACTTGCCCGCTGTGCCGCCTACTGGCTCTTCCACAAATGGTTCCTCTTGGTCGTCCTCGCCTGTGCCGCCTACCTCTTCCTCCACAAATGGTTCCTCTTGGGAGTCCTCGCCTGTGCCGCCTACCTCTTCCTCCACAAATGGTTCCTCTTGGGAGTCCTCGCCTTGGTCTACCTCTTCGGGTCGGTCTACCTCTTCCTCCACACCGCCGCCGCCACCGCCGCCGCCTTTGGGGCTTTGCTTTGTTGAGCTTTTAGGAGCTTCGCTTTTACCCTTGCTGCCCTTACCCTTGGGGGCTTTCACGGTTTGCTTGCCGCGCTTTTTTGCTCCTGTCGATTTGCTGCCGCCTTTGCCCTTGTGGGTTGCGTATCCGGCAGGATCACTTGCGGGCACTGGGTGCAGTTGTTTGTCTTTTACAAGCTCCCCTTCCTCTTCCTCTTCCATGCAAGCCTTACACGCAAGCTTTTCCTCTTCCTCTTCCTCTTCCATGCAAGCCTTACACGCAAGCTTTTCCTCTTCCTCTTCCTCTTCTTTTTTCTTCTTTTCCTCTTCCTCTTCCATGCAAGCTTTGCACGCAAGCTTTTCCTCTTCCTCTTCCTCTTCCATGCAAGCTTTGCACGCAAGCTTTTCCTCTTCCTCTTCCTCTTCCATGCAAGCTTTGCACGCAAGCTTTTCCTCTTCCTCTTCCTCTTCCTCTTCCTCTTCCTCTAGCTTTTCGGCATCTTCTACTTTTTCTTTCTCTTTCTCTTCCCCGCGCTTTTCTCCCTTCCGGTATTCGTCAACGTCTGCCTCTTCGCGCGGCTCTTCTGCAAGCTCTTCCTCTTCTTTTTTCTTCTTTTCCTCTTCCTCTTCCTGCAATTTTTCTTCCTTTGAAATCTCTTCCTGCCGTTCGTTGTCCTCTTCCTCTAACCTTTTGTTTTCTTCCTTTGTCTTTGCTGCATCCAGCAGCCGCCCGGCAATGTTGAAAATAGAGGTTTCGTTATTCTGTGCAGCGCGTGTGCGTATTGCGCGCAATCCATTTATGGAAACGGTTTTGAAGTCATCCGTAAATGGGTACTTGTAACGTCCCTTTGCATCTTCGGGCTGGCTCTTGTCTACGCCCATAAACCATGAACCGTACTCCCCGTAAGAGGCATTCTCTAAATAGGAGTTTTCCACGCCGGGGCTCGGCCCGCTCCAGCTTTCAGACTCTTTTACCATCCCGCGTTTAATGAGGCCGCTCGCGTGAGTTGCTGCGGACGCATTTAATGCCGCTTGAAATTTTAATACGGCTGTTTCCATAAAAATTACTTCCCAGTTTTTTTAGTTTTTGGCTTTTCGCTATTAGCTCCTTTACCCTTACCCTCACCCTTACCCTTACCCCCGCCGCTGCTCTTGGCTTGAGCGTCGCACCATGCTTGCTCCATCGTTGTGAGTTGCTTGCGCGCCTTGTCGGTGGGCTTTTTCATGTAGTCTAAAACTTTTTGTCTCATGGTGTCTTTTCTGAGGGTTGAGATTCTTGGCTGGGTGCTTGCGCGGAAACTTCTAAATCTGCAATATCTGCATACGTCGCGCTCGCGTTCACATTAAACAAGTTGAACAATTCGACGTATGAGTCAAGCCCAAATTCGTCTGCCAACTTTTTAGCGGCAACAATGTTTTGCGCTTTGCGTCTCATTGTTGATTCGGCGGTTTCCCCAAATTGGCTTGTGATGTCGTCAAGTGACATTGCGCCCATGCGCAGATAACTCAAATCTGAATTGACTTGCGCCACGCGATTTATCCAGCGAAACGCGGGCAACTGCCACCGCACACGAAACGCCCCTAAACTTTCTATGCCCTCTTCTGTCTTGAAAAGCGGCGAGCCTTTCCACCCTTCCGGCTTCGGTAATTTTTTGTCTGCAATCCATCGCCGCACCTTCCACCGCCAAATTCGGTTCAAGGCTTGAATCAAGTTGCGCTGCTCTTCCTCTATTGCGCCTTGGTATTGCAGCACCAAACCTTGTGAGGCAGAAAAGCTGCTTTCACCGATAGTGGACAAAATCATTTCCACAGGCACGCCCACCGACGCGCCCACCTGACGCATTTTGTAAATGCACCAATCAATGCCGTTTACGTTGGGTCTGCCAGAAGTTGAAATGGTTTCTATTGATTCGCCCGGCTCCAGATAATGAAAGGTGCCCGGCTCAAACCTTTGAAGTCGCCCGGTGGTGTCTTGCTCGCTACCCTCCATTCGGTCAATGATTTCAAATTGCGCGGCGTTTTCCTTTTTCACCACAGCACTCAAGCTCGCCGAAACTTTGGCCGAAATAAGCTCTATGTCCTCGTATTCTGCTAAATCTTGAATAGAATTGACCGCAGACGCCAACTCAGGGACGCCGCGCCATTGGCTTGGGCGGATGCGCTTGAAATACAGAATCATATTGCGCGCGGCAATGTTCTTTGTGTTTTGCAGCGTGCCGTTTAGCCTCTCGCCTACCTTGTAGGAAACAGGCTTGCCCAGCCGATTGATTATCACACCGTTTTTGTCTGGGCTATTCTCCACTAGATTTGACGCTGAAAAGTTATTGCCGATTCTGTTACCCTCTAAAAGCTGCAACTGGCCATTGCGCGTCAGCAATATTCCGATGTCACCATAAAACAAAGTGCTGTCTATAATCTCTTTTTGCACCGTGGCCATGTCCATAGTGTCTGTGACTTCTGGGTGCTGGCTCCATTCCTGCCAAAGCGCGGTTGCTGATTCGTTAAATTCTTCGCTATCTGTCTGCGCCTGTGGAATTAGGCCCGGCCCCACAATGTCAGTTTTGCGCAAACGTGAAATTGCTTTCACCACCGGATTGTTGCGCTTAAAATCCATGAGCGTAGAAATGAGCCTGTCCCGCTCGTATGCGTTAAGCTCAATTTCCTCTTCGCGCAGCGGCATCATGCCGCGCATTTTGCGGTTCCTTGTATTTTTAACCGCGTCGTATCCGAAGAGCATTCGTGCAGCCGCAGCCGCGCGCGTGAAAAATGATGGGTGGCCGTTCGTTTTTACTTCCATGACTAATTCCAAGTTTTAAAGTCCATGCGGTTATACCCTCTGGCGTTGGCATCGTTGCCCGTGGTGCGCAACAAAATTATTCTGGTTAAAGAGTCAATTTCCTTCCACAAGTCCGCGCGCTTTTCATAACTGAAAGTGCGATCACCTAGCGAGTAAGACGCGGTGGGGCTGCTTGAAATGGCGGTGTAAGCCGTCATTAAATTGTCACGCTGCGTTATTAAATCCGCTACAGAATAATTTGCTGCCATGTTGTTTAACCCTCTATTTTGATTAAGTCTCCATATTCCCGTGCTACACCTTCGGCGGTGTCCAGCACTCCCCTCTTGGAAAGTTCCTCAAAGCGTCTTTGCTGGCTATTCAAGCACGCTTGCAACTTCCCGGCTCCCTTGGTGGTGGGGTTGAAAGTGTTAGTTGATCGAATGTAAAAATTCAAGACAGGTTTTTTTCTGTTCCTGCAATTTTTGTAAGTGTGAACGACCATTCGTGTGCCCCAGATTGGCCCGTGCTTGCCAGAACTTCCCATGCCGCCAGCTTTCAAATAAGCACGCCGCAACTCCGCAACTTCTTGCCATCCTTGCGAATACCGTTTTAATTTTAACTCTGCGGCTACGCGGTAAAAAACGGCTTTTGATAATGCAACGCGAGTTTCCGCGCGCTCACGATTCTTCTCAAGGCGCTCCATGAGTTGTGCCCACTTCGCATTTGAGTAACGGAAGGCGCGCCCCACTTGGCTTCCTACATAATGAAACTTGCCGTTCATCCTCACCCACCCTTTAAAATATCGTGAGTTTGGGTTGAACTTGCCCCCGGCTTTGTGCTTGGTTGTGCGCCCTACTTTAGCGGCGGCACATTGCAACGCCTTTAACGTCATGTGCTCTAGCACTTGGCACTGGCTTTTACCAATGGCCAAGGCGAATTGCTGACAAAATTGCGTGAAAGGCTTCGTGTCGAGTTGGAGCGCCCCGCGACGCGCGCTCACTGATCCACGCCGCGCCGCAGCGCGAGCCCCAAAGGCGCGGCTTCCTCTTGCCGCCATTGCGCCAATGCGCGCCAGCGCGGCCACTAGTACGGGTGCAGCCATCTTACCAAATAGTTTCGGGCTCTTCGTTTAACTCTTGCCGTCGCGAGACAGGTTTAGTTTTGGCCTTCACCACTCCAAGCCCGAAAGCGGAAGATAACGCCAGCGCGTATGTTTCGCAATCCCAAAAGTGATCTTCGCGGCCCGTCACCACCCATTCGCGCACACGCCGCCCGCGCTTGTTTACCCTCTCTAGGAGATTGGTGGAAAGCATTTGCCGCACATATTCAAAATCTATCGCCTCGTATAAAAACCAGTTGTGCGCTTCGCCGCTCCGTTTCTTTAAAAGCTCTTGCTGCCATGTGTCTTTATTAACGTGCAGCATATTTATTTTGCCGCCGCCTTTGCGGCGTTGGCCTTTCATCACTGTAAAAGGATCAATAGCCGTGAGGCGGTAGGGCGTCGGCATCTTTGCCCAGCCCTTTGCCCCAAACCAGAACGGGCGGTGCGCAAAGATTTCCTCATAAATTTCTTGCGTGCGGTAGGCTGTGTCGCAAATTCCAAAATTTACCTCGTAACGGTCAACCAGATTTTGCAAGTCCACCCAAGCGGGAACCGTGCCGTTGTCGATTAAATAGCTGGTACCGTCCTTATCGAATCCGCGCACCAGCCACACAAAATAATTTCGCTGCACATCCACGGCAATTACCCTGTAATCGCCCACGATGGTTCCGCGTTCGTGGCCTTCCTTTTCTAGCTCATGGAATTGGTCTGGGTTAATTGCGTCGGTGCTTGGCTTGTAAGGTTCAGCCAGCCAGCCATTCACAAAAGCCCGCATTGCGGGAATCGTCTTTTCGGCCTTCAGCCATTCAACGGCCATTCGGCCAAAGGTTATCACCGGAGAATAGAAGCTGTTGAGGTGATAAGACCGCGCGCCCTTCTCTGCGGTTGAACTGGTCGCAACCCATTCGCCCGCTTGCAGCATCTTGAGTTTCGCCGCGTCACTAATTTTGCCGCCGCACAATTCGCAAGAATAAAAAGCAGATTCAGACACGCGCGGCAAATTCCATTCGTCATCCTCTCGCGCGTTATCGTCCCATTTCAAAAGCATTTCGCCCGCGTCATTCTTAATGCGGAAAATAATTTTCTTTTTGCAATGCGGGCACGGCATATAAAACCGTCGCCTATCGCCTTCGTTGAACACTTGCCAGATACCCCCAAATTCATCAATAGGCGTGCTGGACTGTAACACTTTAAAATCTGCCCGGCCTTTGATGCGGTCTAAACATTCACGCCGCGTCTGCTCTGGGATAACGTCGATTTCATCCAGCACCAAAATTGACACGGGATAAGATCGAATGTTTGCCGATGATCCCGCGCCCACCAAATTCATTGTGCAACTGTCAAACTCCTGCTTGCGCAGCGTGAACAAATCCAGATTGGGCGTGCCGTCGCCATATTTCGGAATGTGCTTTAGTAACACTTTTGATTCCCGGCAGAACGGCAACCAGCGATCACCGGAAAATGATTTGCACAATTGCTCATTCGGAAAGACCCAAAGAATCGGGCGCGGGCGTCTGTCGATTGTATAGCCCAGCATAACATAAAGCGTGGTTGTCTTGCTGGTCTGGCTTCCCCAACAGAGCGCAACTCTCTGCACGCTTGCATCAGTCAGAGTTTCTAAAACCTCTTTGACGTAGGGATAAAGCCGCGCGGAATATGGGCCGGGCTGCTCTGTGATTCTTGTGGAAAGCTCAACGGATTTTTCGGCCCACTCCAAAACTCCAATGCGCCCGCGCGGCTTAAAAAATGTCGCTGCGTTTTTGTCTAGTGCATCGCTCAAAACTTGTGACCGCATTGCGGGCACTCATTCACGCGCGCTTCTGGTGGGCCGTCTAGCTCTTCCATCAGTGAGGCGAGCGCGTCGGCGTCGTACCCTGTTAAATCCATATCCAGCGCGCCCGTGTCTAACTCCAAAATCAAATCTTTTAGTGAGGCCGTGTCAATCGTGGCCAGTTCAGCAATGCGATTGTCAGCGATCAAATGCGCTTTCTCTTCGCGTTCATTCTTAAACGCTTGAAGGCTCACGGGCACCGTGTCCAGTTGAAGCAGCGTTGCCGCTTCGCGGCGTGCGTGCCCGGCCACAATAAAACCGCTGCGCTTACTCACCACGATTGGAGCGCGCCAACCTTGGCTCCCGATTATTTTTGCCAGCAATTCAATTTGTGTTTTGCTGTGCTTGTTCGGGTTGCGCGGATGTGGGCGCAGGGAGTCAAGCGGCTGCATTTCATCATGGGCGCAATGGTTTTGGATTTTCTGTTTTGCCGCCATTACCCTTTTTTCACGGCGGATTGAATTTGCTTAAAAACATTCTGCAACGAATCTTCAATTGCATTTTCGGCCAGCAATGGGTCGGATGGATTTGCGTGGTGGGCGGTGAGCTTGGGCAAACCATCCAAGGCCGCGCGTACTGGCCCCAACACTTTGCGGATTGCTTCGCGCGCTTCGGCTGCTGGCACAAGCTGGCTTGACTCCTGCTCAAGCTGTAGCTCGCGCAGTTTGCGCGTCGCCTCTTCCTTCCCAGCTTGCGCGCGAAGCAATCGGTGCTTTGTCCTTTGTAGCTCTTCGGGCAATGCGGAATCCATTTTGCCTGAGTCGTCAAGCGAGCTTCGCGCCTCCAGAAATTCCCGCCACTCTGCAACGTCTGTGCTCTTCGGGCCGTCCGCATTCCTGCGCAAATGAAAAATGGTGCGGCGACTCACGCCAAGCTCTGCGGCGAGTTCCTGCGCGGTGAGCTTCTGGCCCGCGATACCCTCTAAAAAATCTTGCTCCTTGCCGGACAGCACTTTTCCGTTTGCCGCCTTGCGCACTATGTTTTGCTGATTCTTTAAAAGAACCTTGCGCGCGTCGTCTGGTGCAAGCTCGGTTTTCATTTCAGCACATCAACCAAGCGCGCGCCGTGTTTCTGTCCGCGTGCATATTCCAGAATTAACAGAGCGTCAGCCGTGGCAAGCGTCACCTTTTGTTCTGGATAAAGTCGCGCGGCTTCATCGCGCAGCGTGCGCTTCCATTCGGCAGGTGTCCGCGTACCCTTTGTGCCGATGCCCGCCGCGCGTTGCCATTTTTGTGGCGTCACCAAATGCACCTCCCATTTTAACGCCATCAGCACGCCCAGCAAAAAACCGAAGCCACGCCCGAAAGTAAACATACGCGCGCCCGGCTGTGGCTTGCCTGTGAAGCCGCCCACTTTTTCTATGTAGCAAATGTGCTGGCCGTCGTCGCTGCTTTCGGTTAGCTCCTGCAACGCTTCCAGCACCGCCGCTTCACCGTCTGGCATTTTCATTGCTGCGGGCAATGCGCCGTTGCGCCATGCGAAGCCGCCACTTGCGCCGGGATCAATGCCAAGTATCATCGCGGCACCTTCTGCCATGCCTAGCCGTTTCGCAATTCAAAATTGTTCACGGCCAAAAAAAAATCCCCGCAGCCGTTAAAGCTGCGGGGATTCTCAAGGCGCGTGTGTGGTTCCGTCTACCCTCTACCGGGGAAGCTCCGGCCACTTGACGCGCGGGCACTTGAAAAGGTTGCAAGGTCGTCTGCCGTTCGGATACTAACAACCAGCGTGCACGGCTGGCGCGTTCCCATACTAGACCAGACTTCCTTGCAAAATTGGTTCCCACGCTCAATAGCATCCCCGCCCAAAACCACACGGGCGACAATGCCTCACGCTTTCAGATCGCACTAACACGTTTACTCGCAGGGAGCGTGGGCGGGAAGTTGGCGCGAGCTAGGCCGCGTAGTGTGCGCGGTGCGCTCTTGCCGTGTTCCCAAATTCAATTTTATTTTACGGAGCAAGGTTGGCCTCTATTTAGCGTCCGCATTTAGATACCCTCTGTGGGTAGCGTCCAGCGAGGTAATGTGCCTTGCTCCAAATTGGTTGAGAATATGTAAAAAAAATCCCACAAAAAAATCCCCAAAAAAAATCTCAAAATATGTAAAAAAAAATTGTGTGCGGCATCCAGTGACAAGCGAACTTGCGTTGCTTTTCTAGGTTGATCCCTACCAAGTTGTTGAGTCGCTCTTGCGTTCTCCAGCCTTGGCGCGCTTCCGGCGTTGCTTGTCTACCGGCATCTTGTTCGGATGCCGCAAATTGTTGTGATGTGCGGGTGGAATACGGCGCAGGATTAACCGCGCTATCGGCTCTGTGCAAGTCTGCCAATCTCCCGGCGTGGGTGTCGTCATGGCTCCTTCCAGCACATCAAATTGTGCCTTGCCCGTCAAGCGTTTCGGCCTTGGCTTCTTGTACCCTGTCAGGCGCATTGCCTTACTGAGTAGCCGTTGGCTCGGTTTCTTGTATTCGGACAAGTCTATTAGTCGCAGCCGCTTGCTTTGCGGCATCGTGGCGTTGTGGCCATCCCCGGCCAGCCTCGCTAGATGCTCCATGTCGGCGGTCTATTCAGCTTCGTGCTTGCACCGTCAGTAGCATTTCTGCCGCATCGGCTGCGTTTAGTAAACTTGAGTTTTTGTTTTTTAGAGCCCGTCGTTGCTTTATCGTGTCCGCCGCCCGCCGTTCGGGCTTTGGCCGTTCGGGCCTCGGTGACCCTCGCTCGGCTCGCCCGCCGGAATTGCTCGCCCGGCTGGGCGGTGAGGTTGTTCCTCACTAGAACCAGTATACAGTATGCGAAGCACCTTTGCAAGATAAATCGCATTTATTCGGGCAAGTTTTAAACGAGTGGCCGCGCGGCATTTGCGTTGCCCGCCTTCCTACTTTCGCACATCCGCTTGCCAGCGGAATTTTTCGGCTCGGCGTTGTGAGGCTCGGTAGCTTTCATCGGTTGTTGATTATGTCGGGGATATTCGCGCTCCCGTCTGCCCCATTATAAGGCCAACCTTTTGCCTAGCCTCAACGGCTACTCATTTAAAACTTGCACTGTGTGCCGCGCGCCCACTGTGCGCGACCCTTTTGCCCGGCATTCTTTTTGGCTGTGCCAATCCCGTTTTGGGCGTGGGTTTTTTTGGTTGTGCGGGCCTTCATGTCCCGGCTCTTTCAAAGTTGTTAGCCAGTAGGCAAGCCGCCCAGCCCGCGCCATCACGCGTTGGGTCTGTTTGCTTTCGCAGGCGTTTGAACTTGCCCCGCTTTAAAT
>Ga0209434_1001394_pt1 | contig 10978 bp, 30 predicted proteins | sample ETNvirnome_2_300_FD_184068 | JGI IMG/M metagenome (GOLD analysis project Ga0209434, IMG submission 184068) | Marine viral communities from the Pacific Ocean - ETNP_2_300 (SPAdes) (version 2) | ecosystem: Environmental > Aquatic > Marine > Oceanic | place: Pacific Ocean | collected 2013-06-22 | reverse complement strand
CAACTTAGGAGAACAATTATGAATGGATATACAAACTGGGAAACATGGAACGTAGTATCATGGATTGGAAATGATGAACTACTTTATAACATATCAATAGAGGCATCAGACTATGCAGACTTTGTGCATAGAATAAGTTGGTACTCACAAGGACCTTGCACACCTGATGGTGTGGATTGGGAATCATCTGTGCTTAATCGAGCTGAACTCGACGAGTTAATCGAAGAGCACGTTTAAACTCCGTGGTTGGTGTCAGGTGTGCAGTAGAATGCTGTGGGAATGGGTGGGCAAACACTGACACTAATTGCGTGCAAAAAATAATAAGTCATATTATAATATAAACACATACCAACCAAGGAGAATATTATGTGGGAACTACAAGAACAAATCGAACAAGTGGTAGATCAATACTTTGAAGATGCATCTGCTATTAGAGTAAGTGCAGAAGCTGTCGGGCTAGATGCCAGAGCAGGCTATGTGTTTATATCTATAGAAGAAGGATGGATAGCATCAAGGAATACTAGATCGCTTGAATATTACGGAGGCTTTGAGTATATTGACATTGAGTATAGAGTAACTGTCGGTGAAATAACATTTTACTCTGATGATCATGATCGAGTTGCTGATGCTCTAGAATACTATAACGCTCTACAAGAGCAGGATACTGATGAGGCCGTTATTCGTATACCAGATAATAACGGTCTAAAGTAGGGGGATACAATGAACAACTATAAACAAATTGCAGAGAAACACGGTATCAGTGCTGATCAAGTCAAGGATCTTAAGCTCGGGATGTTCGAGATATGGGGTCATGTTGCATACGATTGGTTCGACCTTTTCGGTGGGGAAGATGAGGCATACAATGCTTACGACAGTGAAGCTGCTATGATCGCAGAAGCTACAATCGATGCAAATAGAGTCATGGACTACACAGATGCTGACTTAAGTTGGCTGTATAAATCAGGGAATCCGATCCAGATTGCAAAAGACGCTTGGAACTGCAGCTGGTAAACCCGTGCAAAATAAAACTTATATATTCAAACAAACAAAGGAGGTTCAAAATGAACCATAAACAAACAATAGCAATAGCAAAATCAAAGTTAAACATAAACAAAGAGACAACTATCACACTAAACCAAATAACAAATATCATTAACTCTTCATCTGACAATGAGTTGGCTCAAACACTTAAAGATCAAGGAGTCTTTGATCAAAAACTTTCAACACCTTGTTTGCAAGTCATAGCAGATAAATTTACGACAATGACAGGTGAAAATATTATGACCTTATGGCAAGCGATGGGATCAGGCGAAGAAGCTATTCATAACGTGCCTAAGATTCAAGCCATCTTGCACTCGGTCTGTGAAAATGTTGCTTCCGAGATCCAAAAAACCACTGAACGCTATGAGGAAGCCCGTAGACGTGCCAAAGAAAAAGAGGCAAGAGAGGGGGCTTCTATTGAACCTTTTGATCCAATTTTGGTAGAACAAGCAAGAAATGAGTTTATGGAAACTTATGAAACTGGTCGTAATTTTTACAGAGTATATGCCATCAGTAATTCTATTGCCCTTAGCACTTTGAGAGAATATATAGAACTCTTGAAGCTAAATAGAGAAATCAAGAAAGCTCGGTATGAGGACATGTTAGCCCATAACAGGTCAATCCAAATGTCCAAAATCGAACTAGCCAAGCTTGGGTTCGGAAATAAAACGGACATAAAATGACCGTGACAATATACCGAGAACAGGTTATAATATAATTACATTCAAACAAAGGAGTCTTAAATGACTATTACACCAAAACAAATAGAAGATACATTTAAAGGAAATTCATATCGGGACACCGATTCCCAAGGCATTACTGTCGAGTGGTCTGAAAAACCTTCCACGAAGGATATCATACGCAAACTTAAAGATCAAGGAGTCTTTGATCAAAAACTTTCAACACCTTGCTTGCAAGTCATAGCAGATAACTTTGGACTCGTAAATCATGAAGACCGGTGGCTTATATGGCAAGCGATGGGATCAGGCGAAGAAGCTAATCACAATGTCACCAGGATTTATTCTCTCCAATCAAACAACTCTGTGTGCGATTATTTGAGGCACGTTTTATTATATTCGACATATCCAACACTGGAGACACAATGAGAATTTATATTTTAGAAGAGTACGACCCATCAAGCCAACTAACACGATACTGGCTATTTGATGAACTCAAAAACTATCTACCCTTCTACCCACCTTGGTGAAAGCTCCAACATGAGCCTGAAAGAAAAACGGTCATTTTCTGTCCTTGCAATTATTCGAGAACAGGTTATAATATAATTACATTCAAACAAAGGAGGTTCAAAATGAACCATAAACAAACAATAGCAATAGCAAAATCAAAGTTAAACACAGATAAGGAGAGTCTATTTGACTCCATCATCGTGGTGGACTTTTTCAACAAGGTGATATTAACAAATGATATACAATTGATCCGACAGGTTCATAAGGTACTAGGATCAAAGGCTGTGGAGTGTGTAAATCATTGGCAAGGAGACAGTCTATTTGAAGCATTCCTTGACAACAAGACCTTGTTCACACTGGACGATCCATCAAAGCAGGTGGGAGACATTGTGAAGTTCGGAAAGATGGTCGGTGTGGTGAAGAAGATAGAGGGAAAGATATTTATTGTTCACACAACAGATGGACAGGATTTGCCCTTTATCGCAGAGGAAGATATGATTAAGCAAGACCAAGCCAATCAAAAAGACCTAAAGGAACAGGAACAACAAGATATAAAAAAAATGAGAAAAATTCGTGAGGCTCTATGGGATATTGATCATCCTAAAGTAAAACCAAAACGAACATAATTTGTCCTTGCATTATTCTGAGAGCAGGTTATAATATAAACAACTATTCTCTATGAAGGTGTTCAAGTGGAGTTCTATGAAGCTACACCTAAGACATGGGGAACCAGTGTTTTGATGTGGACCGGTCCAGCGTTCAGCAATATTCAGTTGAGAAAGGCAGCTAAAAAGAAGGGTCTCAAGCTAAGTCAGCACGGTCTGTTCGACGGTAAGTCAAACATTGCTGCTGGGAAAGCAGAGTATGAAATATTTGAGATGCTCGATAAAGAGTTTAAGGAGCCCCACGAACGGTAACTCGTGTAAATATAAAACTTAAGTGTTATAATATTATTGTATCAACCAAAGGAGATAATATGCAATTTCAATTCACACCACAAGCAGACAATTTGATGACGTCAAATATCACTTATGCTTTAAGCAGAGCAGGTATAGAACTTTTACATGGAAGACAAGATATATTCAACCCCGATGTTTTAGAAGAGGTGTTTGGAGACGGTGATATGCACTGCTTTGAACCAGAACGAGGTTATTACGATCCTGAGTTTTATTTCAAAGGACCGGGTGGAACTCTCTTAGGCATCTCATGGAGGTTCGGTCATGTTAGACTTAGAGGTAGCATGCGATCACTTGACGATCAGTTTATACCGGCATCAGATATCTGTGATTCTTTTGTAAGAGAACTAGTAGAACACATCAACAACTTTCAATCAATCAAGGAGTAAATCATGATGAAATTATACACACAACAAGAAGTAAAAGCAAGAGCAGCAAGAATATTGTCAATGCCAGTGGGTATTCGTTCAGGAACGATAAATGAGTTTAGAGATATGGCAACAGGCGATACAGCATATGGGATACGTGAAGAATATTACCCAGACAAGCCTAATCAATTCTTCAAAGACGTATTAAACATCATTGATAAAAGTAACGGAGGTGAGCAATGATCGATCCAAATCTATGTTTCTCAGCGACTAATGAAATAATGAATATTGCCAAGTCAATAGTCATGACTTTCAAGCCGGGTTCAGACTACGTAACTGAATCAGATCTTTATAAATATATTGCTAATGAAATGAGTAAGATTGAAAGTAGTTGTAGTTCTGACGTAAGAGAAGGCTACACACGACATATTCTAGGCAAGTTTCCAATCTGGATATCAGATGAAGCTTATAAGCGAATACGCCTTGAAGAAGTACAATCGACACTATCAAAGATGAGAGATGCCGCTAAATCACACGTGCAAAATATTTCATAACCTATTATAATAAAACTATACCAACCAACCAATAAGGAGTTTATTATGTCTCATATGCAAACAAAGGGATGGCATAACGATGTCACTGATGAACAAATCATGGCAGCATATGCTGTACTTGACGTCATTAATAGAGTATCTGATCCCATCTATTATCAAGAAGAACCAGATCCGATCGGCTTTGGAGAACGAAGATTTTATCTTCGATGGGGGTGGGGACGTGAAGACTATTCAGTCGTCGCTTCATTCGATAGCTGGGGAAATCTAGTTATCGGTCCAAAATTTCTTACATCTGGTGGTCTAGAAGACGGTCATCCAAGAAAGGAGATAGCATAATGTTAAAATATTTTAAGACACTTAAGCAGGCACAGAGATATGCAGATAATAATTGTGGATCTAAAGAATTGATGGTCATCATTGATAGAGAAGCAAAAGAATATGGCGATAACTGTTATTGTGTCGTTGATCAAGCAGGCATCAACCACCTAGACCAAATGAATTGGGACTATAGGGTGCTTGAAGTCTGGGATTAAAACTCCGTGGTTGGTGTTTAAGCCATCTACAGAATATCTACCCGGTGAGGAGTTGATCGCTCCCTTAGGGCGACGCTTCGGCTCGAAGGTAATGTAGATGGTGGAGAGAGAGCTGGTTACTCTCGGGTATGGGTGGGCAAAAAACATCAACACGTGCATAAAATGCGGAAGCATATTATAATATAACTATATTCAACCAATAAGGAGTTAACATGGCTAAAAAAACACACTCAGTAGCAGACAGTCTAGCATTTGCGAACTACCAACTCGCCAGAACAGATGAGTTTGCAACCGTAGACTTTAAAGCAGGCATTTGTAGTATGATTGAAAGAATACTTCATAATACAGGTAACTATGAAGGATTTGGATTCCTAGATAATAGCGATTCCGAAACCGGGACTCTCGGTTATTACAGTCGATTCTACACATTCTCACACAACATACCAACCAAGTTCTATACTATATAATCTAAGGAGTTACTATGTCTTTACCATTTAGAAAATATTCAAATGATCCTAACTTTTTCGGGTACCCATTGTTCTACATTGTAGACGGTGAGTGTGTCTGTGCTGACTGTTGCAATGATGCATGGGAGAACGAAGAAGAACTGTTTATGCCTATCGATCATCCGGGCACTAGTAATGCTGTGTATAACGAGGAAATCGGCGAGGCAGTCAACTATGAAGACAAACAACTCTACTGCTCGAACTGGGACTGCTGCAATCGTATTGAGACTGCATATAAAGAAGACGAGATTCAAGAGGAGGAAGAGTGGATCCACGAGTTCTATCAAGAGAACGGTCGCAATCCAACGTATACTGAGGTAAAAGAGGCATTAGGCAGAGACATGTAATCGTGCAAAATAAAACTAAACCTATTATAATATATATATAATCAACAACAAGGAAACAACATGTACCCAACACAAAAAAAAATAGAAAGTATAATAATCATTGATTTAGGCTATAGCAAATGTATAAGATTAATGTATACAGACGGCTCATATTCGATTATACCATACGTAGCCGAGAATCCAGATGGTTCATATTCAACTATACCAACCAAAAAATCAAGGAGTTATTATGTACCCAAAAGCTAAATACATTAATATTTTCGAATCTAAGTTTGTGAGACCAAATGCCCTCGGTCGTGCTGGTGCCACATATGCAACAAACAGTGATAAGATGGTCACGATTCGTCTCGATGCAATTATATCCATTCACACAGAGAGGATCGAATATTCACATCATCGTTATTGCACAGTCACAATGTCAAACGGTTTTAGATATAAAATCACAGAGGAAACTGCAGAAGAGATTCGTTTGTGTTTGAATATCGATTCAGTTTATGAAAAAAGAGGAGAAGAATAATGAAAAACTTTATAATAGTCATCACATACAAAGACGGCACCGTCAGAAGACAGTCGTTATTCGGAACCATTCAACAAGCATCAGCAGCAATTCAAGCCTATGCGCTAGTATCCACAATTGACAACGTTTTCTTGCAATACAAATAGGAGTAATCATGTTAATCAAAGTAGTTACATTAGTAAGACATAGACATAACCAACGAGGTGGTAAATGGGAAAGTATACAGTAGACGACAATAGGTCAATGCAACTTAACGACAACAACGACCGTTACTGGTCATCCAGGGGTATAGACATAGGTGATTTCATCTATGGCGACGATATAAACAATTTTTCAAAAGGAAATAAAATCATGTTCATCGAAATAAATAATAAGCTTATCAATCTAGCAAATGTACAAACAATTCATACAGAAGTAGACAGTGTCGACATTAAACGATACACTCCAAAATCAGAGTACGACAGTAGGGTCAAAAATATACTATTCGAGATAATTCCGGAATTCACTATCACATTTATTGCCGAACGTTGGGAAGAAAAAGTAACGATTAGTGCTAGTGTCAACAACCCTGATGACATATATGAGGCGGAATGGCCGAATAGGGGTAGTTATTGTGACGTCAATTATAGCAAGTACATTCCAGATGTATGTCTGAGTTCAGAAACTAAACTTTCTGTTGCAACCATTGTCGACGAAGAGGACTTCGACTTTGATGTGATTAAAAAAGAGATTGATGCATCGTGTCATGGGTTGACACATGCATTTATCAAGAAGCTTTCCAGACAACACAATCCAGACCCACAATAAAGGAGTAATCATGAAACCGACCAATCAACCACAAGTTAAGTTAAAAGGAATAGAGTATCTATTACTAGCCATTCAATCAGATCCGGGGAAGTCACAACGACATTATCTTCGTAGGCTATATCAGTATAATCACGGTGTGCCGTCATATAATAATGGAGGCACCAATAACGGATACTTTACATCATCTAGCTATCGTGGCGTTTTATGGTACGACGACTCAAACGATCCAGTATCTGCTAAGTATGAGTGTTACAAATCTGTCAATAGTGTTTTCATGAGCTGGGGTCCTGCGTCTAACTATGTGTATCGATCAAAGTGTTCTATGATGAGATTGACTTCTCGAGGTCATAAGCGTGCCAATGAGGTCAGAAAGAAACTGGGTCTTAAACCTATTGACTTGACAGTTGGGATGCCTGCTCATGCAAATTGGGTATAAGTGTGTTATAATATTATTGTATCTAACCAATGGAGTTAACAATGTCAAAACATATCAAGACAATCAAAGCTGCACGCGGGATAGAACGCGAGGAACACTTCAAGAACGGAGGCTCTCTAGTCTCTTGGAGGGGTGGTACTCGAACTATCACTCGTAATAAAAAACAATATTCCCGAAAGGGCAAGTCAAAATGGAGATCACGATGAAATTTTGTACCGTGAAAGTAGGAGATCTAGTCAGGAAAATATCAGCATGGGACATATCATGTGCTGATGGATACGGTAATGGCATCATTGTAAAAATAGAAGGCAGCGCAGCACATATACATTGGCAGTCTGGTCAGACTTATAAACACTACATGTGGGAGTTAATAAAGATTTAACACGTGCAAAATAAAACCAAACAAGTTATAATATAAAGGTAACCAACCAATAAGGAAAATCATGAAACTTTCAAAAGAACAAATCACATTCATACTCGATAGTAACCCAGCAGCCGTTGATGCAGCTATCATTATACTCGCTAATAATCAGACTGAAGGTGAGTTAAGATCAAAGTCAACTCACATCCACAACGGCGAAGGATTCAGCGCGGCATACGGCAAAGTCGGCACGAGATTTTACGAATTCGTCACAGGAATTCAAATGTCTACCGGACAGAAGAAGTGGCCGGCAAGAAGCTTAAGCCACCCAAAGGCAGAACAGGTATTCAATCGCAGAAGAACTGTCGGTCGCTTTGATACTGTAGTAGATTATGCAAGACACATCGCATTGATTCATTGGCGACAGTTAGGCGAACTAGTTACTATGAACTTTGATATCCCTGCTCCACAAAGTGTAGAGCCACAAAAGGTAGATAAGAATCGATTCATACAGTACCGCTGCGTACTGGTTAGACAATCAAGTAAGGCATTCCTTGTAAACATAGGTGGAACCGAACATTGGATGCCTAGAAGCAAATGTGCGATATCCGGTTCCACACTCTCTATTCCCCAGTGGTTAGCAGAAGCCAAAGGTCTGGAGGTATAGAACAAAACTCCGTGGTTGGTGTTTTTAGAGTACCTATGAGCTACTAGATGGATGCCCGGTACTCGGAGAGTCGGCTGGTTACCGACGGGATAGGGTGGGCGCACACCAACCACGACATTTACAATAAAGGAAAGGATCTTTCATCATAAACATGATGAAAGAAAAGGATGACACACATGCAAAAGTAAAGGTAGTGTGTTATAATATTATTGTATCCAACCAAAGGAAATAATATGTCTATATTCAACGATCCAAATTTTTACTATAACGACTTGACTCGTACAATTGCAGACAAGATAACTCGTCTACTAAAGACTGATGTCTCTAGCTCTAGAGCTTTCGCATTATGGGGGCATCCTATCTTTATCGATGCTGAGGATGACTTAATACAGTGGGGATTTGATGTACAATACGTTGACGACGTTGGTGACAGATCATTCGATGTCTGGGCATCTGCAGGTTTTAATGAGGACTATATTCCCGAGGTCATGTTTACAATTGTCCTTCCTCGTGGCGTAGCATTAGAAGACAATAATATTGACTACCCAGAACTATTTGGTACAATTGCACATGAACTACACCACATTGCCCAGAAGAACGAAGGTATATGTGAATACGAAGGGGAGACGAATAACAAACAAGTGAGGTACTACCTCAACCCGACAGAGATACCAGCATTTCATATTGGATTCAGAGCTCAGTGTGCTCTGTCGGGTGCGGACATGGAAACAGAGATGAGGTCATACTTGTCATTGCAAGATATTGACACAGATGAAACAGAACTAATCATCGGTGCTTGGATGAACCCTAGCTTCGAGATAGCAGAAGAAAATCTATTGGGTTAGGAGTCCAGCAAAAAACAAATCAACCTATTATAATAAAACTATACCAACCAATACAAGGAGCACATATGATATATCGAAAACTATTTGAATGGATCGACGGCGATGATGCCTGTGAAGTCACATCAATTACACTTTACTCGGGTCATGATACCGGCCATGAAGAAGAACAAGACTTTATAATCCGTCGACTCAAGAGTCTTCTGGAAACTGGTGTGACAATTCAGAATATTGTACTTTGGATAGGTCCCCAAGATGATCGCTCAAGTTATTACCATCAATTACCCGATAACTATTTGCATGATATCGATGCTCTGTCTGAAGCTATTAACAATCTTTACGATTGTGGAGAACCAATCGAAACGATGACCATAAGTGTTAAGATAGAAGAAGACCACCATTAAACTCGTGCAAAAAATGCGGATGCGTATTATAATATTATTGTATTCAACCAAAGGAAAAACAACATGACACAATCACAATTTAGAGAAATCCTTAGAAGAGTTCAGAGCCTTCACACCGATTTTGAAGAAGGTATATCAGACGAACAAGCATATGATATGGCACTCTTCATTCTCGATGACAACCCGGGTCTCAAAGAATATATTAACGAAAACTGTGGTGCCTCCGATGCAGTCGGTTGGTTAATGCACGAGATATAGGAGATCAACATGTCTTATCAACAATTACAAGATAGATTGTCTTCATTTGCAATGATTAGATTTACGACGACATCATTTGTTCGGATCAGTGACGTTGCTGGCGAAGTATATGACGATACCTATACCCGAGGTGAAGTAGCATTCATCGATATTCTAGAAGGTACAGGAAAAGAGATTGAAGGATATGTATATTGTCAGTTCGATAATGGATCAGTTGGGTGGATACCTGACGGTGTCTATAGGGTTACCGAATGAAAATGAAAGTTGGAGATATGGTCAGGCTAAAATCAAATCGTACACTGTGGATTGTATTAGAAACACGGGATCACTTTGGTGCACCCGAACGCTATGTAGTAGTACTTCGACATGCAAACAACAAAATATCAGGTCGCGCCGGCACAAGGGTAGACTATCCAGAGTATTACGAGTTAGTTTGCCGACCACACTCCAGCAAAAAAATAAACAACCTATTATAATATAAAGGTAACCAACCAAAGGAGAGAACATGAAAGAAATAATCAAACTATTAAAACAACTAGACGACGGTGGAATCAAAGACGGATTCAAATCAGGTCACTATGACTTAGAAGGATGTGTTATGGAACTACTCGATCAACTAGATATGAGTGGATGTGACGTCGAAAGCAGTGTCAGAAAAGATGCCATCATGATGTACCTTCATACTTAATCATAGACAAAACCAAACCAACTTAGGAGAACACATGAAGTTCAGAATATATATCACTTTTGATACAGGCGATCAATACCTTGACACCGACTGGTGTGACAAGGAAACACTACTTAGCTCAATTGGTCGACTTCGTCATGGACCGATATCAAAAATGGGTGTCTTAAAAGAAATACGTGTTATCGACGAAGATGACTATGCAATCTTTTTAGTGCAAGACGATAAGGTGGTATTCCCTCAAATCAATGAGGACATAGCATGTTAACGAAATCAGATATGCCCGATCTGCCCGGTAAGAAAGTTATTCTAGCTAGAACAGGTGATGTCTTTGATATCATCTCAGTTCGTATTGTTAGATGGGCCGGAATGGTCGCAGTTTTAAGAAATACCGAGACAGACGAAGAACGACAGCTGGCCATACATACAGCACGATGGGATCAAGAGGAAGACGCATATATTTTGGGAGAGACAGAATGTTCGAAATAGGCGATCTTCTAAAGTGTAAG
>Ga0209434_1001392_pt1 | contig 10983 bp, 5 predicted proteins | sample ETNvirnome_2_300_FD_184068 | JGI IMG/M metagenome (GOLD analysis project Ga0209434, IMG submission 184068) | Marine viral communities from the Pacific Ocean - ETNP_2_300 (SPAdes) (version 2) | ecosystem: Environmental > Aquatic > Marine > Oceanic | place: Pacific Ocean | collected 2013-06-22 | reverse complement strand
TGGCTGAGCATGCCGCAGAACTCACCTTGAAAGCATACCGGAGTTTACCAGGATGGATGCGCTCTGTCATTGCGCCGCCACTTATCATGAGCCGCAGACAGTTCGTCTTGGACAATGGCGCTGCAATCAATTTCGGCGCTGCAAATTTGGCCGCAGCCTGCGGTGCTTCGGCACACAACATTTTCATTGATGAAGCGGCGTTTTGCACTAGCGACGACTTCTTCTACAGCATCATGCCAATCATGCACATGGCACACAAGACCATCATTGCTTCATCGCTGAACAAGAAGGGCGACAGGTTCGACCAGTTCAGAACCGAGCTTCTGTGCATGTATCCGGAGGCCGAGTGAAGTGGCAAAGAAGAGAAGTGTACAGCCCCCGATGGCAGACATAGCGAAGATCGTTCAGCGATGCATGAACGACCCGGTCTTCTTCATTGTCAACTTCGTCAAGATCCAGTCACCGAACATGGGCGGCACAGTACCATTCAAGCTGTATCCGTTCCAGAAAGACCTGATCAACAACATGATCAACAACAGATTCGTGGTTGTGAACAAGTCGAGACAGCTTGGCATCACTACAATCGGTGCCGCATTCTGTTTGTGGTACTGCCTGTTTCACACATCGCAAAATGTGGCCGCAATCGCTACCAGGGCGAAGACCGCTGCCAACTTCCTGAAGAAGGTGCAGTTCGGATACGACAGGCTTCCGGACTGGCTCAAGGACATCTTCACGGTCAAGAACAACAATGCATCAACGATCGAATGGGACAATGGTTCCAAGGTCATTGCAGAAGGCCGTTCTGGTTCTGCACTCCGTGGTGAGGCCATCTCCTGGCTGATCGTTGATGAGGCTGCATGGATTGAAGGCTTCGATGGCCCAGATGGTATTTGGGCTGGTATTCTACCGACTCTATCATGTGTTGCTGGCGATACGCTGATCCTCACAGACAATGGGTTCATCGAGATGAAGGACTTCTTTGGAGGAAGAAGTCCAGAGGAGTATTTCGAGCTTAATCAAGAAGTTTGGGGTAAAGATGGGCTGGAGCAAGCCTCACATGGTTACGTTTCTCCAGAAAGCGAAACGCTTGTTGTGGAAACCAGAAAAGGCTTGAGGCTTGAAGTTACGCCAAAGCATCCTCTCTACAAGCTTACTAGAAACGGAGGTAAGATGACCCCGGCTTCAGCATTGAATGTTGGAGACTCGTTACGTGTAGATGTTGGGATGAACGTTTGGGGAACAAACATCGAAACAGGTAACGAAAGTTACCTTGAAATGACAGAGGAGTTTGCATACTTGATTGGCGGATATATTGCAGAAGGGTGGATGCAGAAAGCCGGTTCTCCAGGGGACATACGGTATTCAACACTCCAAGTATCGAACAAACATCCTGATTTCAGGAAAGCATTTCTTGAAAGCAATGTCATTAAGCCATTTTATGCACCGTCATACGCACCAGAGAAGCTGACATGTGGTTCAAGATCATTGGTTCAGTTATTCAGAGATGTTGGCGTAAACCCTGAGTGGAAGTGCGATACAAAATTGGTTCCTAAATCCATCTTGAGGGCTCCCAAGAGAATTGTGTCAGCATTTCTTCGAGGATTGTTTGATGGAGATGGATGTTGCTCTTCTAGAGGAGTATGTCTTGCTTCAACAAGCAGAAAGCTTATTCAGCAAGTACAGCTTTTGATGTTGAACATGGGAATTGTATGCACTGTGCATTGCCAGTCCGCTGATTCAAGAGCATGTCAAATTGGCAGAGTTATGCCAAGTGGCCAAAAGCTTGCCAAGTTGAAAGACATATATCAACTACGTGTTCCTAGATGCCAGTATGCAAAGTATCGAAGCGAAATTGGTTTTTGCATCGACTACAAGGCAGACCTTCTCGATGAATTTTGTGACATGTTTTCGTCGGATGAGATCAAGCAATTTAGCATCCCATTGGTCGATGTTCAAGACACAATCAAAGAGATCGTAGACTACTCTGGATTGAGCTATTACCGCATTAGGCAAATGGGCCTTAGGCTTGACAAGATCATGCGGCCAAAGAACATAGAAAACAGTATCGTCACTTCTGACTCAATGAGACGCTTCAGGCAAATCCTTGGGAATGCAAATGTGACTCTGTTGCCACACCATGAACATTTCTTCGAAGAAGTGACAGCAAAGTGCTTCTGGGATCCGATTGTTTCAATCACCCCATCCACAAACAAAACCTATGACCTTACAGTTCCTGAAACACACACGTTCTTGCAAAATGGAATCATTGGCAGCAATACTGGCGGACGCTGCTTGATGTTGTCATCGCCCGGAGGAACGCACGGCGTCTTCTACGAGACGTACATCAAGGCCAAGAACGATGATGAGAATCCATGGGTGGCCATGGAGCTTCCATGGGACATTCACCCAGACAGAGACGAAGCATGGCTTGAGAATGAAAGAGCCGTTGCTGGTGATGAAAGACTGATTTTGCAGGAGTATTTTTGTCAGTTCACGGTCTCTGGAGATGCCGTCATCTCACAGGATCTCAGACAGTACATGAACGACCTTCAGCGACAGCACCTAACGAATCCGTTTGTTGGAGACAGCAGGTACTGGGAGTGGGACAGGCCTGTGGAAGGAGAGATGTATGTCATCGGTGCTGATGTGGCCGGTGGAAACGCATCCGACTACTCAACGATCCAAGTGATTCGAGCCGCCACAGGCTTCCAAGTCGCAGAATACAAACACAAGATGTACCCAGACGACTTCGCAGAGTTCGTCATGAAGGTTGGCCACTATTGGAACACTGCACCTATTTGCATCGAGAACAACTCGATTGCACAGGCTGCTATCTCCAAGATCCGAGAGAAAGGGTATCCCAAGATGTACTCAGAGAACCGCCAAGGAATGGCGAGGGTTGAGCACGTCTATCCTGGCTACGAAGAGGTCGATTTCAAGATCGGCTTCAACACGCAGCATGGAAGTCGCCAGAGGCTTGTGACAGAGATGGTTCAGCGTATGGAGAAACATCTCTACACCAGTTTCTCCAAGCGTCTGATCGAAGAGTTCAATACGTTCGTCTGGAAGAACAGAAAGGCACAGCACTCCAAGGGTTCGAACGACGACTTGGTCATAGCATGGGCCTTGGCCATCTGGTGCCGTGAAAGCGTTGTTGGAGTTGCTTCAAGCGATGCGTACACGGAAGCAATGGCTGCCGGAATCAAGATCTCTGGACAGAAGACGAATCAGTCTGAAGGCATGAGTGCCTTCTCAAACGTCACCAGAGACAACCGCTATAACCAAGGCGTTTACACAAACAAATCACACACGCAGAGAGTCAACAACGAGATGAATGGCGGCTCTGGTCTCAGCAGCTTCTATGAGGAAGTTGCCAAGGGCGGCGGTGGCGAAAGAAAGGTCAAGGGGCCGAAGAAAAGCGACCGAAACAGGACTCATCACAGAAAAAAGATCAGGTGAGGACTGCGGCTACATAGGTAACAGCAACAGGTATCACGTAGAGCCACTTTTCACAATAGAAGGGCAACAACATGGCAGACGACCCTAAGCGTCCACAAAACAACACGATTGAGTTCTTGAACAAGCTGACAAGGCTATTCCAGAGCGGACCTCGTGTAAGACACAAGATTCCGAAGAGAGTCACGGGCAAGAGAAATGCGGAAGTGTCTGGCCACCTTCAAGGCGGTCAATACTTCGGCATGCGAGATCCGTACATCTACAACGCAGCGGACAGGTACTATCGATACGAAGACTTTGCGATGATGGAGTTCACTCCTGAGATCGCATCTGCTCTCGATGTGTATGCGTCGTCTGTTGCTGGTATGGATGAGAACAGGCGCACCATCATCGTCAAGTCCGGAAACAAGCGAATCAAGGACATCTTGTACTCCTTGTTCTCAGACATCATGAACTTCGATGTCAACCTATATCCGTGGGCAAGGAACTTGGTGAAGTACGGAGACTTCTTCCTATTCCTCAAGCTCGACCCAAATCACGGGGTCATCGGTACCGAACAGATTCCAATCGACATGATCGAGCGAGAAGAGAAGGTCGACCCGCAGACACGCCAGAGCGAGGTGAACTTCAGAGTCTCGATGGAAGGCATGAGCATCTTGAAGCCGCACCAAATTGGTCACTTCAGACTTCCGTTCAACGACCAGTTTTATCCGTACGGAACCTCGATTCTCGACCCAGCACGCAAGATTTGGCGGTCCATGTGCCTGCCTGCTTCGACTCTGGTTTGGACATCAGAAGGACACAGGCGAATATCAGACATCGAACCTGGGGATGACATTTTCTCATTCGAAGATGGCAACCTGATTGCAACCAAGGTGAAGAATGTTCTGAACTCAGGTGAAAAGGATGCATGGACAATCAAGACACGTAACCAAACAATAACAGCAAGTCCAGATCACAAATTCCTTGTTTCTAGTGGTGAGTATCGCAAGACCAGCGAACTAAGAGTAGGTCAAGATAAACTGGTATTCCCAGTGCAATCATGGGGAGTTGATTGTACGTCTGTGTGCCTAGACCCGGATCACTACTTCTCGGTCGAGAAGCCACTACGACTTCCTGGTGAACTGTTTGGTTGTACACTCGCGACAAGAAGAACATTTATTAGCAGACTTGTTGGCCTTCAAGGACAAGGACTGTGGCCTACTAAGACTGGTAATGCTTTGGAGTTCTGCAATTATGAACTCCTTCAAGATGTGCAAACTCTATGTGCAAGATCTGGAATTGAGTGTGGTGATATAGAGACATACGAAGAATCGCATCGTATGTACATCAACATGAACGAAGACACATGGAACGATGAAGTCCATGATCATCTCGTCACAGGCATCGAAGTTGGTGGGAAAGAAGACATGTGGGACATTGAAGTCGATCATGAAGCACACAACTTCATTGCTGGCGGAATTGTGACTCATAACTCTCTGCTCGAAGATGCGGTCATGGTCTACAGAATTGTAAGAAGCCCTGAACGTCGCGTCTTCAAGATCGATGTTGGCAACATCCCACCAGAGGATGTTGAGGCGTTCATGGAGAGGGTCGAAACAAACATGCGTCGACAGATCGTTGCCGACGACTCCACTGGGCGACTCGATCTTCGCTACTCGGCACTCGACCTTGAGACAGATTACTGGCTGCCACTCAGAAACGGACAAGGTTCAGAAATTGAAACGCTTCCTGGTGGTACTTGGGCGGATGGCTTGTCAGATGTCGAATATTTGCAAGCAAAACTCTTCAGCGCACTCAAGGTGCCGAAGCCTTACCTGAACTTCATGGACTCGTCAGACGCTTCGAAGACGGCGCTGACTGAGATGAATATCATCTTCGCAGAACACGTGCGCAGAATCCAGAATGCTATCTTGGACGAGCTTTACAAGATCTCCATGATCCACTTGATGTTCCATGGCTACTCTGAGTCTGAGCTTCTCGACTTCGAACTTGAGCTTGCATCAAGCTCAATGCTTGCACAACAGCAGGCGATGGAGACATACAGACAGAAGTTCGAGATTCTTGCTTCGGCGCCAGAGGACATTCCTCGTCGACTGCTCTACAAGAAGATCATGGGCTGGGACGATGACGACATCGAAGAGATGACGGCCGACAAGATCAAGGAAGCGCAACTCATGGGTATCCTCGGCAAGCTCAACGATGGAGACTTTGCTGGTGCGGCAGAAGGCTTCGCAAGCTTCGGCGATGACGTCGGTGGCGACTTCGATCTTGGTGGAGACGATCTCGGAGGCGATGATTTCGGAGATGATCTTGGCGGAGGCGACGAAGGTGGCATTGAGCCAATGGGCGGCTCTGGAGGCGCTGAGAGCGAGGTTGAAGACCTCTTCGCCGGACCATTCGACCCAGAAGGCAAAAGCATCTTCCACACGCCAGATGACGTTGACGACTATGCAAGACGCAAGGCTCAAGCAGATGACGTGCTCAGAAAAGCAATCACAACTGCTCCAATGGACTTCCTGATCCCAGACGAACCTGAAGACGATGAGGAAGTGAAGAGAGATAGGCACGGCCGCAGGTACGGCGAGCCTACTGCACGCAAGACTCAAGATCGGGAACGTGCTCCAGGAGCCGGTCGCCCGAGAGAACCTGGAAGCAGCGTTAGAATTCGAGGCAAGGACAAGGATGGTTCTGGTCGACGCCACATCTCCACCAAGACCGGAGTTGGAGATCCTGTAACTCGCTACACGAACGACCTAATGCGGCCAAGCAAGAATGGAACCAGAAATCGGTTCCGTGGTCGTGTTGGGCTAAATAAAGAGTACAGGAGTGCGCTTGATAGCCTCAGCGACATGCTTGGTAACACACTGAATGAACAAGCCGATCCAGCAGACATCGATTTCTCAGATCTCGAAGATGCACTTTCGGTCGTTGATCAAACAGAAGAAGAGCCACAGGGCGAGAAGCCGGAAGGAGCAGGCGTGCCACCAAAGGAGTCAATGACTCCAGCGGAACATAGGCAAGCAATTGCGCTCAGAGATCAAGATGCCGGTGTGAAGAACGCCCTGGCAGCATTGGCTGCCAAAGATGAGGAAGAGGAAACGTCTGACTCGGACGAAGAAGAGAGTGACCAACAACAGCCAGCAACCAGAACAGTATCACAGACTTCTGTAGTGCTTGGCGAAGGTGAAGAGGAAGAGGATTGATGCCACAGATCAAGCATAACAAGAAGCGAAACGCAGGCCTTCTATACGAATGGCTCGTCGGTTACGTCTCTGAGATAGTCGCATTCAGCGATGACGAAGAGTCTGCCGATGCGTGTATCGAGATGATGTGTCGATACTTCGACAAGGCCACGGATCTTGGCAAGGAGCTTCATGCTGTTCGCTCTCTGGCAAACCGCCATTATGCTGCTGAAGACAGAGTTCTTGCAGCACAGGCAATCGCAGAGTTCAAGCAGTCGATCGGAGACGTAGATTTCCGCCAGTCGAACATTGAGAAGTCGAACCTGATCAAGGAGATCAATCTGACGATCAGCAATAGGCTGTACGACAAGGATGTCAAGGAGTACCGGCTCAACGCAAGCATCTATGGCCTCATTGAAGCAATCAAGCGCCAGGACCCAGCAGAACAAGCCCGATTCGAGGCGCTCATTCTCAGCAACCTTTGCGACGCAACGATCGTTGCCGAAACAATGGAAGAGGAGCAGCTATCTGAAGAAGATCGGGCTCTCGTGAGAACACAGAAGTTCCTGTCTTCCATGGGCAAGCGGATTCAAGAGAAGCTTGGCGGCATGGCAATGACGAAGAACCAGCAGTCTGTGATGGAGAATTGGGATGGTTGGCAACGTGGAGCAATCGATGACCAAACATACAGAAGGTTCCTGGACAGCCAGCTTGCTGCCATCACCGAGTTCATCACCAAGGTGGAAGAGAGCCCGAATGCTCAAAGCAGCGAAGTGACATCACGCAGCGTTTCTGGGCTGAAAGAGATCTATACGGAAGAGGCTGTGGCCAACTTCTCAGATGAGGATCTCACAGAGCACATCCTTGAAGGACTTGGCATCGAGAGGTTCATCGATGAGGCGTAATCTGAACAAGCTTCTCATTGAGATTACAGATCCAGTCACAGAAGCACTCAATGCCCACAGGGGAGTATTCGGGGCGAACCTGACAAGTGCTGTAGAGCAACTCATGGAGAAGAGGATTGCCCTTGCTGACATGTTGACCAGTGCGTTGTCTCAGCAGCGTCACTTCGATTCTGTACGCACAGAGACGATGCTGGACCCAGAGTTCCCATCTGTTTACTTCACAGTGCGCTCACCAGACGGCCGTATGCAACCAGAGTCACGCATTGCCGTCAAGGCAGACGGTGGCTTCTACGTTGACTTGAACGCTGCTCAAGAAGTCAGAGAGGTGGCTATGACGATCGTGCGTGAGGCCATCAACATGGGCATGGCACAACAGAAGACAAACGAGATCAAGGAGATTGCAGCTGAAGTGACGCAACTCCTCAATGAAGACGAAGCACAAGGGTAACTACATACGAGACCCTTTGTTTGGAGAACAAGCAAAATGCTAATGAACGGCAACACTGCCACAAAGAGTACGATTCCTCTTCTTAGAGAGGCGCCAGAGCCTTTCCGCTATGAAAAGGAAGAGAAGGACGGCCGTTTGTTCCTACGAGGCATCCTTCAGAAGTCAGCGACACTGAACCAGAACAAGCGCATCTATCCGCACGATATTTTGTTCAGAGAAGTGAACAATTATCAGAAATTGATAGAAGAAAGAAGGAGCCTAGGAGAAGCAGATCACCCAGATTGCATTCGCAAGGGTGCGAAAATACTGACAAAATCAGGATGGAAGAAATTCGAAGATATTTCAGATCGTGAGTGGGTCGTCACCGTCAATCGTGACACAAACAAGCTTGAGGTCCAGCAGATCTCTGGCAAAATTGACCAAGTATATCGTGGCGGGATGTATCGGTTCAAGAATATGCACATCGACACCATGGTAACACCAAATCATCGTTTCTGGGTTATCGACAGGTACGGCAATGGTTCGTTTGCAACAGCGCAGGAGATCTACGAGAACCGAAAGAGGTTTGACAAGAGCTATATTCCACGCCGCTTTGAGTGGGATGGCAGTCCAGAGCACCAAGGAGAGAATCCAGTCGCATTCACACTGCCAGGAATTCCAAAGGATCGATGGGAAAAGCTGCCACATGCCGATAGGGATAGGTTTGCGCAGCCACTGAAATTGGATGCAACCGACTTCTGCTCATTCATGGGCATCTACTTGTCTGAGGGCTCTCATTCCAAGTCTGGCGGGAACTCCAACTCCATCTACGTCTACCAAAACGAAGGAGATGTGGCCAATGAGATCCGGGGCCTTCTAGACAGAATGGGCGTCATGTGGTCTGAAACATACACTGCGAATGAGCATAGCGGAAAAACCAGGGTCACATTCCATGTTCGAGATGCTAGGTTGCAAGAGTTCCTTGATCCTCTTGGATGTGCCTGGGAGAAGTACGTTCCGCAAAAAGTCAAGGAACTACCCGGCAACGTGCTCCAGCATCTGCTGGACTGGTATCATATGGGTGACGGAAGAACCAGACACTGCGAGTTTGGTGTGGCGAAGGAAGTGTTCTCCACTTCAAGACGCCTTATTGAGGATCTGCAAGAACTTCAAATCAAGGCAGGGGCATCCGGCAACATTCACACACGGATCCCGGTCGACCGCAAGATCGAGGACAGAATCATCCTCGCAGAAAATTCAAGACCATTGCACATTTTGCATTTCTCGAACAACCGTGGAATGTACCTTACTGAGCGATGCATGTCGATTGAGAAAGTCGACTATGATGACAGGGTGTATTGTGTCACGGTTCCAAACGAAACCTTCTTCGTTATGGATGAGGGCAAAGTATATCTGAGTGGAAACTCCAGTGTAGTTGAACTGAAAAATGCAAGCCATCTTATCACAAAAACATGGTGGGAAGGCAATGAGCTTTGGGGGCAAGTGGAAGTTCTTGATACACATCATGGAAAGACGATTAAAGCTCTGGTCAATGCTGATGTTACGCTTGGCATCTCCAGTCGAGGAGTTGGCAGCACGGCCCATATCAATGGCATCGACGTCGTCCAGGACGATTTCATGCTCATCTGCTGGGACTTCGTGTCTGAGCCTTCTACCCCAGGAGCATTCATGTTCAAGGAAGGTGTTGAGGTTCCACGAGCACTCGTCGAAGGCAAGTTCTTCAACGAGAGCGACATGATCTACCGTGAAGCCAACAGGCTTCGGGCTATCTATGATCGCATTCGTTCGGAGGAAGCATAATGAAGATCACGAAGACAGAGCTTAGAGAGCTAATCAAACAAGTGCTTGAGGAAGGCTCTCGAAAACCACATGGGCCAATTGTTCCAAATCAAGCCGAAATAAGTCGTGCTGATAGCACAGAGGAAATTGGCCAATACACTGTTGTCAAAAGGCCGCAGCCTGACGGCTCAATACTTGTTGCATTGGTAACAGTGCCTGATGGAGAAGTGGTGTACAACTTCTTCGAGTATGTTGATGCTTCGGAAGATGTAGGTGTTGCGATCAAGAGCCTTCTTCGGGGTCTTGATAAGTTCACTGGAGTTGTGTCGCCAATGGCATACAAGTCTCGTGATAGAAATGCAAGGAAACAAGCGCTGTCACGAAGGCTTGGCGAGAATTCACTTTTGGAGCAAGAATCTCCATATGGAGATACGCCAAGCACACCTGATGAATGGATTGACAGCTTCTTCGAAGCTGTTGGAAGCATTTACATTTTTAGAGCAGATGGAAAGTTCAATGTGAAAGCAAGCTTCATGAACAAGTTTGCTGGAAGAGCGAGCGGTCATAGATATGATACCGCAATGGTTGAGGCAATCGTTGCCTCATGGGAGTTGCTCAACAAGCACATGCAAACGCATGCGGCGAGAGGCACTGAGGCAGATGGAAATGCGGCTGAAATCCTTGATCGTTGGAAGAAGGCATTTCAGGGAAATGTGCCTATGGCGGAATTGAGGAGCATTGTAAAAGAAGCACTAGCTGAGGCTTACCCACCTGATGTGAGACCAGATCCGCCTGATGCACAACTGGACCCACCAGAATACTGGGATGGCGCTCGGCGCCCTGGTTCCCTAAGGCGTGACCCAGACGATCCAGACGATGGTGATGATGACGCTGCTCATCACAGATGGACCGGTTTTAATTCGACCGTGATCGCGGTGACGCCAGCGATGGTCCAGCAGCGCGCGTTGAATAAAATTGCGCCCAAAGTCTCATTGACCACAGATGAGGCTGCGACGATAATGAGTGCCTTGGAGATTGCGATTCAAGATGCAAAGTATGCCAATACGGATCACAGAGTATTGGTCCCCAACCATAAGTGGTTGGTCGAAATTAAAGATGAATTCCAATCGAAGTATGATTCAAATGTTGGTGAAGCGGATCGTAGTATTTTGGCAATCCTTGGCAGGGCACTGGAATCCTTCAGTGCCGC
>Ga0209434_1001391_pt1 | contig 10986 bp, 11 predicted proteins | sample ETNvirnome_2_300_FD_184068 | JGI IMG/M metagenome (GOLD analysis project Ga0209434, IMG submission 184068) | Marine viral communities from the Pacific Ocean - ETNP_2_300 (SPAdes) (version 2) | ecosystem: Environmental > Aquatic > Marine > Oceanic | place: Pacific Ocean | collected 2013-06-22 | reverse complement strand
ATAGATTTTGATGCAACGACGGGTATTACTGGTATTTTCGGTAAGAATCGTAGCGGTAAATCTTCGATATGTGGCACTATTTCATATGCTATTTTCAATGGTACTGATCGAGGCCCGATGAAAGGTGTTCATGTCATTAACGCACGTAAGAATTTTTGTCGTGCAACTGCTATAATTTCAAAGGCTGGTACAGATTATAAGATCGATAGACAAACAGTCAAGCACACAACTAGAAAGGGTGAAGTTTCAGCCGCAACTGTGTTGAATCTTTTTAGACTTGAAAACGGAGATGAAATTGATCTGAGCGGTGAGCAGAGAAGAAATACCGAGAAAACCTTGCGCAAGCTAGTAGGCGAGTTTGATAATTTCCTGTTGACCGGTTTGAGCAGCCAAGGCAATATGAATAACTTCATTGATAAAAACGCAGCGGATAGAAAGGCTATTCTGGCTCGTTTTCTACAGCTGGAAGTATTCGATAGATTGTACGTGGCAGCTAAAGATGAGGAGAAATCTATCAAAGCTGTATTGCAGAAGTTACCACAGAAGCAATTTGAAGTATTGATGGTGGATAAGGAAAGCAAGATTAAGGCCCGAGACAAGGAGCGGAATGCTCTGCAGGGTGAGCTCGATGAAGCCCGAGAGGCGCTTCGAAAAATGGAGTTCAGTTTTGCGACTAATGCGCAAAACACAGAAGGATTCACATCCATGCAGGTAGATGAACAAGCTCAAAAAGTTGATCTCATCAAATCTAAAATTCGGACCGCTAATGAGCAACAGGAAAAGTTGGCCCGCGCTGTTGAGAGTAAGCAAATAAAGTTGGATGAGTTTGAGACTGAGCTCGAAAATATTGATCTAGATAAGTTACGAATCAAACTTAAGGATCAGAATTCTATGAAAGACAAAGTTGCTTCTTTGACTTTCGAGCGTGACAAAGCGAAAGCTGAGTTGAAGCGAGATAAAAAGCAGGTGGAACAGCTGTCAGACGTGCCTTGCGGCGATGCTTTTCCAACCTGCAAATATATTCAAGGGGCAATCAAAGCTAAGAAAACGTTGGAGAAAAAAATACAGCAACAGGCACAGCTAGTTGTTGAGTTGAATGTTGTTCGCAGAGCTCACAAGTCTCTGCTCAAGCACCAGCTTGCACAGCAAATTTCTAAAGCTGATGAGCTAGCAGCTGATATTTCCACCCTCAAAATGGACTTAGTTGAATTAGAATCAAAATTATCGAAAGGTTCGATCCTCATCAGTAATGCTGAAAATCGATTCAAAGCTGAAGAGGAGCACCTGCATGGTATGATGGCGAATGTAATTGATGATGATTCTTCGAAGAGCAGAAATGAATTAATCCATAAGATTCGAGCCACCAAAGAGAACATTACGAAGCAGGACAATAAACTCTCTTTGCTGAGTGAACAGATTGGAACACTGAATGCAGAGGTTGCTGAGCTCGGTAGAAACAAACATACATTTGATAAATTGGGTCAGCAGCTTCGTGCCTATCAGTTATTGTCTAGTGCTTTTGGTAAAAATGGCATTCCGCTAGAGATCGTCAAGAATAAACTGCCGCAGATCAATGCTGAACTTTCTAACATCCTCAATGGCGCAGTAGAGTTCACCGTAGAGCTCGAGTCAGAACCAAGTTCGAACAGTATGGAGATTTACTTAAATTACGGAGATTCTAGAAGGATAATCGAGTGCGGTTCCGGAATGGAGAAAATGATGTCTTCTATCGCAATTCGCGCTGCATTGACGAACATATCGAATCTTCCGAAACCAGATTTTTTCATCATCGACGAAGGTTTCGGGGCACTTGATGCCAACAATTTGGAATCTTGTTCTTTACTGCTGAAATCGTTAACCAGATTTTTCCGAACAATTCTGGTAATTTCTCATGTTGATACTGTTAAAGACATTGTAGATAATGTTATTGAGATAAGCAAAAGAGGTTTGAATGCCTGCGTCCAATCCAACTGATACCGTCAGTAAGAGATTAAGTCTTTATGTCAAACCCCATACGATCGTAACCGATTGTCCTGTTTGTGGTTTTGCGCTAAGATACAAAGAAGATGTTACGGATTATCGTACTCACGGCGCATGCGCTGACTGTGTTAGGGATTATTACTATACGAATTTAGACGAATGGAACAAAGGCTGGCGCCCAGTTTTGAAAGAGAGAGATATTTAGAGACTGTAAGGAGAATCCAAATGCAAATCACAGATCTGAGAGCACTCGGTAACATTATTAATACGACCTGGGGTAAGTACTCTTCATCAGGCGGTACGCATTCAATCAAGGTTGATCTTGCTGGCGATGTCATGACAGCCAAATATACGACTGTCGTGCATTTTGCTGCAGATTTGCCACTGACGCCCCAGATGGTTACATGCCGAGAGGAAGCTGTACAACGAATCGATGCTTATGTTGCTGAGATGAAAACTGCATTCAGGGAAACAACCGGAAACTCACTGCGGCTCCAAGATGCTCAGATGCACGACGCTGTTGAACTTCTCCAGGCTACTGCAATTTCTCCTCGCAGAGTAGCTTATTTCAGACTGAATGCAACCTACACAGTAACATAACAACAGCGTCAACATTGTGGCTTCGACAAAATCCAGAAAAGAAATAGTTAAATGCGGTAAGGATCCATCTTATTTCTTTAATCGCTATTCGATGATTCAGCATCCGACGAAAGGTCTAATTCCGTTCAATACCTTTGTGTTTCAGGATGATTGTGTTAAAGATTTTAACGAGCACAGATTCAACATCATCGTTAAAGCTAGACAGCTAGGTTTATCAACCCTTGTTGCTGCGTACGCAGTTTGGTTGGCAATTTTCTATCGAGATAAGAATATTCTCATTATCGCGACTAAACTTTCAGTTGCACAAAACTTCATCAAGAAAGTTAAAGTGATGATCAAATCATTGCCGCCGTGGTTGGTGATGCCTGAGCTTACGGGCAGCTCAAAACAACATGTTGAATTTTCTAATGGATCTCAGGTCAAAGCTGTACCTACTTCTGACGATGCAGGTCGTTCAGAAGCTTTATCACTGTTGATCGTTGATGAAGCTGCATTTATTCGAAATTTTGATGATCTTTGGATGGGTTTATATTCAACGGTATCCACTGGCGGTCGAGCGATTGTCCTTTCTACCCCCAACGGCACTGGTGGGCAATACTATGATCTTTACACACAGGCTGAAGAGGGCATAAATGATTTTCATCCTATCAAATTGATGTGGAATGTTCATCCAGAGAGAGATCAGGTGTGGTTTGATAAAGAAACTAAAAATATGACCACTAAGCAGATCGCACAAGAGCTGATGTGTGATTTTGCTTCATCGGCTGACAATTTTTTGAATCAACAAGCGCTCAGTAGATTTGCAATGCAGATTGAGAATCCTATTGAAAAGTGGGGACCTAAGTCCAATATCTGGACTTGGAAATATCCCCAAGCTGATCACAACTACATAGTTTCAGCAGATATCGCTCGCGGAGATGCATTTGATTATTCTGCTTTCCATGTCTTCGATACTAATACTAGTGAACAGGTTGCAGAGTTCAAGGGTAAATTACCACCCGATCAGTTCGGGAGTCTGTTGGCTGAAGTTGGTAAGAAATATAATAACGCGATTGTTTGCCCGGAAGACAACACGTACGGTTACACAACTATTGCCAAACTGATAGATGAAGGCTATACCAATCTTTACTTCAAAAAAGAAAAAAATAAATTAGCAACGATGCACGGAATTCCTGTCGAGATTGGTATGATCGGGTTTCATACTAATGCTTCAACACGCAGTGCAATTATTGCCAAGTTTGAGAGCGTTGCTCGTAACGGCACTGTGAGATTCAGATCTTCTAGACTTTACACGGAACTTAAAACTTTCATTTGGATCAAAGATAAAGCTAGAGCCATGAAGGGCAAACACGATGACCTTGTCATGGCTGCCGCTATCGGTACATTTTTATTTGACCCGAATGGTGAGCCACAACATGCTGAAATAGATAAATCTTACAAGGGTATGCTTGCCGGTTTTGGCGTCAATAAAGCAGATGACAGTGATAAAGATATTGCGCATCATCGATCTAAAATTGATCCATTCAAACCCATGGATTCGAAGCACTATTTTGAAGATGAAGAACAACTAAAATGGTTGCTACAATAACACCTATTTAGTTTTAGATATAATAGTAGCATTCCGAGGGAAAAATGGCTGAAAATCAAGCATCACTCTTTACCAGACTAACGAAACTCTTCAGAGCTGGTCCTGTTGTTAGGCAGAGAGTTCGTGACTTCAGGCAACCTTCTGCTTCATCAGCGCTCCAAGTTTTTCGAAAAGCACACAGCGATGTGTATAACAGCACGCTGAGTTCTTACGGTGCATTCGATAGAATGTCTCGGTACTCTGATTTTTCGGAGATGGAATCCACTCCCGAGATTGCATCTGCTCTGGACATTTATGCAGAAGAAACTGTGAGCCCGGATGATAAAGGTAAAGTACTGCACGTTTATTCTGAGAATCACCAAATCCAGGATCTGCTTACGAACCTGTTCTACGATGTGCTTAATGTTGATTTCAATCTTGTGATGTGGGTTAGAAACCTGTGCAAGTATGGAGACTTTTTTCTGTTCAATGATGTTTCACCAGAATTTGGCATCATCAATGTTTTTCCAATCGCAATTAGTGAAATCGAGCGCGAAGAAGGGTTTGATCCGAATGACCCAACAGCTGTGAGATTCAGATGGATTACACACGGCAATCAAGTACTTGAAAACTGGCAAGTGAGCCAGTTCAGGTTGTTGGGTAATGATGCTTTTCTGCCATACGGTTCTTCAGTTTTGGAATCTTCGCGCAGAATCTGGCGTCAGCTCATCTTGATGGAAGATGCGATGCTCGTCTACAGAATTATCAGAGCACCCGACCGCCGTGTTTTCTACATCGATGTTGGTAATGTACCATCAGACGAGATAGAGAATTACATGCAGCAGGCTCAAACAAGCCTCAAGCGTAACACCATCGTGGATAGAGACGATGGCAGGATCGACTTGCGATACAACCCGTATTCAGTGGATGAGGACTACTTTCTTCCTGTGCGCGGGGGAGAGACTGGCACGAAGATCGACTCGTTGGCAGGGGGAACAAATACCGCAGCGATCGAAGATGTTGAGTACATTCAAAAGAAGCTGTTCGCAGCTCTCAAAATTCCCAGAGCTTACCTAGGATACGATGAAGATATCGGTGCAAAAGCCACCCTTGCTCAGGAAGATATCAGGTTTTCCAGAACTATCCAGAGAATTCAGAAGACCGTTGTTGCAGAACTCAACAAAATGGCGATGATACATCTTTACTGTCACGGTTTTGAAGGCGAGGAGCTGGCTAGTTTTGAATTGCATCTCAACAATCCATCTTCGATTGCGCAGATGCAGAAGCTAGAGCTCATCGCGACTAAATTTGATATTGCTAGTAAAGCTCCAGAAGGTATCGTCGATAGACGGTGGATTCGAAAGAATATCATGGGTCTGACCAATGAAGAGATTGATATAATCATCGAGGGTCGTACAGAAGATAAGCTCGAAGATGCTGAGCTTGAAGCTACCGGAGTTGAAGGCGAAGAGGCAGCTGGCATTGCTGAACCAGCAGGCGAAGAGGCCGGTAGTGGTCTGTTCAGCAGCGATAGGCCCGAAGGTCCACTTTTAACTGCACTGCCGGGTGATAGTGCGGGCGAAGCAGATGATGATGATGAAGAGGATGATTCATTATTCCTTAGTTCACTTTCAATCGATGACGAAGATGCACCTATCAAGGCGGACACAAAACTTAGAAATGTTTTCGGTGGTCCAATAAAGCCATCACGCAAGGTCCAGCACGGTTCTGCTACGACTCATATGCCAAATTTTCTATCGATGACGAGTGTTGGTAGGTCATCTCGCGGTCAAGATTCGATGAATAAACCATATGATGAAGACTTCATATTTAATCCATTCAAGGAAAATGCAACAATTGCGCGACCTAGAATGACTAATGATATGGCAAGAATGATGTCAACGATGTCTAACTCAATATCTATCAACAGGAGAACTTTACTCTCAGAGTCCGATGAGTCTTCGGAATCCGAGGAAACGGAACATTAGAAAGGATACCATAATGGCGAAGCATAATAAGAAACGCAACGTCGGTCTCATCTACGAGCAACTAGTCAGATATGCCAGTGCTTGTGTTATTGCCGACCGCGAAAAACAAGCCCAAAAAGCAATCAGCATTCTAACCAAGCATTACGGCAAAGGCAGCCAACTTTACAGAGAGTGGCGACTTTTTAATGCGATAGTCAACGTACCGATGGGTGAAAAACATTTAGCCCGCGCCGTTCTTTCCGAAAGTCGTCGTGCTTGTCATGACCATGATGCTCATAAGCTCTGTCAAGAGAAGTCAGCTCTAATCAAGGATATCAATTATAATCTTGCGGAATTTAGTAACATTTACAGCATTCGATTGCCAGAATATCGTCATTTTGCTACAACACAAATTTTATTGAATGCTTGGCGAGGTACTTCTGAAATCTCGTTGAGCGAATCGGTGATTTACGAAAACCGTCTCTGTAATTGGATAGCACGCAAAAATGAAAGCAAGCAAGAACACATGCAAATCGATCCACTCGTGTTGCGTATCATGAAAAACAAATACAAGAGCAAATATGCCGGCAAGATGTCCAATCTTCAGAACGATATTATGGAAGCAACTCTTGTCAACGATGGTAAGATACTGCGGGAGAAAATGGCTATTGTGAAGAGTAATTGCCTGCAGGCACTAACCCGATATGGAGTAGAGTGCAATAACAAATTGCTTGAATCCAATCTGCCGCCGGTAGCGAAAAATATCGAAAGTTTTGATCCGCTGAATTGTTCAGTTGAAAATATCAGTAAAGCAATGACAATGGCTGAAATGATTAGTGAATTGAGGGAAAACGATGAACGATAGAACACTATTGACCGAGTGGTTAGCTTTTGATTACAGTCGCGAGCAGATCAATGAGAGTCGTGAGCTGCATGACGGTAAGATCGTGATGAAAGGGATTCTACAGAAGGCAGATACTCTCAACCAGAACGGTCGAGTTTATCCTGAGGATATCTTGTCGCGTGAAGTTCGCAACTATCAGAAATTCATCAAAGAGAACCGTGCGCTAGGGGAGTGTGATCATCCGGATTCGTCGGTGGTTGAACTCAAGAATGCATCGCACATTATTCGTGAAGCTCGCATGGATGGTAAAATCTGCTATGGCATTGTGGAGCTTTTGGATACGCCCAATGGTAAAATCTTGCAGAGTCTAGTCGAGTCCGGTGTGACTTTGGGTATTTCATCGCGAGGGGTTGGTTCCACTCGCGCGGAAGGTGATTATGATGTAGTGCAGGATGATTTTCAACTTATCTGTTGGGATTTTGTGTCTGAACCGTCAACACCGGGTGCTTTCATGATGAAAGAAGGACGCGATTTTTCTCGCAAAGATTTAAATCAGCATTTCACAAAATCAGATCGTGTCTTTAGAATATTCAATGATATTTTGGAGTGGAAATAATGAGTCTTAATTACGCACTTCCGTCGCACGGGTCGACGTCGGAATACCAGTGTTCTGGGGTACCGTACGTCTCGTCCTCTCACACGATAACTTCTGTCGGTGGGTATGCAGAATTTAACATGCCGTTTGTCTTAAGGCATTTCACGATTTTTAATTCGGGTTCTGGTGCAATTCGTGTGGGTTTTACAGAGAATGGTATATTTTCGAACCCCGATGCAAATTATTTTGTAGTGCAAGGGAACAGCCAAACCCCCAGATTAGAGATAAAGTGCATGAAAGTTTTTGTAAGAAAAGATGAAGGTACTACTGCCAATGTGGTCTCGATAGTCGCCGGGCTCACTAATGTTACGCAGGATAGATTTTTTGCTATAACAGGATCTAACGGGGTTGCAGGAGTCGGTTAAACAATGGCAAAACTTACAAAATCAATGCTAAAGGGCATCGTGAAGGAATGCCTTGTAGAAATTTTATCCGAAGGGCTGGGCAGTGAAGAGACTTTATCTGAAGTTAGTCGTCCTCTTAGAAGAGCAAAGAAAACGAAGTCCCGAAAATCCATCTTCGATCAGATGGATAAAGCATTCGATCGAGAACCACGAGTAGTTGATAACACAAGATTTGAGAACTCAATTAGCATTGCAACTAAAACTGCTACCGATGATCCACTTTTGCAGAGTATCTTAGAAGATACAGCGAAGACAACTTTGCAAGATCAGATGATGCACGAATCGAAAATACCCACTACTGCCATGGCAGGCTCTATGCCATCAGCATCAGCATCTTCTCCTATCGGGCGATCATCTGATAATGCTGGGATCGATATCACTTCCTTGTTTGGAGACGTAGTAGAAAATTGGGGAGAACTACTAGATCGCAGTGCAAAGAAATAAAATTGTCGCATACTTATCGTAGATCCGCCCGTAACTGGCGGTAGGAGATTAAAATGGCACGCAGAGTTCGTAAGATTACCCCCAGCTTCCTTAAAAAAATGATTATGCGAGAGGCTCGCAGGCTTCGTCTGGAAACACTCGAGACAGGAGTCACTGATCCAGAAAAAGTGAAAGCTGTCGAGGTTGATGCAGATGAGTACGCAGAGTCACTCGAAAGTGATATCGATTATGTTAAGGCACTCAAAATTCATGAGCGTCGTCTCGCAAGAAAGATGAAGAAGATTCAAGAAGCTAAGGCTAAACTTCGTCGACGGATTGCCCGAAAAATCTAATTGATTTACACAGGCGAAAGGAGCTATTGAGATGCCAGATGATTCTACTAAACCAGCACAAGGTGTGACAGAAGCAATAGATACCGGTAAATCAGGTGCGTATTCGAAGCATGATAGTGTGCTCATTAAATCGATCTTCAAAGCTAGTCCCCTGTATACACAGAAGCCGATCGATCAAAGTTCTGATAAGAAACCGCCTCTGACTCCTGCTACCGTTGAATACAAGAAATGGTTTTTTGATAATGTCGTAAATGGTACTGTTGATGGAACGCACTTCGGGTTACCTGCTAATTTTAATCTAGATTTCAACACTGCTCCGGATGTTGCTTCTGTTAAGACGAGTGGTGAGAAAGAGGATTTAGCATCGCCGTACATGCCAAACCTACAAGCACTCGGGCCTAAGCAATCACCTACTGGGGAAGAACTCAAAGCTCAACAAGCTGATTACCCCCCCACTCGTGCCATGGCTCCTTTCACAGGGAAGGGGCATGCGAATCCCAAGGATACCTCAACTGCTCAGGGTACTATCGCGCCTAACTACGTTAAGGGTACTGCGGCAACGAAGTGATACAAGATGTTGCATGAAACTTCCGGCCGCCCCACAGTGGTTACAGCCCGAGATGCTCGCCAAGCGGCAGGCTATGGTAGGATTAGCAACAAATTCCAGAAGCCGCGTCAATCTGCTTTAATTTATCCTTATATAGAAGATGAATTTCCTGGTTTGGATGATGAGCTGCTCGACATCGACGAGGAAAATTTTGAAGCAATCAGGTTAAAAACACCAACGTACGAACCGTCTGATTCGCTCGCTGGCGTTGGCACAGATCGGTTTTATTTTGTTGGCGGTAATACTAAACTATCTGATTGTTTCTGGCGGGCTGATAAGGTGTTGTCTGAAGTAGACACCTTCTCCGACAGCATGACACCTGTACCGCAGGCTTACAAGGGCTACACATCATCGAAAACTGGATATGGACCTGCATTTCCGTATCCTGGTGGTGGTGGTTCGAATTACAAGCGTACTGGTACACTTCGGGGATGGTCGAAATCTCCACCACCTCTGCCAGAGTTCGAAGGTGAAGAGCCCGAAGAAGTAGAAGTTTTTTTCACACTTAAAGACTTTGCAGCGAAATTTTTAAATTAAAAGTAGTGTTTCCATTTTTGGCACATAGTTATAGCAGAACGAGGTAGTAAATGTCCAAATCGATTTACGATGAAGCTATTATCGACGCTCATAGACTTAGGCAGGCTGCTGAGCAAGCAGCTAAGACTAAAATCTTGGAGCAGATCACTCCGCGTATTCGAGATATGATTAACAGGAAAATCCTTGCAGAGCAACCAGTAGATGAAGATGAAGATGAAGATATTGTTGGTCTGGATGATGAGCTAGCTGGCGGCGATATCGTTAATATGGATGCAGTTGTTGATGATCTGGGTGACGATGGGCTAGATGTTTTAGATGCATCGATGCCGCCCGCTCCTGCTCCGGTGATAAGTGTTGATACTGTTCCGGAATTTGAAGTATCTGAACCTGTTCCAAAAATTGTAGTAAATGCTGCGGGCGATGTCAATATTGATGTTGAAGAAGAAGTCGAAGATGATTCGCTTATGCTTGATGAAGCAACATCCCAAGCACTCCTTAGCTTGATTCGAAATGATGAAAGCAAGTTCGGCGCGAAGATTGATTCGTTCCGTATCCGTGTGAAGAAATTTGGTTCTCTCGTCGAAGCTATTTCGGGTGCGAGAATTACAGTACAACAGAAAAAGAGATTGGCGCGGTGTCATTCTCTCTTGTTAAAGGAAGCTAAAGTTTTGAAGGAAATTGCAGCTTCCAACATAGGTTCTCAGCGCCTCGAAAACAAGCTGAATATTGGCTTAAAGGAGATGAAACAAATGTCAAGAAAGGCAAGTAAAAACATCTTCGATTTTCTCTTCGAAGCTGAAGAGGTCGAGGATAATAAAAAAGAAAAGGATGCCCCGCTTGAGGAGGCTGAGCTCGTGTTTTCCCTCGATCCTGAGGAAGAAGAAGACCTGGTTGCTGCTGAAGATGTGGACGCCGCGCATGCTGCGATCGAAGACATCTTGGCTAGCATCGATGTTGAATTCGGCTCTGAGGAAGAGGAAGAGGAGCTTGAATTCGGTGACGAAGAGCTCGAGGATGAAGAAGCTGTGGACGTTGCAGTCGATGATGAA
>Ga0209434_1001389_pt1 | contig 10987 bp, 13 predicted proteins | sample ETNvirnome_2_300_FD_184068 | JGI IMG/M metagenome (GOLD analysis project Ga0209434, IMG submission 184068) | Marine viral communities from the Pacific Ocean - ETNP_2_300 (SPAdes) (version 2) | ecosystem: Environmental > Aquatic > Marine > Oceanic | place: Pacific Ocean | collected 2013-06-22 | reverse complement strand
GGGAGAAGCATATCGATATCGTGACAAATATCTTTTATTTCCTGTGCATATTCTTGCTTGTTCTCGGAAATAAACACCTCCTTAAGCTGCACAATAGACAATCTATCTATCAACTCAGACAACGTGGGCAAATATTTCCTACTCATTCTTTTCCACCGCTATCGCCTGCACAATACCATCAGCCAAACGATCATCAACATTGGTATACTTTTTGGCAATTTCATAATTCTCTTCCACATATTCTAACATCTCACGATATTTTTTTTCAGTTAAGCTGTCGAGAATCTCAAACAGCTCGGGGCCGGTCTTAAAACTTAAAATTCCACGAGCATTAAAGTAATCTCCTATATTTTCACATCCCCAAAATATAGGAATTGTCCCGCATCGAAACGTATCAACAAGCGTCTCAGTAAAATAATTATCATGCTTTGCGTTCATTATAGTAATGCTGAAATGATAATCTTTAAGAGGTGCTCTTTTGTCCTCAAACGGTTCAAAAGCAGAGCCCCACAGATCTACTTGATATTTGCCTTGAATCGCATGAGCTATGATGTGTCTCAGTTTGTGGCCGCGGCACCATTGTTTGGTAGACACGATATGAGATATTAGTTTGCTCTTGGGGTACATCTCTGTCATGCTATCGTCAATCCACGTAGTCCCTGGTCCTGCGATTTTTATGTACTTGGGGGCGCGCTTCAAAAGTTCTTCGTCGTGAGTGAATATGTAATCAAATTTGTCTTCAAACTGAGTAATCCACTTATAAGCAAACGGATGAACGGTGCGGCATTCGTTTACAAAAGCAATTTTATATTTGCTCTTTACACTATCCACATACGGCGAAACAAAGTCTTTATCGGTAAAAACCGTTACTAGGGTTTCTTCTTTTGGAGCTTCTGCTGCCGATATCGCACAGTCTTGAATGCCGCCCAAATATTCCCATAGCACTCTTTTTGGCATCTCGGGGGCGCCCGTTAAACTCCAGTTGCCTTCTTTAAAGTTCTTGGCGGTCATCAGACTATCATATAAATTTATTTTAGGCTTTTTTATTCGCAACATTCTTCTTTCGTGGGCCCAATGTGCGCGGGTAGCGGATCGGCCGAGATCTCGGTGGGGATGGGGGTGCCATCCCGGTTATAGAGGGTGCGCATCGGGGCGCCTTCCTCATTAAATGTTATCGCCATCGGAAGCCACGTAAAGCGTTCCTGTGCGCCCAGATAACTACTAGGCGCCACAGATGAAAACCAATCGAACATTTTAGATAGGACTTTGTGGTTGGTACCCAAGAACTCCTCTTTTGTCACATCTTTTTTATAGCCACAAAAAATATAACCTTCTGCTAGCCAATCAAGCTTCACGTTCACAAAACCCTCTTGTCTGCTGAACTTTTTAAAGGTGGCGTACAAATTATAGCTCTGTCTACAAATATCGCACCACAGCCAATAACTAATATCGTCCACCCCAATCACCCCATCACAGTGTCGAACTAACTCTAGATCGTTTTCTAATGCCAGTGTGGTATGAGCTCCATCAACCCAAGCATAACACAGTTGTTTTTCTTTTAAAATCGCTGGGAGCTCCGGACTCTGTGAGGGTAGGCGGTAGAGCTCAATTACGTCAGAATATTCTTTTGTGTTTTCGCACCAAATCTCATATTCATCCCCGTGCATATACTGGATGTTACCGTCAAAAGCTTCGGTGCCGCCGTTCCATGGATCGATCACTATTAATTTTCTATTATGTTCTTTTGCTATTTTTGCCAATACAGCAGTGGTTTTGCCGAGATGCGCCCCAATTTCAATCAGATCGCCCTCATAGTTCATAACGCTCCATTCGGCACATTTTGCTGCTCTTTCCCGATAAAATCTCCTACCAATCTGATGCCATTTGCCATCGTGGGGAACCTTCCAATACATCTCCTGTTTTAGGGTGCTTGCAAAATAAGTTATTAAGTCGCCAGCGTCTTGTTTTTTCATTTTCATCTTAATCTCCCTTAATAATGCGATGGCTATCGCCAGCGTCTTGTTTTTTCATTTTCATCTTAATCTCCCTTAATAATGCGATGGCTATCTTCATCAAAATGTTGAGTGGAAAACTCAAATAACTCTGAATCTTCTAGTGCTATCATCTGATGACGAAGGCCAGTATAAACATGAAAGTTGTCGCCCGGCTTTAAAATCAGTTTCTGCGCTTTTTCCAAATCATCTTCATCAGAATATTTAACAACCATTTTCCCCGATTGAAGATAAAACACCTCGTCCTTTACCTTGTGGTAATGCCACGAGCAGCGCTTGTCTTTGTTGAAATATAACAACTTTCCACAATACTGCTCCTTGTTGACGATCCAGCGTTCCCAGCCCCAACCCTTGGGAACAAATTTTACCATACCGATTTGCCTCCATCAATAACCAGATTCTCGCCAGTCATATAAGTGCTGGCGTCAGAACACAGAAATACAATCGCGCCCTTATACTCGTCTATGTCTGCCATACGGCCCATAGGAATAATGTTGGAGAGCTTTTTAACAAAGTTCTCTGGGTGATTATTGTACACCCCAGTTGGACTTAAGCAGTTTACTCTGATATTTTTCTGGGCAAAATAAACAGCAAGGTATTTTGTCATTCCGACGATGGCCCATTTAGCAGCAGAATATGTAATTGGCTTCACGTTTTGCTCTTCCTCTGATAACCCGTCTTTTCTATACAGACGTTGATCTGGTGCAATAACTCCCAAGTCTGACGATATATTTAATATGACCCCGCCACCGTTTTCTAGCATCTTGTTCGCGACAGCCTGAGAACAGAAGAATGTCCCATTCATAGCGGCATCGACCCCCTGAAACCAATACTCCGGAGTCATCGTTTCAAACCGACTAGCCGGCGTCAGGCCGGATTCTTTTTTTACTTTTGGGTCCTTCGCGGCGTTATTAATCAAAATGTCAATTTTGCCGCAACGTTCTACGACTGCGTTGACCGACAAGGGGTCCGATACGTCCATGTGATATGCCACTGCAGAGCCGGCTCCATACTTTTCATTTATCTGGTGTTCCTTCTCTACCGCCCGATCTAAGTGATGGTCTGTTAAAATCACAGCCCCTCCATATTCAACTATTGCCTCGGCGTGCTTGGGTCCAAGCAGCCCGCCAGCACCAGTGATTAGCGCTGTCTTGCCGGTTAAATCAAATAGATTTTTCATTGTATAAAGCCTCCATAATCCTTTTATGTTCCTTGATTGTTTTTATTTCATCGCCAAACTTGCCCCGGGCAGTTTGCAGCGTGTATAACCCATTATACCCGTTTTTTTTCAAAAAGTGAAATATTTGTTTAAAGTTTGTATCGCCCGTCGTCGGTGCGACTGTTTGCGCATCATAGGTTCGATCTTTCAAATGTACGTTCTTTACGCGATCAAATATTTGTTTCAAATACTCTACATGATTAAACCCACAAGAGGTTATATTTCCTGTGTCATATGTAACATAGCATCGGTCCGACAATGACAATATCTCTTCTAGGTGGTCGACAGAAAGCTCAGCTTCAAACAAAAAATTTAATGACTTGTACTGATCAATTATTTCAGCTATCAAAGCACATAAATTTTGTCTGGTTGTCGTGTCTTCTACGCTGCTGTCCTCTAAAAGAGGAATTGTAATATTATCAATCTTGCTCCTTGTGGCCACCTCACACAGTGGAATCAGATTGCTATAAAGATATTCTTTATTTGTGATTCTACTATCTACCAGGTTATCAGCACAAATAGAACTAATAGGGTACCCAGACATGTCCATAGTAAAGATGGGATTGGTATTAAACGATTCTTTTGTGACTATCCATTCTATATGGTTTAGTCCAATCTCGGGCAAAAGATCAAACTCCCTCTGCCAATCAGCTGGGCATTCTTGGAACCCCTCGACAGGCGGGGATAAACGACCTTGGATTATCCCTATTTTCATGATATTTCTTCTACCAATTCTATAAACGTACCATCCGGATCTTGACAAAACGCCACCTTTGCTTTCCCATCTTGAGAAAGAGCTGGGGGATTATTAAACCGTACGCCGTCTCCAGCCAACGCCTCATAAATATCTTGCAAGTTTTCTACTGTTAATGCCACGTGGGTGCAGCCAATATTATTAATTCCGATGGCGGTACCGCTTTTTCTATGAGGATCTCCAAAATGGAGAAGCTCTATCATGTCTTGATTTTTAAGACTCAGCTTAACAGTGCGAACCTTAACATTATTTAGGCCCAAAAATAAATCGAGATATTCTCCACTTTCAAGATTGTCTTTTTTTATCTCAAACCCTAGCATGTTACAATAGAACTCTAATGATCGATCAATATTGTTAACCACTATGCCGGTGTGCCTAATATTTTTTATCATTTTTTAGCTACCGCTAAAAGCATTACCTCTTTGGAAAATCTAATATGTTTATTTAACTTGTTGGAAACGCCCCATGGTACTTTGTTTAGGGGGTTATAGGGGATCGGCAAACAAGATAGCAATTTTGAAAAGATTTTTAGCCAAGGAAATTTCCACAAAATTGGCAACTGGTAAAAATAATGCACATTAACATTTTCATACCCTGCTATTTTTAAAGAGTCTTCAAGCGACGTCCTAGTAAACGGAGTCACATGTGTATGGTCAATATAGAACGCCCCTTTGTAATTATGCTCCCAGCTTGGTGTCAGAATTACTGCAGTGCCTTCTTGCTTCAATTGCTGATAAGAATACTTAAGCAGCTTCATCGGATCCCTCATATGTTCGATAACCGACTTACTAAAAACAAAATCGAATTTAATCTCCGGGAACGGCAATTCGTCATTTTCTAAATCTGCCACCACAACCGGGATGTTTTCTACAAAATTTGGAGCTTCTGACGATATGTCGGTTCCATAGCTTTCTAATCCAAGGTCTCTAAACACTTTTAGATAATCGCCGCGACCACACCCCAGGTCTAATATTTTTCCTGGTTTCTTATAATGTTTTTCAATGAGGTGCTTTGCAAACAAAAGAGGATACTCTCCATAAGGAGCGCGCTCTTCAGAGTATGTTACCTTTAGGTAATCGCTAGACTTAAGTGAAGTTTTACTCACTTCTTGCTATACAGCTTTCTATAACATCAAAAGCCTCTTCAATCGCATCTGATGTTATGGTTAACGGAGGACCAAGCTTAATCGATTCCCGAGAAGTATATACCGGCAAAACCCCATTAACGATACAATCTTTGACAATAGAGGTGGCTGTCTCGGCGCTTTCAAAAACGAGGCCCGCAACCATTCCTCGCGTATTGACCGCGGTTACGGGTAGATATTTAAGAAGGTCTTTGCTTCTTTTTTCAAATACTTTACATCTCTCTTGAAATCCTCTTTGGAATCCTTCATCTGTCAGGAATTGTAGATTGGCTAATGCTGCTGCGCAGCATAAAGCATTTCCGCCATGGGTGCTACTTAAATTCGCATTAAGATCTATATCTATTAATTCCTTGGAACCCAACACGGCGCCGACAGGCAATGATGAAGAGATTCCTTTTCCAAGACACACCAGATCTGGTTTTATATTTTCTCCATATGTCATGTATCCATAAAGGGTACCCATGCGATAAAACCCCGACTGCACTTCGTCAAAGCACACAAGAGAGTTGTTTTCTCTCGCAAACCTATAAAGGTCCTGAATATATTTTTGTGGGTACATGCACGCCCCCCACCCCTGATAGGTTTCCAAAAAGAAAGCGGCGATTTGATCTGCCGGAGGGAGGGTTGACGGGTCAAAATCAGCCTCATCAGAGTACGGAAATTTAATAAACACCACATCTTCGTCGTTTACCGATGACCACCTGCTGGCATCTTTTGATGCGCCCATAAGATTTGAACTCAATACTCTCCCGTGATAGCTTCCCTCGAATACTATAATATACTTTTTCTTATTCTTCGTAGCCCACAATTTTATTAATTTATATGCAATATCGGTGGCTTCGGACCCCGTATTAACCAAAACAGTCTTCTCAAAGTTAGAAGGCGAAACATCAATCAATTTTTTAACAAACTTGTGACGAATCTCTGTGATGTATTGATAAGCAAATAACAGATCGTCATCTAGCTGTTTCTTAATCGCCTCTTTAATAGCCGGATTGGCGTGTCCTGCGTTTGCTGCAAATATTCCCGCAGTCATATCAATCCATCTATTTTCATTTTTGTCTATAACATAAAAATCTTTGGCTTTATGCCACTCTACTGGCTGTTGGTGTTCGTTTGCGCGACTTTCCAGCTCATACCTCTTATGGTTTAGGACACCATATTTTAGTTCATAACTATCAGATATATTTCTATGTTTAGTGCTGATCATATCCACTTATCAAGCTCTTCCGACAAAACGTGATTATCGGACTTTAGTTTATATTGCAATAGATCAAACTGATCTTGTGTATCAACTTCTAATACAAAATCGGTTATAAACGGTAATGTGTGATTACCAAATGTCGTACCACCCAGAATTGTTTCTTTTTTAATTATATCGATATATCCATTCGGTTGATAGGCGGCAGGAAACACTTGGCGTGGCAAATTGCTATAATTTTTATTACCCTTATAGCTTCTAAAAAACCCCTGACATTTGCCAGACTTACTTATTTTTAGTATTTTGTATGGAGATTCTGGTAATATATGCATGGAGCGCACCCCGGTAGCTTTCGCCCTCATGCTCTCATAATATAACTCAATGAATTCATCCAATTTGGCAGGCTCTCTAAGCGGCGTGGTCGGCCTAATATAGGCTACCTCGGAGCCGCTCACCTGATCAAAATAATGCTTTATGACGTCCTTATCGGTGGCACTATCAGATGCATGCTCTGCAGGGCGCATGAAAGGAACCTCCGCGCCATATTTCAAAGCTATACTGGCTATTTCTTTATCATCTGTAGATACTATGATGCGATCTATGTTATCAGAGAGTCTACACGCAATTATTGAATAAGCCAGGAGCGGATGACCGTGAAGGCGCTTTATGTTTTTTTTCGGCACCCCTTTACTTCCGCCGCGCGCAGGAATTAAAGCATGTAGTGCCTCTTTCATAGTGTGTTGTGCTTGCGAAGTTTCTTGGCTATGGGGACCTCTGTCTCCATGACTCTTTTTGTTGGGCTTCCAAGCGCGCTCTCTATGTCTCTTACGTATCCTACAAGGCGTCGTAAGCCGGCTATTTCCAACGAAGCAGCTTGGTCTGAACCATACATGGCCCTGTCAAGTGTGATGTGACGTTCCAAAGACGTGGCGCCTCGGGCCACCGCAGCACAGCTAACTATAATGCCGGACTCGTGGCCACTATAGCCCACGTTGCACTGGTATCTGTTCTCAAGGGAGCCCATAACACGCAAATTTGCATCCTGTGGCTGCATAGGGTAAGTGCTGTTGGTGTGCATAAGCTCGAACGGGCAGCCGGCTTCAGTAAAGATTTGTACCGCTATATCAATTTGTTCCAAGGTGCTCATGCCCGTTGACATAAAAGTGTACTTATTTTCGCTAGCTATTTCTTCTAGCAACTCGCGATATGTTAGCATAGCGGAAGCTACCTTATTATACTTTAAATCGTACCGCCTTAGAAATCTTTGACTCTCCAGGTCCCACGCAGATGCTAACCACTCAATTCCCTTTACTTGGCAATATCGATTAATTTCATCATAATCTTTTCTAGTAAGCTCTAGGCCGCGCTTTTGATCTCTATTGGTACTCCCCCACGGACTTTCACGAGGCTTGTCCAGCTCCTCCTTGGAATATACCAGCTCTAAAGTTCTTTTTTGAAACTTAACTGCATCGCAGCCACTATCGTGGGCCGCATCAATCAACTCCTTGACAACATTCATGTCTCCATTATGATTGATGCCTATCTCTGCTATTACAAATGTGTGGATCATTTTTCTAGATCTCCCTTTTCGAATTCATTATACCACGCCTCTTTGTTTAAATTAATAATTTTTGTTCCTAATAACTCGGCGCTCTCGTTTAATATTCGCATGTCGTCTTCTAAAAATTTACGGTAAGTTGTTTTCCAGTGCCCAAGATTTCCTGGGTTTACCGTGGCATACTGTATATCCTTTATTGGGTCGCCATAGCCCATGGAATAATCTAGATCAAGTCCGGTGACATATATTGTGGAAAACCCCATTAAAACAGCCAAGTTGATTGTTACTATACCAACAGTGTGGCCCGGGGTCATGTGCTGTTCGTGGCCAGAGCGGCTTTGCAACACCTCCTGTACCGTGATGTCGAGCTTGTTATCGCAACATGCGTTATGGATGTTAAAGCCGCCCCCTATTCTTCCGTGTATCTTTTTATACCACAGAGGAAATCCTTCTACGTTTGGTTTTTGCCACATCGTTGAATTGTTGCCATAATCTAAAAAGTTTAAATTTTTATTTTCCATATAATGGTTTTTAAAATTTCTTAATATCTCTCTGCACTTATGGCTTTTAAAGTGTTTAGTATCATATGGCGTATAGTCGCACCTCAAGTTGGCTTCTATAAATTCGTTTTTTGATAAATCTGCTGTGCAATTGTATAAAAGGGGAATATCATATTTATTGAACACATCATGAGGATAGCCTCGCTGGATCCATAGCGGATCGTTTTTTATAGAAGCTTCAATAGTAAACTCGCTGTTTGAAACCACCCAATAGTCGGGCTTTTCGTGGAACCAGTCAAACCACTCATTAACTGATATCCTTTTTACCTTCTTTCGTTTTTGAAGGCTTTCGATCTTTTCTCTATCATTGTTTAAGCTCGGCCCGTGTAGTGCTACGACACAGGTGTCGCCTTTGTGTTTGTTAATTATTTCCTCTAAATTGATTTTCATTCCATCACCATACTAGGCTGTTCTTGTAATATTCTACTATAGGTTTCTCTTCGTCAAATACTTTTTTTGGCTTCCATCTTAGATCTCATAGTTTTTTGTCCTCTAGGGCACAGCGTACATCCTTTAATCATCGCCTGCACCCTTCCTAAATATTTTTTTATAGCCATCGATTGTATCCATCAGGCCATCATCTAGTTTAACAATCGGGCGCCAGTCAGTGTCTTTCTTTATTTTCGAAGAGTCTAAATACTGATGCTTAATCTCTGGGAATCCCTTTTCGGGATAGTCTATATCCACGCTCACATCGGCAATTTTTATTAGTTTTTCAACCAAGCCCTTAACGCTTGTTTTTTCGCCGCTACCTATATTATACGCATTCCCTTTGGTTACATCGATGTTTTTAATCAAACTCAAATAAGCGCGTGTTGCGTCTTCTACATGTAGATATTCTCTAATTGATTCTTCGCTCCCACGCCAAATAACTGGTGATTTTCCATTAAGAATTCTTCTAACAGTGTTTGGAATAATTCTAGAAAAATTACTATCGCCGACACCATATAAATTAGAGCAACGCGTTACAACAACTGGTATATCATAATTATTGTAATACGATTGAGCAACCATATCTTGACATGACTTCGACACTTCATATATTGCTTTCCCGGCTAAAGGATCTGTTTCTTTGTAAGGAAGATCACACTGGCCATATGCTTTATCAGAGCTACTGACAACAACAGCCTTAACGGTGCCAAATAAGCGAATTACCTCTAATAGGTTCACAGTGCCACCTATATTTGTGTCATAAGCTAATTTTGCATTTTCTTGGCACTTCCTAACTTCAGATAGGGCCCCTAAATGCATCACAGTATCAAATTCATACTCATTAAAAAGATCTTGTAAGAAGCTATAATCGCGCACGTCCCCTTTAACAAAACTAATTTTTTTTGACTCTATATTCAAATATTTAAAAGAGGTATAAAATCTAATCGTTGTGGAAACAATCACAATATTTTCTACAGCATCATCATCAACTAGTTTTTTAGTTATATGAGAACCTAGAAAACCACTACCACCGGTAATTAATACATTTTTCATTTTTTTAAAATCCCTCTAGGGGCTCATATTTCACCATATTGCGCACCTTTTGTTCAACTAAAAGCTGTTGTTGATGCTTAATTTTATCACAATTTAGTGGGTTTTCCCTGTTATAAACATACAATATTTCTGGTGTGTAGAAGCTTTTTTTGCCGGCCAATTCTACCAACGGGATCATCCAAGCCAAGTCCCAGCAATACATAAAATGATGATCACTATCGGGATTATTCGGTTCCGTAAAAGATCGTTTTTTATCTAATTTTTTCCACAAACCATACTTAAAGGTTTGTAGGTGACCGGTGACCCATGGGTACTCTCTAATTTTATTATCTTGTACTATTTCGTCAGGTATTTTCTTAGCAAATTTTCCCCTTATCATAGAAGGATGCTCAACATAACTCCCATATGTTAGCCAACATCCTTGACTTTCATAAACATTATTTAAATAAGATAAAACATCCGCTTTAGCTAACCAATCATCACCATCTACCACAACTATGATATCTTCTTCGTCTGGTGCAAAGTCTTTTATCGCGTCACATAAATTCTTTAATACAAATTTTTTCTCTGTGTTTTTTATTAATCTAAATCTATTATCGTTCTCGATTTCCTGCTGTGCAATCTCTACCGAATTATCAGTTGACATATCATCAACCAATATACACTCAAAATTTTTATAGTTTTGTCTCTTAACACTGCGAATTGTCTTTTTTATCCACTTTTCCACATTATAAAAAGGAATGAATACTTTAAAACGATTAGTCATGCAATAAGTCTACGATGGTTTTGAGTATTTGCGGGCGCAGAGTGCGCATTTGCTCTACAAGATCTGTTCCTTTAAGCTTAAACCATTCTTCCTTTGTGGCTCCCACTAACTTATTAGTAATGATTTTAACCCCCATCATCCGCGCCTCAACTACAATACGAGATAGAGTTTCTGGTGTTTTAGGAAAGAACACAAACGCTTCATTTTTGCCTAGGCGCTCTAAGAAATCTCGATAGGGTAATGAGGGGATTAGCTCATAAGGCATCTTCTTGAGGGTGCAAAATCGAA
>Ga0209434_1001388_pt1 | contig 10994 bp, 31 predicted proteins | sample ETNvirnome_2_300_FD_184068 | JGI IMG/M metagenome (GOLD analysis project Ga0209434, IMG submission 184068) | Marine viral communities from the Pacific Ocean - ETNP_2_300 (SPAdes) (version 2) | ecosystem: Environmental > Aquatic > Marine > Oceanic | place: Pacific Ocean | collected 2013-06-22 | reverse complement strand
GACCTTCACTTATCACCTCAAACTGATAAAAGCTATCTAGCGGCCAGGTTTCGATACCTCGGTTCGTCAGCACAGTCGCGACTCTTTGTTTCCGGTAGCCTGGCGCGATCTTAATCAACAAGCCGGCCATCCACTCTCGCTGGTAATGTTCGTCGACTACCATTCTAATCATATCACCGACTTTCACTGATCACCTCCGAGATATACGTCTTCCGAGCATGCCAGGGAATTGTTGCCGTCTTCCCGCCTACGAGCAGATAGATTTGTCCGGTGCCATAGCTTGTTCTAGAGACTCTCATCACAAGACCCACACCTCCCCAGCCACGTAGATTGATCAACCTAACTAGATCACCCCTTCTCATCGATTACCTCGAGCTGAAATGTGGGAACAGAGTAGATATCGTTTTCAAACATCACCTTGGATCGGTTAAGAGGATGAACTGTTTCACCCGAAACGGGAGCATACGAGGAGTATTCTTCATCAGGACCCAGGAACATTCCAATGGTAGAATCACCTGGGCAGATCACGACTAGATCACCCGATTTCACTTCTTGTTCCTCTTCTCATAGTCTTCTTTTGCCGTACCTTCGAGAGCACCCATATCTCCAAGAGCGTCGAATAGAGACCTATCCCCCTTCTTGGTTCCTGTGATGCTGCGAGGCCCAACTCGAATGACACCCGGAGCATTTGGCATATGACCTGTCCGCATGTTCTCTCGGATCTCCTCGTCTGTGTCTCCGTAGGGAGACCACCACCCTCCACCAGGCTGTAGAATCTTTCCATCTGGCCCCATCACACTCATTTCATACCTCTTGTTGTCAACAAATAATAATCAAAAGATGCGAGCTGGCCATCTGGGCCTAATACTTCCCACCTTTCATTGTCGTAACCACACTTCCGGATAAGAAGTAGGGGAGATCCTGTTTCCGCCCACTGCCCAATCTTGAGTGAGTATCTCTGGGCGTTGCGTCTCCAACGTCTTACCGAAGGATGAGACTTCCTAAGTCTGACCAGATCACCGGACTTCATTGATCATCACCTGCAGGTCGTTTGTGTCGGCGCCTTGAAGCTTACCGTCATCGTAGAGAACGAGCCATTCCCAATCGATGATACCCGTTCCGAATCCGGTGCCGTTCTCAGTCCACGCTCCGGAGATAACGATGCCGTTTATGCCAAGAGCGTAATCATGGACCATGTGCCCGATATCGCAGCCGCCAACTTTGGGTGAGATGCTAACCATTTTTTATCTCCACAACGTCACGAGCATTCCGAACTCTCTATCAAAGGTGTAAAGAAGTCCCTCATAAGTCGTTAGCCTCATTTCTTCTAGGATACATGTACGACGAAACTCGTCATATCCCAACTGCCTTGCAAGGTTATCAGCAAGACTCAGGAGATAGAATGCGTTCCCTTCAGGACCGCTCAAGTCTATTTCAATGGGTCTGCTAGGACGCTCTTCTCTTGACTTAATCACTGATCGTTCTCCAAGGGGATGTAAATCTTCTGACCCTGAACTTTGCTATTTGAGAAAGATCCGCACACACGAGGAATCAAGCCCTGAACACTTGGTGGGTAGTTCTCATCAAACTCCCTGCTCGAGGCCTCAGTATAGGTCTCAAGGAGGATGCCTCCCACTCTCTGAACTTGCTTTCTCTCTTTTCCTCCGCAGACCCTTCGCAACTCTACAGCATTCTTAAAATCATAGTGTCCTGCAACCGCAAAACCGCTATGTTGAACCAGTGTGTACATCGTATCTCCTTATAGGAGTATTATACCATAGCTGAGCAGGTCTTACATGTAATTCAACCACATTCATTAATCAATGCAACCTCCTCCGCATACACCACCTGCTCTCCCTCAGCGGACCACAAGACCAGCACACCTGAGGGAACTAACTCTTCATTCCACATGTTTATTCCTACCTCGATCACGATTCCAAACGTGTCGGGATCTGAACGAAACCCGCAGGAGCGAACTATGTCACCGGCTTTCATTTAAGACCATCCTTCTTCCCTGTCTTCTGAACGTCCGACGCTTTAACTCTAAGAAGCTTTCCCTCATGCAAAATTGTCGCAATCTTTTCCCACGCGTGGTATTCAATTAACAATCCAGTTACCCAAGTCTCGTATCTTGAAAAGAATGATTTTGATTTTGTCCTAAACCTTACCATATCACCGGCTTTCATCTTCGATCCTGTCGATCAGCCTTTCCAGATACCACTTCGCTTTCTTAAGATCTTCTAGCGGTTCTGCCTTGTGTCGATGACGAGCAACATATTTTATTACGTTACCCTCACAGAAATTGAGATCCCAATCCTCGATAGCGTCGATAACTTCTATCTTCCCCTGATTATAGTGGGAAGGATGATTGACCTTTTCCTTGCTCATGGAATCACATCCGTTCCCACGCCGACTCCCGATCGAATCATCAGCAACATCAGCGTCGAGCCAAGCATCATCGCGAAAGCAGTAACCAAACACATCTTAAATCTCTCTCTCATCTCCGCCTCCTCAATGAACCAGTGTGTAAAAGGAAAGTTAAGCAGGGGGAGCATGAACCCAAGAAATGCCTGCAACACGATCTAGTCATGAACTATAGCATAAGAGTACCAATTTGCCCAGAAGTCGATGATAACCCCAGAAAGAAATATAGTCTTGAGCTTATTCCCATTCATCCATCCCCAAAGCTTATTGAGTATCTTCACTTGTATCACAATCAATCTGTCCAAGCTCATCGAGAGGCGGTCGATATTCGTGAGCTGTGTCCCACAGACACCAGCAGTCTGGCCCACCTGGACAAGTATCATTCAAAGGTTCAAGCCCGAAGCCACACCCCAGAATAAGAGATAGAAGCATGCTACTCATGAATCACCTCCAATGCGCTGGGCGAGAGATCGTGCTCACATCCAAACTTCGGGAATAAAATCACGTGATAGTGAGCATGCTGTCTCACAATGATACCATATTCACCTTTGATGTGGTGCTTCATCGGTATAGCACGACCATTGACGACCCTAGCAGTCCCAGGTTGCCAGATACATTTTACCAGGTCACCGACCTTCATAAATCACCTCTGCCTCGCCATCTGAAAGTTCCCACTCTCCGCAGTCAAACATCACATGCCACTGATTGTATTCAGCAGGTCCCGTGACGAGGCCAATTCGACTGCTGCTGTGATGACAGAAAAAACATTCACAGTCTACTGTATCACTACACTCACGAATGCTTACCAAATCACCTAGTTTCACTGATCACCTCCACATCGTAACACTCATCAAAAGAATACCATCGCCAATTCCCACGGTCTTCAAAATATTCAACCCAGTGTCCTGGAACGCCCTGATCATCTTCCTCGGCTTCCATAACCAGACCAAGGCACCCTAGCAGAACTACATGTCTGCTTTTTACCAGGTCACCGACTTTCACTGATCACCTCAAGCATCATTTTCATTTCCCAACCAAGCCCTATCTTCGACCAAAAAACCTCTACATCATCTGGATCCCTGTCCTCGTCAGTTACTATGATTCCAATCCCCCACTCATCTTGATTGGGCCAGGGCTTCTCCAGCCTCACCAGGTCACCGACTTTCACTGGACACCTCCAGATAGCTAGAACCCAGCACGATCACCTTATCACTAGTCATCACAACAAAACTGTCTTGGTTACTAAACAAATCCCGCGATTCAACGATAACGCCGACTTTACCTAGACCAATGGGAATTCCGTTTCCATACCCTTTTACTTCCGATCGTACAATTGTTACCAGATCACCGACTTTCATGCCATCACCTCAAGTCGAGTAGCTGCAAAGCCCACGATCCTTCCGTCTGACATCATCACATCGATGGTACAAAGTACATGATTGGGATCGTACTCACCGTAATATTCAATTCCCTCACCGGTCTCGAAGTCACCAACGACGATAACATACTCATGCCACCACCCTTGACCAGGTACTCCGTACCCACCTTCGAAGTTTGAGTTTCCAACGTGTGCTTTTACCAGATCACCGACTTTCATTATTTCCATACCAGAAGGTTGCGTACCTCTTGGAAAAAGCTATCAGGATACCCAGGATAGTTGTACTCTCGACACGTAGGCTCATGATCCCAGCCTTTTGGCGTGAATCCCAGAGGTCCTCCATCCGATCCCTCAGCCATATCTGCATACTGCCACCTGACCTCACGCAGCACGCCGCTATCAGGCTTAATCTCTTCCATTCGTCGGTATTGCAACACAATTTCAATTACGCTTTTCACCGATCACCTCTTCTTGGTTTTATTATACTCCCTTGAACCAGTATCTACACGAAAATCTACCACCTTCTCGTAGAAAAAGAATCGATGTGAAATCTTGCTCCTGAATAAATTCCCAATCCAATAGAGTGAGAATCACTAACATCGTCATACAAGACGTTTAACGATTCGTGAATTTCTTCTTTAGAAACAAAATAAACTGGAACCAAATCTACTGCTTCAAAATATCGGTGGCGGCTTCCCCAAGTTCCCCCTGCAGCTTTGTTGTACTCATTAGTTCGAAAGCTGGATACTACTTCCACCTCTCCAACTCGAGGAACCACTTCATCTCTGATTAGCTCAAGGGTGGGAACGATATTATCCCACTTATCTCGGGGAGGCATCGCAAAAGGAGACAGCTCCGCCTGCCTCCAGTCCGTCCCTTGTCGCAAGAGATGCCACACAGGTACAACGTCAATAACATCATGTGCCTCTAGATGCGACATCAGGTCGTGATACGTTTCCTCATTTCCAGACTCTTCTAGCCAATCCGCAAACTGTGCGCGGCTCGGAGCCCGAACTCTATCAAGCACCCCCCGATAGTATGCTGAGTCACAGGCAGTTAACACAGGAAAAAGTGCAATAAGGACTTTTCTTTTCATCTCAATCCTCTCGTAGTTTAATCTAGATAAGCCGACCGAAGAGCAGCATCCTCTTCGGGATGAGCGACCCAGTAAGCAGCATCCTCTTCAAGGATCTTCTTGATCACCCAATCCTCACCTCTGCAGTCAGGATCTCCGCCACAGTCAGGAAGGCATGCCCAGCAGCAGTCACTGTCCTTGCAATCCACAAGACCGTCACCGTCGTTGTCCAGATCATCGAAACAGAGTCGGTCTGATAGTTCTCCTGATCCCAATGCAGCCTCATGTGACGATCTAAAGTCACACGACGTGACTGTAGCCACACCCACAGAAAGGAAAAGAAAGACATTCATAAGTTTACGCATAACATCTCCGCCGTTTAAAGGCATTTATATTATACATTATCTATCTTTGATTTACACGTATCAGGGGTCGTTGATATTAATCTTCTTCAACGTCGATGTCGACATCAATATCGACACCTTCTTCTGGACTAGGGGGAGTCATCCCTTGAGTCAGAGCATCAAACATCTTTTCTGGGAAGCTCTTAACATGAACATGCCAATGCGGAGGAGTTTCCTCTCTGAGAACTGTGAATCTCGCATATCGATTTAACTTTTGAAACACGCGAGGCAGGCTTCTATCCGCTCTAAAGTCAATGCTTCTTCCAGAGAGATGAGCTGAGAGAGGTGTCTGTTCAAGTATTCTAGCTGCCTCTCGCCTGGCGACCGCAGGCTCCTGACTAGTCTCAAATGCGCTGATGATACTGTCCACTGCCTGTCTTGCGTTATCCTCTCCGCCAGCCACCTCAACACACTCAGCACATGATTGAGTATAAAGCTTGACCAGATCATCTCCTCTTTCCCACTTTCGATACATCTCTGCTGCTTGAGAAGCACTATCTCGGCGTCCTGATGTGACGACCGGCTTCGATATCCCTAGTTGATGTGCAACTAGACCAGCAGCAGCAGCAAACCGTCTCACGTCAGGTGTGGATTGTCCCAGGTCGATGTCTCCTGTTTGAGGCTCAATCTGAAATAGCTGATCGGCGACATCAGCTCTTCCCGCATATCTGTCTAGTGGATCTGTGATCCACCCCATGTCCCATTTCCAACCATGACCAAGCTCTTGGGTGCCAAATCGAGCAGGAACATCCTCTAGCAGCAAGGAAAGTTCTTCCTTAATTAATCTCTTTAGCTGTCTGCGTGTGATCTTCATGAGTTTAAACCCACTGAATCACTAATAATAGAGTTGAGAAAATTCCCCAGCGCACTTTTATATAATGCTACATCACGTCCGAAACCCGCCTTTAAGGCTAGCGCTTCCTTGTCCTCATCTGTCTCGGCCTCGAAAAGCTTTTGGAATTCATTCTCTGCTCGACGAACTCCCTGGGCCAGGGCAATTGTCCACTTGGTCGGTAACATCTGTCTGCGGAGCTCTGGATGAGTCTCAAATCCGCCGTATCCTGCATATCCGTGCTGCCGCTGGTCACCAAACAGGTACATCCAAATTTCCTTCATCCGCCACATCGGGTTGTGAACATATTTGCCACTTACACCAATCTTCTGGCGTGGGTGGAGAGACCAAAACTCACGTTCGAATGCTTTCGGTGTGGATGCTCCTCCTAATGTCATCCCCCCGGGTCCCTCTGGAAAAGATGAGAGTGACATCACATCTCTAAGCGTCATCATCACGTACTTTCTACCCCAGTCCCCTGGAGCTTTTACCCACTCCTTATCTAGCGGCAGCATCCTTTTATCTTTGCCGGCGACGCCGGTATCGATGGGCTCTCCGGTGTCACCGGTGTCGCTGGGATCTCCGGTGTCGCTGGGCTCTCCGGTGTCGGCTGTATCCTCACTTAGAGAAGTTTCCATCTCCTCTCTGATGATCTCTCTTAATTGTCGTCTCGTAATCTTCATCAGCTCTATTGCCTACGCTGTTGGGTCTGGCTCTAAGCTTGTGGGCTCTCCAGTGATGTCACCACCTTGATCTTCTGAGGGGGTGGATTCTTCGGGCTCCTCTCTGAGCTCACGCTCCAGCTCCTCGCGAATGATCTGTCTTAGTCTTACACGGCTAATCTTCACCATCTTATCCTAGTGATGCGCAGGCTCACCGCCCACAACGTCCTCTTCTCGATCTCCGGTATCTTCCCACCAGTCTCTAACATCAATTGCAATGTCTCTAGCCCGCTGGGACACTGAGGGACCGAGACGGTCACACGGCAACTCTGGGTTGGTTCCTGCTGTACCCATGACATACACTCGGGTTCCCTCACTTACCATACTAAATAGGTCGAGAATTGCATTATTGCTTACTCGAATGCACCCTCCGCTGGCAATGCCACCTAGATCACTTTTCCTATTGGTACCGTGAATATAGATTCCTCTCACATATGTATTCTGATTTTCAGGTTGAAGTCCCCTTAACACCAGAATTCTGGTGCAGACCCACGATTGTCGGCCTGTATTCTCCGGCAAGATGTATCGGGTGGGCTTCTTGCTAACAAAGATTCGACCCATAGGTTCCCCGGATCCGACCTTATCCGAGACATACATCAATCCGGTAGCGGTGGGTCCCACTTTTTCTCCTGGTTGATTTCCAAATCCACGGTAACCGGTGCTACAAACGGTCGAATAGACAACAGCATCACCGTCGTAAAGATAGATCTTCTGTCGATTGCCGTCGACGATTAGAAGATCATCGCGTGACGAGAAGACTCCGTTCTGGATCAGCTGCTCCCGAAGTCTCGGCGGCGTCGTGCCGGGTTGGAGATTAGTCTCACAGGAATTTGCCATCGCGGTGACTACCTCCAGCACTTTATCGACTGAGTGTCGCCTGACTCGTGGCTTGTTGGGACTTCGCCATCCACGCCTCTCGCTCCTCGTCTGACATACCAGAGAGATCCGCATCTCCTGTCTTCATGGCTTGAGCAGACTGAGAGAGCGCCGACTGCCCTGTGGCCAGTGACTGAGATCCGGTGTCACCCACCGGCATGTGATCGTCCCCCACCGGCAAAACATTGGGTAGGGTGAGGGATGCCCCCGCCTCTATTGCATTAGAGTCAGGTAGATTGTTCGCCTGAGCCAGAGCATCATACACATCTTGCTCCTCCGACCCATAAAATCGCTGAGAGATACCGGAGAGGCTGTCACCCTTTGCTATGGTGTAGGTTGACTCCTCCTCCTCACGAATCAGAGACATCAGACTTGGCGGCCTGTTGAGCTCCTCCCTGATTATCTGTCTTAACAGTTGACGGGTGATCTTCATTGTCTATTCTCTCTTGCCTAGCAACCTATCTCTCAATCCGGTTAACAGTCCCATGACCCGAGATCCGACTCCCTTGACGACTCCCCAGCACAGGGCCCAAACCTTTCGAACCCATCCTGTTGCCACTGCCCAGCAGTCACGGACCACCTCAACACACTGATCCCAGGCAAGATCGAGGATGTCCACCACGAGCTTCAACGGAGAGCTAAGCACCCGCAGCAGGGGATGACGATCCCTTCTCACCATCAGCCACGCTAGACCGATGCCAACAAGCAGGCCCTCTAGACGGGGCAGCTCAACGTGAATGTGGTGAAGAACCTTCCACCCAAAGCTAGCAATCAGGGAGACGAGATCGACTCCCAAAACGCAAACCCCTAAGACGAGGTCCCAAACTACCTGTAATAGTTCCAACATAAGAAAACTCCTTTGCTATAAATATCACGCAAGAAGTTAAAAACTATGATATTCTTTTCCAGATTCGATTAAACTCCTCTTGGAATTCCTGAACCACGTAGATGACTCTGATGATGACAAAGTTCTCTGAATTTCTCTTATCTGCACTCTTGGTCCAGTTAAAGGATCCTGTGCCCACTGAGTATCCATCTCCGATGATAAACTTGTTATGCATCGAACCCCGCCAGTGGGAGCCGCCTCGCTTAATCGGGATGCTAGCCTCCTCAAGACGCTCATCAGCAGAGTACCTGCCTGCCGCCTGAGTGAGATCAGTGATGACCCTCACTCGCACACCTCGCTTGTGTGCCCTGATCAGAGCAGCAACTATCCTTTTGTGGGTGATCGAGTAGACCGCAGCATCAATTGTATGGTCACAGCGATCAATAAAGCCGATTATCGTCTTTGCGGTTCCACAGTTAGGACTAAAGTATGCAGAAACATATTTCACCGAAATATCTATTACGAATAATCTTTCTCCACTATCGAAATAATTGTGTGATCATCCACAAGCCAGTTTTCAGGATTAATTTGACACCCAAAAGCCTGAGCAAGTCCTGTCCATATGTGACTGTGTGTTCCTGGGCCCAACTTAGCCCAAGTACCAAATCCGGTTTCATAAGCCCTATCGTCACATCTAATGATCACAGGGCTTCCACCAGGTGATGAGATCATCTGGGCCCAGTGTGTCACTGTAGTTTCTTCATACACCACACACATATCATGTGAGTCAATTCTGACTTTGCTTATGGGCATTGTGTGATAGCTAGTCCGCTTCAAGATAAAGAATTCTGTCTACTCGGACAATAGAGGCGTCCTCGAAGCGAAATATCTTTCGTGTCGGTGAGTGAACCTCAGACATCAGGACTGCCTTAAGCCTGCTTGCCTCTTGAGGGCTTACCATCTTTCGAACTGGTGTTTCCCGATTTTCCATCATCATCGACAGGTTTACGATTTCCTTTAGCATTTCTCACTTTCCTTCGACGGCCTCGCTGACGTCTTGGACGATCACCATCGTCTGGTTGTTTTACCTTTTTCTTGCTAGCAGACTTTATCTGCTTGCTAGCTCTTTCTAACACCTTGATAATCTGATCATTGTATGCAATTGACTCAAAGGTGTCCCAGTCATCTCCACTAGGAACACCCGCCTTCATCAATAAGCCGGTATCCATCTTGTGTGTAAGTGTATAGAAACAACATGGATGCCCGGGTTCCCCGTCCTTGCTTTTGCTCACCACCCTTCCGCGCACCTTAACGTGTGCAAGGGTGTCAACTAAAATTAGATCTCCAACCTTATACCGATTCATCTAGATAAATTCCTGTTTGAGAAAGATTATCCTCTTCTTTAATTGAGATGCCCTCATTGGTTAGCACTCGATACTCAATCACGCTTACTGTCCTCCCTGGATTCCAAACGTCATAGAAGTCATTTATCGTACGATCAACAATGGTTCCCACCCTACCTGCGTCTATCTTTACGAGATCACCAACATTAAACTTAAACTTCAACTCAATCTCTATCAGTATTAACATCTACATTTTACTACAGATGATGCCTATTTACAAGAATCAGTACCATTTTTATCATTAAAAGATGCCATGATAGAAAGAGAAAACATAGTCACCATTGGAATCATGTGGGCACTAATGGGTCTTTTGGCTGGTGTATTCATCCTTCGAAAGATAGGATTTGTCCCCGGCTCAGCTGAAAAAACCCAGAAGATATTCTCATTGGAGAGCGTGCAGGAACCCTACAAAGATTACGAAGAGAGATGACTTGTATTACCGACAGCTTCCCCAGGTCATATATACATGACCCGGATCCCATCCCAGCCCATAGTTAGACCACACAGAGGTCGCCTTCTTCCTGTATCTCCCACCTGTTCTCAATCCGTTTTTTCTAGACACTTCTATCAGGATCTTATAAAATTCTGCTTCCTGATCCATTGTGAGACCAGTTGCCTCCACATCCACTGCACAAGACCCGGGCTGATCATTATACTGTCTATTATGGCGGCTGTTGCCTCCACTCGAACGGGTTACGCTTCTACTCAGAAATCTTTCTGTGACCTGACTTACATTGTATAGAAAATCCTGATACTCAGAATCTCTATACGTTGCTCTAATGTTGACCTGATAGCCATCCTTCTCAAGCTCTTCAATCGTCTTTAGCGATAGCTCTCGAAAATCTGGATTTAAATCACTAAGATCAGAAGTTTGTTTCCCTGGAAAAATCACGTTCTTAATATGCTGACTGTCAATACTCAGCGCAGCTGTAGAGACACATACAAACGATGACAAAATAAGATGCTTGATCACGTTCTCTCCTCTCTTATATTATAACACAGAGGAAATACACTTACATGAACTACGCGTTTTCCTCTACAGGATATCGGGAGA
>Ga0209434_1001387_pt1 | contig 10999 bp, 11 predicted proteins | sample ETNvirnome_2_300_FD_184068 | JGI IMG/M metagenome (GOLD analysis project Ga0209434, IMG submission 184068) | Marine viral communities from the Pacific Ocean - ETNP_2_300 (SPAdes) (version 2) | ecosystem: Environmental > Aquatic > Marine > Oceanic | place: Pacific Ocean | collected 2013-06-22 | reverse complement strand
GTATCCGGATCCGGTTGTGTGTCTTGAGGTTCTGAGATTCCTTCCAGCTTGATGTCATCCAGTGCAGTCAGAAGACCGGTGCCTTCCTTCTTTGTCTCCGGATTAATAACCTTGGTCTGGTAATCCTCGGCAGTCTGGTTCGTTATTTCCTCAATGGAATAGATACCTGCCAGGATGTCTGGAAATGCTTCTCTTGCTGCAAACATTCCTGCTCTCCAATAAAGCATGTTCTCAGCATAGGCAGTCCAGGCACCTCCTCCTTTGATGAGACCGGCAGACTTTGCTTGATCTATTGTGAATGTCCTTCCGGATTCCACTCCGTCACGGAGGTAGGTGACGGTGCATGAGAATGGTTGACCGTTTTTGTTTTCACGTTTGACTGTCGGAGGTTTGTCTGCATGTGGCAGGACCAGACCCATTGCAGCAATTGCCGTTAAGTGGACATTGTTATGCAACGGATAGAGATTCCGGAGCGACTGCATTGGATTCCATCCGTGTCCACGTCCATACTGGATTGCAGTGAATACTTGCTCCGGAGATTTGAAGACGCCGGTCATGTTGGATGCACTGAGTGCCTTGGATAACCGGTAGTCGAATTCAAATTGGTCATGTTCTTTTTGGAGGCTCATGACTGGCGCCTCTTCTCTCTTCATTAAATCTGACATTAGTTTCCTTGGTGTTTGTTGAGTCTAACTAGACGTTTCATTCTGCCGAGTAACCGGTGCTTCAGCCTTGGCTTTTCCATCTGTTTTATAATCTGATTAATACTCATCGAATCCTCTCTGTTCGTGTTGTTTTTGAATCCATCCTGGTACACCAAGGACACGTTCATCCTCGTGGTATCCGGATCGTTGAAGTGACTTCTGCTTCTCAGGATCAAGTTGCACATAGTCACGGTAATGCTGGAGGTTTTTGGTGTACTCATAACGTCCTAACTCCAGCCAAGACTCGGCGTTATAAACCGCACACATATGCGGAGGTTCTCTCTCAACGACAATCCATGAGAACCGTGCCGGTTCATGTCCAAGCACTTCTTTAACAAGGTCATAATAGAATGCTGCCTGGATGTGCAGACCGAAGTTGCCGACGTATTTTTCAAACTCTTCCTGTCTTGCTTTGCCTTTGCCTAACGTCTTGAAGTCATACAAGTTGATTGCAGATGCATCGACTTTGAATGGCACTCCACCACGCTTCGTTGCAATCTTCTGGTCATCATCCAAGTCTTGATACCAATCGATCTTTCCTTTGCATGGCACTCCACATAATTCTGCAAAGACTGCAACCTCTGGCTTGCCTAACTGGAGGATTCTTCCGATCAGAGGATGCTGACGGGCTGAATCATTTATATTAAAGGCAAGGTCATGATCCTCCTCCTTCCAGCCTGCTTTCTTTTCATAAGGATGGCGCTCCATGAGTCGCTCCGTACTGAGCTTTTCGAGAACTGCAGCATGGCTTAACGTGCCACGGTGCATGTCTCCTGTCTCCTTCAATGGATGCCTCTCCAGGTGCAAGAAAACCTGGACCTCACTGAGCGCCTTAACCTGAGTCGATCCGAGTGCAGGATGACTCCGGTATTCCTTTTCATTCATCCTTGGCTGGATGGATTTCATGTGTTTCATCATTCAATTTCCTGATAATGGATTCCTTTGGCGGACGCATCCGAATCCTGTAAAGAAGCCGGACGAAATTCTGCTCGGAAAATCTTTGTGGTCTTTCCACATAATGCTCGGCCTTCTTTCCAAATGGATAGACATCAAAGCACCAGATGTCCGGATCATAGAAACAGATGAAGAATGGAAGTCCTGACCATTCCGCCAGCTTATAGAGTGCTTTGTTGGATGCGTTGTTGATGGCGGAGCGACGGTCTGCATTCCAATGCTTGTATTCAAACAAGCCTTTTGGAATCGAGACGTACTTGCCTTTCCTGTAGGTGCCGTCTGGCTTTGTCTGGAATTCAAGGAGGACAAAATCAATATCGGTTGCACTGATATCAATTCCATATTCTCGGTGTCTCCGACTGATTCTCTCATCTCTGAATCCATAGAGTTCTGGCTTTGGCTCATTGTTCCTGTTCGCCGGATGTAGTTCCGGCATTTGCTCTTCCTGTTTCTCTGGTTGTTTCTTTTCTGAGGCATCCGCATGACCGAGTGTTTCCAGTCAAGACCATGTCCTTCCTCAGACCAATGTGTTTTCCGCAATCACATTTGAATAAGTAAATCGACTTTCCGTTTTCATCCATCTCGATGAAACGTACTGCCGTCAGACGAGTGCCTTTCAACTTCACTCGCATCTTCACAAGCGGACCTCAATGGATCCTTTCACACTCCATCTCTTTTCCATGCTCACTCTCCAGATGACTTGGTCATTCCGGTAGAGACAGTCCATCCATGCCTTCAGAAGATTATCAATGTCAGGCTTCTGCTGGTGTGGTCGCATGACCATCTCTGTTTTCTTCTTCTTGCTCCAAGATTCAGGCATTGGAATATTGAATGTGAGATGCACCTCATGGATTGCTTCATTCAATAAAGGTCGGCGCATTGGTAATGGAAGAAGCAACCGGAGTTCGTCGCAAAAGTTCCTGTACTTTTTCACGACTGGTCTTTCCTTCCATCGGTCACGTTGCGTCTGCCTCGGTTTGGATACCGGTACGATGTCAATCGTGTAACTAGGCACGACTCTTCCTCCGGATGGATGCCATCAATTCCTTATCTGTCTGTTCAATCTTTTCAACGACTTCCTGTTTCCGGAGTTCCGGTGTGAGCAGGACACGGAACTGGTGAAGTTCCTCGGTCAGTCGATTCATTGCATCAAGTAGTTGCTTCTCTTGCATAAGCCTGAACGTCTGAGCGCAGGAAAAAGAATGGTCCTCCAGGCCATAACTGCTCTGGATCTAGCTTCTTGAGGTGCTTTCGGCGGAAGACAGATTCGGACACTCCGATGATCTGTGCTGCTTCTGAAAGCCTTATTATTTTTTTATTCATTATTTGTTTGACATCTCCTGTCATAGTGTTATCATCTTTACATCGTGATGTTAATATCATCACACTGACATTCAAAATACATTGTCTGCCAGGCTTGTCAACAAAAAAAATGAGGTGCTATGAAAACAGACATTTATTGGAACAAGAATCGCCGGTGTGTTCAGCTTGTGGTCACACCAGAAGGCGGAACTAGGCTTGCTCGTGTCGTTGCCTCATTCCAAAAGCTTGAGGATCTACGTCTGACCACGGACACGGAGAACAGAATCAAGGCTGGTTCATACAGACCGATGGCTCGTGAGTCTTCTGAGGTCAGAGACAACCGTGAGACGTATATTGCAGAACGTGCAAAGGAGATTCTGGAACAAGTCCAATTGGACAAAGGTGAGAAGTCGGCAGGACTGACCGTCGGCTATGCCATTGACCAGTGGAATGAGAAGCACTGGCCTGCCTTAAAGGAAGCACAAAGCAAGAAGAGTCTGCCGGAAGGTGAGACTATCTACCTGTCAGAGTTGAGGACCATGAAGAAGCTTCTCGGTGAGATCACACTAGAGGATCTGACGGTCCAGAAAATCACACAGGCCATTGAACCTTGGCATCCTTCCAATGACAAAAATCCTTGGACCTATAATGCTTTGCTCCGTGCCTTGTCTCGTGTATTGACATGGTGTTCTTCACGAGAACGGAACTGGCTGGATCGCAATCCTATCATCTCCACCGGAAACAAGAATGATTCCTTGTTTGTGGAAGCACATCACCGTCATGACTATCTGGAGCTTGATGAATACAAGAAGCTGCTGGAGGAATGTGAACGATCACGTAATGAGCATCTTGTAGACGCCGTCATCTTGGCAGTCTATACCGGTGCCAGAAAGAATGAACTGATGAATGCCTTGTGGTCTGACTTTGACATGAACAACGGAAGGCTCATCTTTTCCTTCACCAAGAATGGTCAGAGTAAATCCGTCACACTAGATTCAACGGCAACCGAGGTCATGCATAAGCGCATGAAGGTCCGTGCTATCTACTCAAACAGGATCTTCCCACGGCAGGCCAAGTGGATGAATAACTCTGAGGACAAGGATCTGAAAGAGGCACCTGACTTCCTAGATGGACTGAAGAAAGCTTTGGTACGTGCCGGTCTACGTTGTCCAGTTGGCTGCACACACGATCACCGTGATGAGAAGTGGTACCGTGAATGGTATCCTCACCGCAAACTTGTTTGGCACTCTCTGAGGCATACATGTGCATCCATCATTGCCAACAATGGAGGAACCTTAGAAGACATTCAGGCTCATCTTGGTCAGGAATCACCTCAGTCTGCACAGATTTACAAACATCTGGTTGATGACTATACAAAGAAAACTTCCTCCATATTGGAGAAAGCACTTGCCTCTTAGGAAGGATGCTAACACCGTGACATGGAAAGTCTTAATGAAAAGAAAATGGTGTCACAAGAAAAGCGTAGTGTTGAAGATCCTGACATCGTCGAAAGACTACGACGGACCTTCCGGCAATCTGCCATGAAACAACAAGAATTAGCCGACATCCTCGGTTGCTCTCGCTCTTACGTTGGTAACGTGATGTCCGGACGTGCATTATTGTCAGGCCGGATTATGAAGTCATTGCTTGAACAAGGATACGATATCCATTGGATCCTCTCAGGTACCTCTCAGGAGGAGGAAATCACAAAACTAAAGGACAAACTCCAACTGATGGAGGAGTTGCTTCAGAAGGCATATAAACAATGAAAGGCTAAATAAGGAAAATGAGAACCTTCAACGAATATTATGAAATCCAATGCCCATCAAGCGAAAGCTGGCAACGGTCACTGGATAATTTTTCGGAACAACTCAAGATCGCTGAAAATAATAATATTGGTGTCCATCATGCGATTGTTAATCCGAAGAGTTATGTTTTCAGTGTGACTATGAGATATGATTCAAGAAAAGATTTCACGAATTTTCTTGCTGCAATCATGAATCAATTAGAAGTTGCTGGAATTGAAAGTGGAGAAGCAATTGCAATGCAAGATTTAAGCGAAACCTCTGGAAAGATTGAAGACTGTCTCACCTATCTTGAAGAGGAAGGAATCATTGCACTTTAATGTCTACAAAGATGTCTACAAAACTTGAGCTAAACCTTGATTTTCAGGCCATGTCTGCAGATGTCTACAAGGATTTTAAAGGAGGCATATCCCCGTAAACCGTTGGAATCACTCACCTCACACAATGCCATTGGAAGGCAACCTACCTATTATGAGTCGACTGCTCTAACCAACTGAGCTACTGGCCCACGCCTTTGTTTGCAACGGTTCACACGGTTGCCGTTGTAAGCAAAAACCGTGATGTCTACAAGAATGTCTACAAGATTGGTCAAATTCCTTGAACCAAATCATAGCTTCAAATGCTTTGGAAGGTTGTGAATAAAGGCTTTCTGTGCCTGTTCACTAAGCTCAGACAAGGCAGATTTTGCATGAGCCTTTGCTTGATCTGCCGTCATATTATTGTCCTCTGACTGTACCATGTCAAATATGGCCTTGGCAGTAAAAGTCGCAAATTCTTTTAGTATCGCCATCTCTAGTCCAGTCATTTTTTCTTCCTCTTCTTTGAATGCTTTGCATATTTTTTGTAGACTCCTGGCTTGTTGATTGCCAGATATGCCTTCTGTTTTTTTGATTTGAATGGCATCAGTAACTCCAGATCCAAGGTCGGTTGTCACCGGTCAAATCATCCATATGAATAAACCTTGTTTCATGTGGTCCTTTCTGAGAAATTCCAAGACCAGTCATACCGTTCTGCTGAGCAATTGCAAGTAACCGGATTGCATCACGTCCGGATATCTTGATGTCAACGGCATGTCCAGTTGTGTGAGGTCCGTTTCTACCGGTTGATGAGACTCTATCATTCCAGTCAGGATGCCGGAAACCACTTGAAGGATACATCGGTTTTCCAAACTTATCACGGATCAGTTGGAGCTTCTCCAGGAAAGCAGGATCCATGTCACAAATGCCGGTGCCTTTGCATTTTAATTCATCTACAGTGAATGATTTTGTCAGGTGTTTATTAGCCATATAAAATCCGAATAACACGATTGGAGTTCCTGCCAGAAATTCACGCCGGCTTTTCTTCAGTGAGCAAAGCCTCTCGACAGACTTGGACCAGTTTGTCGTCCACTTTCGATTCAGAAAGTTTCGCAAAGTGTTCCAAGATTGTGATGATGAATTCGCTAACAAATTTTTGAGTGGTCAGTTTCTGGAGGATCTCTGCAGTTACTTTTGCGATCATTTACGTATTCCTCTCATCTCTACAACCAGTTCACGGATTGCTGCTGTTTGATCACCAAGAGCAACTTTAAATTCCTCATTCCTTGTGTTGGTTGAATTGATCAAACCAATGAGACGTTCATCACTTGTGTCATCTTTATTCCTCCACGAGTCAATCTCGGATGCGTGCATTTGATCTTTACGGTTTATGTACCAGAAACTGCAGCCAATGATTACACTTGGCAGGCCGAGTGAATTCACCAATTCGACGATCATCGGAATATCCATTTTAAGCAACTCCTTGAATTGGTGTTTTTATTAACCGGTTTAGATTTTGAATTTTGTTGGTCCGGCGTTTGATTGGTTGAGACGCCATTCCTGTCCAGGTGGATTGCAATCCTGCAGTCTGCCGTGTCATTGGATTTGAGACACCGACAAACTTAGAGACCAAGGCTTGCTGATGGAAATTGATTGGTGCCTTGGAAGATGTGACTTGCTTCAACAATTCAGATTTCATCTGCTCAAAGATAAACGGATAGACATTCTTCACCGTGTCAAGTGTCTCTGGAATAATAAGTCCATTGGCAAGTTGATCACCAAGAACCAAAGGATCCTCAATGGCTCGCATCACATTCCTGAATGCAGACATCTGCTCGTTTGATGGTTCCGGTTGTTCTGCCGTCATCCACATTCCTTCCATTGGAGATCGTGGAATCTTTGAAGATGCATATTGAATCGCACGGTTCACAGTCTGTCCTATGTGAAACGATGTGTTTGGTGCAGCATCCGGAAGTTCGCCAAGGTTCTCCGATAGTCTGACAACCATCATCGTTGGATCTGCAACCAGACTAGAGATTTCATCCTTCTTCTTTTTAAAATCTTCCTTCTCCTTCTTCTCAGACTTGACTGGTCTACCGGTAATTTCTTCCACCTCGGCTGCAGTTCCACGGAACACTCCAGATGCTGCATTGCCTGCCGGTTTCACAAAACTTCTCATCTGTTTGTTGATCTTGTTCTTGGTGTATCGGATCACTTGATCCAACTTCTGCAACATGTTGACTGCAGAACCGGTTCCTCTAATGCCATCAGAGACTAAATCTTTCAGTTTCTGCTCGGCACTCATTGCCTTCTCAATGTCCTCAAGTTTCTTGGCAGATGCATCAATTGACTCACGGATCTTTTTCATTTCATTAGTGACTGCCATTCTTTCCTTGCCAGTGACAAGGTCGTCCCAAGAGGATTGTCGCATTTGGTTGTGTTGCGTGAAGATCGTCACAACGTCATCCATTACTTGCTGATCTCCAACGTCCATACCAGTCAAGGTTCTTGCCATTGCCGGAGAGTCTGGAGCTAAGTCTTGTGCCAATCCTGTTATTGCTCTTTGTTGCTGAAATAACTCGTTTTGTCCTCCGGCACCAGAAAGTTTCCTTTGTGATGCAGTAGCGTGGTATCTGCCTCGGAGTGTTAAGTAACGCACAATTTTCTGCTCTGCGATTTTTGAAACCTTTTCCCCTCCTACAGTGACTTTTTCTGAGAAGTTTTTATTAAAATTATCAACAAAATCGTAATAACTAGATGCCGTTTTATTGATCTTCTTCTGCATCAATCCTGCTTTACCAAACACTTCTTCACTCTCAAGTAAATTTTTAAGAGGATTCCTAACGTTCTCTCTCAGATGTCGAATTGTTTCCTCTTCTATTGGTGTCAGGTTCTTTCCGTATCTCATCCACTTATCAATTGTTTTCTTCTTTGCTCCATCAAGAATTTTAAAGATTTGGAATGGTGACGTGGAGGATGATATATCGGCTTCTAGTTGTTCTAATGCTCTTTGGATTTTTGCAGGATAAAGTTCTCGTGTGAATTCTGCCGGTCTTGCTTTCATGTCATCAAGGACCATGTAGGATCGTATGATGTAATCCTCAACTGCATCCAATGCGACTTTCTGGTCTACTTCTTCCAATGCCTTCCTCATCATGATGTACTTTTCTCCACCGGTCATCATCTTGATTAGGCGTTCATTGAGGTTGTATTTTTTGACCATCTCATTGACATAGTCATCAGTCATCTTAAACTTTTCAGCTTGTGACATGGTCGCATTTGCACGGAGTTTTGCAGCCTCTGGTGAGACTGAGAAGAATTCGTCTAAAAGTTTCTTATCTGCTCCAGTCGCAAACTCAGCACCTCCAAGAATCTTGTCCTTTATAGTCCTACCGAATCCTCCAGATCGAATCTTTCCTGCTTTGTCTCGTGGTGCATATTTGATGATATCCTCAGAAGACATGATGTCAGTTAGTTTCCTGGTGTCACTCATGTCGATGTTGAGACCGTCGTCCTTTGCTCCTTGAAGCACATCTCTCCTGAATTCTTTTGCATCTCTCAGTTTCCTCAGATTGGTTGCTTTCCTAGAACGTGCAGACCGTGCAATGATGCTCGCAGATCCTCCTAAAAGCATTCCTCCACCACCTCCAAGCAAGGTGCCTGCGCCAATGTTTGCAACATATGCTTCTGCAGTCGCCTCACCTCGTCCAAGTGCATCTTCGGATATTGTTTGTCCTATTCCATATGCTCCACCTTCAATGGCACCGGCGACTCCGTAACTGGTTGCAACTCGTCCAAGTGATTTCTTTGCAGCTTCTCCGGCAAGTCGTCTTCCAATTGCTGTAGATCCACGAGCAGCCAGTCCAGAAAGAGTTGCTGCTCCGTAACCTGGAATGAATGCCGGAGCAACGGCACCAAATATCTCACCTCCTACTGAGGCTGCTTCGTTCCGGTCCTCAATCTCTCTGAGTTCCTCCTGAGAAAATAATCCGGATTTAATGAGTGCAGGATCTGAAAGACCAATCGAAACACCACGCAACAAGCCGAGACCGGCTGCAGAGAAGTCACGGTCACCATACTTTTCTTCAAGATCCTCTTCCTTCTCGGCAGATGCAATATCAGCATCTAGACGTTCATAGAAACTTGTCGTCTGTTTCTTGTCTGGAAATCGATAGTTGTCATCACGCATGATCTCTTCCGCACGATCTGCCGGAAAGAGATAGATGTCATCACCACGAGGATGAAGGAGAGGAACTTGTGCAGATCCAAACCGGTACTTGCCGGATAGGACTGCCTCGTTGACCTTGTCAAAACCGACGATTTCTTCTTCGCCGGATTCCTTATTGAAAAGTTTAGGCATTATTCTGCGAGTGCAGCTTCTTTGGATTCTGCTGTCCTTAAACGAACAGAATCTTTGCTGATGTCTAAGCCTGGTCTTTTCCTTAATAAACCAAAATTAAGTGCCATCTCATCTCGTTTCAATTCCACATATTCTTTTGCTTGTTCGTACATTGATTCAACTCCAAAACCCCATGCAGTAGGATCACGAGAAATAAACGAGTCAATGAGTTCAAGGTCAGGACCAGTCAAAACACCAAGGTTGAAGAAGGCAGGAGATTTAAGTTCCATTGCGACTGCCGTACCCATTCCTTTACCTGTTTTAGACACTTCAGCATCAAACAATTCACGTCCATACTTTTCTCGGTAGGCAATTAAACCATCTATTTGTTTGATCAAACTGTTTGTTCCTCTTTCGGCTGCTCTCATCTTCTCTGCTTCTTTAGCAGTTGGTGCCAGACCCAAGTATCCTTCAACCGTCCGAGCGTCTTTTTCTTTTTGAGGTATCCCAAGTTCCTGGTCTATCTCACGTTTGACTTTTTGTTTGACCCGTTCCTGTATTGCTGCAAGTTTTGCTTTAAGTGCAACTGTCGGAAGTTGTTTCGTTGTCGAAACAGTTTCCTGTCTTGTTAAAGTTTTCTGAAGCAGTCGAGCCTTGGTCTCAGCATTTTTCAATGCAAGTTGCTCGTCTAAGTCCTTGGCATTTTCTTTCAACCTTTCGTCTTTAATATCAAGCAACCTCTGTTTCAATGTGCGCTGAACCTTCTCATACAGCATCAACCTAGAAGCTTCTTCTGCCTCGGCTTCTGACATACCTCGTTTGATTAGATCGTTCATAAGGTTACGCTTGTCATCGATGGCTGCACCTTTCTGTTTTAGTTCAAGTTTCTGAGACTCAATGTCATCAGCAATGGCACCATCTATGATCTCCAGTGCGTAGTTTTTACCTCCGGTCATGCTCGCTGCATAAGCACCAAGACCAACGGATAAGGCAGCAAGAATCTTGGCTCCGGTACTTGCGTTCTTGAAGATCCTGTTTGGTTCGATCTCAACGGCACGGTATTCCTCATTCAAGGTACTGATGTCTGTCAAAAGCTTTTCCTCACGTTCCTTCTGCAGTCGGACTCTTTCTTCGTGTTGGATCTTGAATGCTTCTTCATTAACACGGATTTGTTCTAAAGCCTTACCAGTTGCTTTGATTTCTTTCTGATCAAACTTGATTCCTTTTCCTTCTAGTTCAGTTTGAGCTTTATTAATTGTTTCAAACAATCCTGCAATGTATTCAACATCTTCCTTTTTATATCCGGATTCTTTTACTTGCTCAGTTGTGTCCGTGTAATATCCGGAACGGACTTGAGATCCGTCAGGATTAAATTCCATAAACTCGGCTGACAACTTAGGTTTCACTTTTGCACTTAGAGCCACCTCTTCCGTCGTTGGTTCTCCTGTCGTCGCAAGCACTGGATTTTCAAGATTTGTCTGAATGACTTCCTGCTCAGCTTGATCGTTGACGGTTATAAAGTTTTGAAGTTGAGCTTGGACTTCTGCATCTCCTCCAGTTGGAGTGGACAAAACTTCTGTAATGTTGACCGAGGTGTCG
>Ga0209434_1001383_pt1 | contig 11024 bp, 29 predicted proteins | sample ETNvirnome_2_300_FD_184068 | JGI IMG/M metagenome (GOLD analysis project Ga0209434, IMG submission 184068) | Marine viral communities from the Pacific Ocean - ETNP_2_300 (SPAdes) (version 2) | ecosystem: Environmental > Aquatic > Marine > Oceanic | place: Pacific Ocean | collected 2013-06-22 | reverse complement strand
TTGACTGCGGAGAGTGGAGATTAAATGATTTTGAAGAAGCTCGCGGAGAAGTAAAGGTGATCAGTGAAAGTCGGTGATCTCGCGTTTTACTGGCCCAAATGGCATCCCGCGGAGAAGAGCTCTCCGACAGGCATTGCCGTCCTGCTCGAATTTGATGGTGACGAGGATGCCCATCTTGAGGGCAAGCCAGGAAGACCACAGTGGCACATCCTGTTTGAGGGATGTAAGCGCTGGGTCACAACGTGGCAAGTGCAGGAGATTTCATAATGAAAGTAGGCGATCTGGTAATGTTCAATGATGGAACCAGTCTCTATGCCAAGTGGTTTTATGGTCAGCTTGGAATCGTGGAATCATATACCGCGGTGGCAAAGTCCGATGGCGAAGCACACTGTCGTGTGCGATGGCTCGCTCCGGTCAAGTATTACGGCAAACACGCCACTTACTCTGACTTTGCGGCGGCGAATTTTGAGGTGTACGATGCTTAAAGGAGCAAATGATGAATAGCCTGCATACTGGCGTAACATTTTATGAAGATGATCGAGGTTACGGTCCCTTCATGATTCGAATTGGTGGCACAAGCGATTTTGTGTCAGAAATTGATCCACACTATGAACGATGCTCGCCACCTGGTAAGGTCGAGACGACCCCGGGGTGGAGGAATCCATTGGCCTTGAGTTTCAATACAATGGACGAAGCTCTTGTGGCTGCCGATCAAGTATGGGAAATCGAGGGAATTCACACCTCAATTGAGAGAAGGAGATAAGTTAATGAGTGTTATGGGACCAGATGGAAAGATTCTACAACCGGGCGGCTCTGGAAGCTGGTGGTCTCCGTATGGGGATACTGACGAAGAAATTCAAGAGAACATGAAAACGGGTCATATGCCTAACGCCCCAAGCGCACAGCATGTGGGCCCTCGATATTTTACTGGGACCAAAAAGGGGGATGATACACTACAAGATTTTCTTGGAGGGATTGGCGCTCTTGAAGGACAGGCAAAAGAAGCTTACGAGGCAAAGAAAAACAAATGAATCAGCTTAGAGACTGGGACGGCAGGTGTCAGAGGTGCTCTAACCCAACTGACATTCATACGATGTCAATGTTTGATGTGTCGTTGATTTGCATGACATGCAAGACAGCCGAGCATAAACACCCACGCTATAAAGAAGCATGCGATGCCGAACGGCAAGCAGTAAAAGAAGGGAATACAAATTTTAAAGGGATTGGATATCACAACCTTGAGTTGGCAAATGATCCTGTGGACTGGTGAAATATGACAGTGGGTGACTTAGTACGACAACGGTGGTGCGCTCTCCTCCGGCAGGACAAACGTCTTATTGATGAGGTGGGAATTATAATTGAGGTGGTGTATCCCCAGGTAGAGCTGCCCGATTATAGAACTCCTACCTCGGTACTTGTTTTTTATGGAGAAGCTCACAAAGATGGCAGTGCCATGAAACAAGAAATATGGTTTCACAAAAATGAATTGGAGTTAATAAATGCAGATTAATCTACCCATTACAACAAACAGTTTTGTAAAGAGACAGACGCCTTCTAGTCGTTTCTCTCATTTTACAGGAACATGGAATGAACTTGAGCAGCTCGTCATTGAGAGTTGGGAACAGTGTACGGCTGGCTATCGAGATGGCGTAATCCTAATTCGCGTTCCTGCTGACGGATTCTATTCTTCCATTGTAGAGCTCCAGGAGGGGGACGAACTCTATGGTGGATTCGAACCTCGGAGGAAAGGTGAGGAATCCCGCAAATTTGTCACTGTCGGAAGCCGTCGGAAGACTCGTGCTCAGACGGTTGACATCGTTCTTTACGCCAGCACTGTGCTTGCTGAAGACGAAGACAATGAGCTTCCCGCCGAAGAAGGCAATTGGGAGATTATCTCCATCAATGCGTCTCCAACTGTCGGCGACACGCCGATTAGTCCAATGGTGCTCATGCACAATCATTTTGGCAGTTCGGGTGGAACTACAACGAATCTCTCTGACGTTGCATTTGTTACAATGCTCAGGGAATCATTTAACTACTGGAAGAATAAGGCAAATTGCGGATGATGACAGATAAACAACTCAACGAATACATTGGACATCTCCTGGATATTCCCAAGGATAAACGGCTGGCTAGCGATGGGTGGTGGGCGGAAGATTTTGATTGCGCGATGGCCATGTGGGTGGACCGACATCCAGGTACTCGTCCTCCGGCCTTTGCAAAGATGGGTCCACCTCCATCCTGTTTTCCCGGCAAGATTCCTCCTCTCTATGATGGAGAACTGAAGTAATATATTGTTGAAAAATGTGAAAGACCTCCTACTTTGTGGTATAATAATAATGTAAGGAAGGAATGGTAATGACCACAACCCAAGCAGAACTCAGCGTCCACCAGCTTCGCGCGGTGATTGATGGGTATAGCTACGAATGTAGCTGCGGCGAACTCTATCGTAGCGAATCCGACGCCATCTGTTGTCGGAAATGTCGCACATATGCCGCGTACGGTTATTGCACTGAGGTGTATGATGTGCTGACAGGCACAAAAGTGTGGGAATCACCCACTCTCGTTATGAAGCGCGAGATTGAAGCTCGCGAGGCTGAATATCAGCGCCGGGCAAAAGCCCCCTTTACACTCGGCGACATCTGTCCCGAGCTCGCACAAATCAGTTTCTGAGGGAAGTATGAAAATTTCAATTGGCAATATCGTCCGCTCTTATGACTTTCACTATCGAGAGCTCGACGGTGAACACGCATGTTTTGTTGAAGGCATCGTGGAGGACATCACCGATCCGGAGTCACATGACTTTTTTGGTGACTGTGCTCGCTACGCCGTCCGCGTCTCTCGCCGAGTCTTTGGTGGAGTAGAATGCGTAGGCGAAAATGATACGGGGGAGCTTGTTTTTCCGCCCGTCAACGGGACACCGACGTGGGGCGACCACGTTACTAGCGGTGTCGAGGTGATTTTTTAATGAGAGTCGGTGACCTGGTGCGATGTCTCTTCCAACCACGGTCGTCGTGGTCCGGCCCGGAGCGGAAGGTTCTCAACTCAATGGACCTCACGCTCAAGGGAGAGCTGGGTATTATTGTTAGAACCCGTGATGAGCACAGTTCGCAGGTGATGTTCCCCCAGCTTGGCGGGTATACACACCCACTGGCGCATGGAGTTTTGGAGATTATCAGTGAAAGTCGGTGATTTGGTGAGGCGTGTAACAACAGGCTCACGAGGTAACGTACGCCAAGATCTAGATGATATTGGTGTGATTGTAGACATAACCACTCACGTTGAAACGTACACATCTTCTGGCTGCAAAAATTACATAGTCATAACCCAGCGTGGTGTTACACATCGGTGCTGGCAAGGTGAGTTGGAGGTGGTCAGTGAAAGTCGGTGACCTGGTAAAACTTAAGATTGATACCGGACCGCTGGGATTCGTGTTACGAATCGATAAACAGCACTACGGTGCAAGCACGGCTTATAAAATTTCCCATGTGGAGCGTGGCAAGGCGATTCGATCAAACATGGTTGACATAATCGCTACGACAGCAGACGGCATTCGAGATCGAGTGCTGGTTCTCTGGAATGCAACGGATGCGATGGGCGGATACGAATATTGTGAATCTACAGAATTGGAGGTAGTAAGTGAGTGTGAATGAAATTTATGTAAGAGCTGGGTTGACCCCCGAAGAAATGGGGTTGATGGTATTCTATATCGACCAGGAGCTTGACTTCTACGGTACTGGGGCTTTTGAAAAGTTGTTTGAATATTTCGCCTTTGAAACTGGCGAGATGCCATACGGTACCGCCAAGGCTCGTGACGGAATGCCTGACGAGTGGATTCTAGAGGAATTGGCACGATGATTAAAAAGGGTGACTTGGTAAAGTGGTGGGATGGTCGTTTGGCGACAGTGGTGAGTGATTCATACACCCATCGCTTTATGGATGCCGACGATCACGACATGGTGGCCCATGGAATGGGTCATCTCGCCGGTGTTTACAGCGGTGCTGTTGATACAGTGTGCATGGAAACAGGTCAGAAACGTCGCCTACGTCTCTCACACCATAATTACGAGGTGATCAGTGAAAGTCGGTGACTTGGTGAAGATGGATTTTGAAGATCTGAGCTGGGACGGGGGCGATATGTGGGGTGTCGGAATGATCGTGGAAATAACCGATCAGACGCCGGACGACGTATGTGTTCTTTGGTCTTGTCCCACCCGCGAATCATGGGAAATGAAAACAATGCTGGATCTAGTTGATGAAAGTCGGTGACCTGGTAAGAAGTAAAAGAGTCACCCATCTGGGTCTCGGCCTAATTACTTCTGTGATGGGCAGGTATGCATGGGTTGCATTTCAGAATTGGATGGAAAACGATAAGTGGTGCGCACTTGAATCTTTGGAGGTGATCAGTGAAAGTAGGTGACATGGTCCAAGTGACCGCCACCTGGGACACCCCGGGTCGCATCGGTGTTATTGCTGAAAAGGTTGAGTCGTATATTGCCGATAAGTACATTGATGAACTCGATTCACAGCTTCCGAGTTGGTGGATTCTGTGGAATGATGGCGATTTGAGTTGGTATCACGAGGCACTCCTGGTGACGATTGATGAAGAGCAAAAACAAAATTCTTGAAAGCATTTATCATCGAGCCCAAGAAAAAAATCGTTCAATATTTTATTCGGTTTCAAAAGAGGAGACTTCTTTCATGAAGGTAGGTGACATCGTACGGCAGGGAGATGCTCTCATTAAGTGGAAGGGTCGTTCTCCTAGTACTATGCTTGGCGTCGTGGTTGAAATGTCTGCCAATGACACCGGTGATATTCCTCCAAAGTGGAGAAAATGGTTAGGAGAGTATGTAGTGGCTGTGTTATGGGCCAATGGAAAATTGACCGAAAATATGGCGCAGCGCTCTCTTGAGGTGATAAATGACAGTAGTTGAAATTTTGCAGAGCATTAAAGAAGCTAAGGGCGCAAACGCAAAAAAAGATATTCTTCGGGCTCATCAGAAAAACAAACTCTTGAAAAAGGTTTTGTTGTACGGGCTCGATCCCTTTACGCCGTTTCATTTGGTGAAAGTTCCGCGCACAAAATCGCGACATCTGGCGATCAATGAAGAAACCCGTTGGGATGCTTTTTTTAGCGTTGCCGATCTTTGTGCGGCACGCAGTTATACTGGAAATTTTGCCATCCAAATGATGGAAGATGCATTTTGTATTGCAGCTGAAGAAGAAGAACGATGGATGCGAAAAATTTTAAAGAAACACCTGAGTATCGGTGCGTCTCATAAGACAGTAAACGCTGTTTTTCCAGAACTGATTCCTGCTTTTGAGCTCGCACTTGCTCAAAAATTTAGAAAAAAGAGAATTTCTGGTTTTGAGGAGGTGGCAGTCGAACCAAAGCTTGACGGAATCCGGTGCTTTGCGGTGGTAGAGAAAGGAGAGGTGCAGTTGTTCGCACGCTCCGGAAAACTCTTTCCAAATCTTGATGAGACAATTTGCAGAGATCTCGTCAAGCTTGGGAATGGATGTTACGATGGCGAATTGATGGGTGACGATTTTATCTCTTTAATGAGGCAAGCATACCGCAAAGACGCCGATCTGTCTAAGGTATATTTTGCCGTGTTTGATTTTCTTCCGCTCAAGGAGTGGAAATCACAGACAACACAAATGTCTTGTCACGCGCGGCATGAAAAACTCCTTGATAAATTCACGGATAACGATATCAACTTTAATAAAATCACGCCTGTTGAACGTGTGATTTGTGATGCAATATACGAAGAGATCAAGACCCTCCATGATGAGTGGGTAGCAGAAGGTTATGAAGGGGCAATGATTAAAGATCTCTCAGCGCCCTACTGTTTTGGGAGGAGCTATAGCGTCATGAAGCTGAAGGCGTTTCATGACGTCGACCTCGAAATCAAAGGATTCACCGAGGGTGCAGGAAGGCACAGGGGAAAACTTGGTGCTGTGGTGGTAGACTATAATGGTGTCGACGTCCAGGTTGGCTCAGGGTTCTCTGATGACCTCCGCGAACAGGTCTGGAATGACAGGGAGAGTTTTACCGGAAGGATGATCGAGATAAGATATCAAGAAGTTACGCCCGACGGATCGCTTCGTTTTCCAACGTTTGTGTGCTTCAGAAACGACAGGCAATAGAAGGTCAAAATCAATGAATCTCGAACTTGATATGCGCCATAGAAGCATTATAGATGCTTTACCCACGTGGGAAGTTGAACGCGAAGTGCTGACTGTTGGATGCGGAAGTGGCAAAATTGACGCATATCTCTTAAACCAGGATTATAAAGTCTGGTCAACCGATTATGGATTATCACCAGAGCAGATGACTCAGCGAGATGCAATTGGTGCCAATCTGAATTTTACACACTCCGATATATTTGATCTCTCAACATTTCCAATTGAAGGGTGCGAGACAGTCATCTGTTCAGAGGTGTTGGAACACTTGGATGAATGGGAGCAGGCATTACGGAACCTTCTCATTCTTACTAAGCGCCGTCTTATTATCACGGTTCCTTGGGCGGAATCTTATGATGACACTGTGCCACCTCCGATTGGACACTGTAATTATTGGACCGACATCGGTGAAGATCCTTTTCCGTCTTTGCACGCGAAACGTTCGTTTTTTAAACCAATTCACCAATTTTCTCGGTTGGCATTTCCTTGGCATGTTTCTATAACAAAGCTTCACACGAAGGAGCATGATTGGTTCACTGCTTCTCGTGATTATCTTATTATCATCGATAAGATGCAGTTTGCCGAATTTTGTCCTAACCGGGAAGCACTCACTACACGGCTGTCACTTGTAAAAAAGGAAGATGGAAGATATGACTATATTGCCTCCGCGGCGAATGCAACTTTTGCCGCCCCTCCCCCTTATAAAATTGGGCCGAGTGCAGTTCACATAGCCGAGAATAGCATTTTCCTATTTGGGCGTGTTCCCGGATCCAAACAAGTTGAAATTATTGACAAGTTGGCTTTTCCATGGCAGGCTCATGGAATGAGAGTACACTGGTGGGATAGTGAGGTCCGCGGCCTAGAGGAGGTGAAAGAAACACTACAGGCTCAGATAGATTTTTTCAAGCCTGTTGCTCTAATTGTGACTAATCTCGAAAATATGAATTTTTCAGCGCTAGCGCTAGCGCTTAATATGTCGAAGGTTCCCGTTTTTGTTTATTCGTCGGATGTAGAAAAAAATAAGAGTAATTTCACTTCTTATGTTTCACTCGTTGATGCGAATACGACAGAATGGAATGATTTTGTAGAAGGCGTTATTATGCGTTTAAAACCTTAAAAAATGTGAACGATGGCCTCATGTGTGGTATAATATTAGTATAAAGGATTGGATAGTAATTACTCACTCACACACGAGGCACTCACATAATGCGCATCAAACTCTCTAACGAAGCCATCTGGGGCACGCCCCTCAACAAAGTCAAGATTCCCAAGCTCATGCGCGAGAAGCTCGGGTCGGGAATCGACTGGTTCGACGGCATCTTCGGTGGCCGCGGTCTCACTCCCTCGATGTCCGTTATCTTTACGGGTACACCGGGTGCGGGTAAGACGACCGCTGCTCTCCAAGTTGCCGACGCTTACGAAAAGGCCGGCTACTCTGTCTGCTTCAACACCGCGGAAGAGTCGCTCTTCCAGGTCGGGCTCGCTGCAGAGCGCCTCCGCCTCAGCGGGAACTTCATCGTCGGTGGTGAGCGTCACGTTCCCACTCTCCTGGAGAGCTGCGATAAGTTCCTTCACCGCAAGCGTGGTAACCGGAAGCGGATGGTGCTCCTGGTTGACTCCCTGCAGTGCATGGATGACGGCTTCTACAAGGATGGCCACATCAACCGTAAAACTGCAGAGCGCTCGCTTGAGATGCTGACTTCATGGGCGAAGGAGACCGGCAATATTGTCATCACAATTTGTCAGGTCAACAAAGGCGGAGACCTCGCCGGTACCCAGAAGCTCAAGCACATGATCGACGCCATGATTCACTTGGACGTCGAGACCAAGGACAAGGATTTGGAAGGCTGTAGACGTCTGCAGTGCCTGAAGAACCGCTTCGGCGGCGCGGGCCACACCTTCTGGTTCGATATCAACGAGCGCGGCCTGAAGTTGGTTGCTCAGCAGAGTGCATAATCATGGGAAAGAAGATTTTCATTGATACTCCTCGACCTCCTCCTCGTCCGCAACAGCTTGAGGAACGGGAGGACATCTGCAGAGAGTTTATCTCAGGATCCATTGGTGTTCGTCCGAAGGAGAAGAGCCGACAAAAGCGTGCCGTGAAAGCACAGGCTCGCATGAATCGTGATACGACCAAGCGACAGCGTCAAATGAAAAAGCAACTGCGTAAGTCAACGATTGATTACGTGCCGGGTGATCTGGTTCACCATAGAAAGCGTCCCAATGTACCGATGCTGGTTGTATCGATCAATTCGAGTTCTTACGATGCCATTGTTGAGGTCATGGTCGGTACTGACATGATTCGCTTCAAGGCACTACAACTTAGGAAATGTACTGATGGGAATGAAGAATGAGTGAAAACGTATACGCTTTGATGGGGATTCCTGTATTTATCTTTTTGGGCATCGCGATCTATAATATTTCTGAGGCCATCTACTGGAAATGGTTTGTGTGGAGAAATCGACGATGATAGAATATCTTCCGGATGGTTTTACTTTTGGTGCAGTTGATAACGGTATCGTTATGGTCGGCATGTATCTCGGAGTTGATATTGAGGGATGGCTGGCAAAGAGAATGGGGAAAGAATCCAATCCAATCTTGGGCGCGGTGGTCGGTGCAACAGGCTTTAACGCAGTTTCCGATGGCGCCGCAGCAACTCTTGATCCTTCAATGCACGGAATGACACTTGGCATTATGCTCGGCTGTGTGGTGGCGATGACAGCGATACCATTCATCGAACGCTTTAGGCGATCAGATGACGCTTAAGTTGTTGCCTTTGGCATTTTTGTTGGCATGTGGTGGTCCGCATAGATTCATTAAGAAAGAATACATCACACTCTCAGAGAGTCCCTGCATAGATGGGACGATTCTTAACATCGATCAGGCAGGATGCGAATCATTTTATTGGGGAACAGACGTAAACCAAAAAATTCTAAAGGTTCGGTGCACCTATGCTCCCGAAGATAACTGGTGGACCGGTATGGCATTTTATGCGATACCGCACGACACTCTAATTAGAGATACCGCACCGATATTCTGTACCGATATTTATGTGCATATGTACGCCGTTCCGCGAGACTATGAGTTTGAGATAAAGTGAATTGTTAGTCCCTTTTTTTATGTGCTAAAAGATTCTGCTTAAACGCCTGTCGAATCGTGCCGTGTATGAGGATTTCATAGATATCATAACAAAAAAAATGAGGATCTCTTATGATTCTTTCCGGTCTTCCGACTTGTTTGCATACGGTGGCGACGTCGCCTTCAAAGGCAACTGTAGATTTTCCTTGGAAGTCATTCCACGATGGATAACTTGTTAAATCGATCCATTCATAAAAACGCATGCCTCCATTTTTTTCGACCGGACCTGTGCAAAATCCATCAGGCGAATAATTTAATCCATCAAGAGCAATGGTTACGAGTTGACCAGGTTTTAGTTTGTCTTCAGACAACAACGGCCTCCTATTTTAGGTATGTGTACAAGAACGATATAATAGAAAAATGATGAGTCTAAAATGGTTACATGGATTTCTGCATGACACTGATCCGACCGATTACTATGGAGACGTAAAGCTAAGTTGCATCTTTGTTGTCGTTAACGTAACAATGATAATATTTGTAGCAACAATCTTGTGGATGATAAAATGAAAGTTGGAGATCTAATATGGCAATCAAGACTTCCTGGTGGGGTATGTATTTATTTGGGTGACACCTGGGACCCCGACATGAATGAGACGCTCTATAAAGTTCTTCATCCAACAGAGGGTTATCTCGAAGATCCGACCTATTATTTTATGACACTGGAAGAGCGTTACGATGCTGCAGTCCGACAAGAAAAATGGCGACAGAAAAATGCCGATCAAAATAGGTGACGTGGTCTGGGTGACAGATCAAGAGCCAAGCCAAATAAAAGACTGGAAAAAAGACGCATTTGCGCGAGTGGGAGTTGTGGTTGGAGAACCTGCTGCGGTTATCTACGAAGGTTATCCGATTGAGGTTCTCATTGATGGCGAAATTTATCGTGTACACCGAGAGAATATTCTTCCTCTGGATATTGACGATGTTGAGCTTGCTTGGACAAAGAAATGCAACGATTAGAAAAAATCAGAGACGAATTAATGACACAGGGCTATGTTTTTGATTCGCGCAGGTCTGAAAAAACTTTACGAGCCCTAGAAGGCACCGACTATTGGGTTGATTGTCAAGCCGACGGCCGTGATATCCGGTTCAAATGGAGAACAGCAATTTATCCAGGCGATCCATACCGTGAAGACGTGGAAACATTTGAAGTGTTAAACCGCGAGGGAACTCGTCCTATGCTCGACGATGTTGGCGAAATAATCGAGCTCAATCGCATGCGAGATTATGAGAGTCTGGATCTCTTTGGAACTACGACGACAAACTTAGAAATAGCGGTGAGGATGTCCCGCCTCAACAGCTCCACATCGGTACAGCATCATCCTGTTTAACAATTAATACTGCTAATTTTGTGAAAGTGGCCTCCACCTGTGGTATAATATTACTATACAGGAAGGAGTGCTTGTGAATGTTGGTGACTTGGTACGTTATGACGAATTCTTTCGTGATGACCCAGATATGCTGGCCAGCGGTGTTGTGATCAAGGATCACTCGCCCCAGCGCCCACCGCATGTTGGAAGAGTTGTAGATATTCTCTGGAGTGACGGGGAAATCGACGAAGCTAATACGAATGACCTGGAGGTCGTCAATGAAAATCGGTGACCTGGTAAAGAAAGTTTGTCGATACTCTGGCAAGAAGATTCGAGGTTCCACCTCGGTAGTAATTGCGGTTCATGATTGGCCCGGTAATGAGCAGATGGAT
>Ga0209434_1001382_pt1 | contig 11031 bp, 19 predicted proteins | sample ETNvirnome_2_300_FD_184068 | JGI IMG/M metagenome (GOLD analysis project Ga0209434, IMG submission 184068) | Marine viral communities from the Pacific Ocean - ETNP_2_300 (SPAdes) (version 2) | ecosystem: Environmental > Aquatic > Marine > Oceanic | place: Pacific Ocean | collected 2013-06-22 | reverse complement strand
TGAACCAGAAACAGATTGGAAAACAGCACCCCCGCCAATTGTAGGGGGCGAAACCGCCGGGAAGGGATCTATGTACGTTGAAGCGGCCCAAGCGGCCTATGCAGCAGCTAAAGAAGCCTACAAGCAATTCAAGCCGATTCGCTGGCAAGACGAAAGCGGAATGCAAGCCGTAACACAAACACGGAAAACGGTTGTCGTGCCTGTGCAGATTACCCGTAAACCGCGCGGCTCATGGCTAAATAAAAAATACGGGGATATTCAGCCCGGGGATGTAGTAGTCGAAACTGCCCGAGGTGTAGCGTCCGGGGTGCCTAACAGTTATGTCTTATGGAAAAATGTCCAAGGTTGGGTTAGAACTGGGGAATTGAAAAACCTTACTGCTGTTACCCCTGCAACCATCACCCCAACATATTCACCAACCAACGGCGGTGTTGATTGGGTTCCCGCAGATTATTATCCAAACGGGGGCGGGGGCCAAGAACTGACCCCGGAATTAACCGCTTTATTAAAGAAACGGGGGGAAGATATCGCCGCCCAGACGCGCGAAACGGAAAACGGCGCAGCACAGCCAGCAAAGAAACTGCCAGTTTTGCCCATTGCGGCTATAGGGTATTTCTTACTCAATAGATGAAAACACAATACGAGACTATTATTCAAGATGTCCTCCGAATGGAAGGGGGCTATGTGGATGATCCTTTGGATAAGGGAAATGCCACAAACCGAGGCGTGACATTAGCCACTCTATCAGCCTTTCTAGGCCGTAAGGCTACCAAAGACGAGGTTAAACAGTTAGACAAGGGTACAGCCGTCCAAATCTATAAACAAATGTATTGGGACAAATTCAGGCTACCTGAGTTCCCCGACAACCTTAAGCATATCTATTTTGATATGACGGTCAATCACGGCTCCTACGCTGGGCATATCTTGCAGACTTCAGCCAATAACCGTGGTAAAGGTATAGACGTTGACGGTATTGTGGGCAGCGGTACATTAAGGGCCATAGAAAGCGGGATCGAAGTTGAAGACGTGTTAGTCGAGCGGTCTATGTTTTATGCTAATAACGGCTTTGTTGGTTCCAGATATGCCCGGCGCACTAATCAACAAAGGTTTATCCCCGGATGGTTCAAGGGCCGAATATTCCCCTTTGCCACCGAGCCGTATCGCGAACGAATAGCAGAATTAGAAGCCGAGAACCAAGAATTGAGGGGGCAATTATAGATCCCATGTCCTTTGCCGACTTATCGGCACAAGCCTTTCTTCAAGTTAGCCTAGTCGGGGTTTTTGTTTTTTTGATGCGTAACAACGCCAAGCAGAGCGAAACCTTTAATACCAAGTTCGACGCCGTTAATACTGCGTTGGCGCAGCTTGAAGACGATGTCAGAGAAGAACTGAACGCTATTAGCGACAGGCTGGACAAATTAACCACTATTCTTATTAGTTCCTTAACCGATGATCCCAAGGAAGCGGCGGGATTAATGAACAATATCACTAAGGGGTAATTATGGGCTGGACTGATAAGCTGGTCACAAAAATTATAGAAGAATTGGACTTGGACGCCTTCGCGGATCGGCTTATAAAGGAAATAGCGGACCGTATCATGCAAATATTAAGAGGTGACAACGATGATAGTTAGATCACAAGCAAACGTAGGCGCTTTCAAAGTAAGAGATATTTACACGCGCACCAGATCAAGCAAGCTAATTCAATACTCCTTAATCGCGCTTGGCGTGGCGTTGGTAATTCGGAAGGTATTTTAATGATTTGGGGTTTAACTGATCCGATTGCCATTGAAGTATACCAGCAGACTAACGGCGGGATGCTGTACCGAGAATTAGCCATCGCTGATATCTTTTCAATTCAAGAACGCGGGGCCATTGAAGCCGCGGGTTGGCGTTATATTCCCCTCGTTTATTATGGATTAACGCGCGATGATAACAGGGTAATCACTTCCCGTCCGATTGAAGGAAGCGGGGCTAAGTGGTTTGTCAGGTTGGCCCGGGATAACAAGATTGAATATTACCAGACTCAACGCGAAAACGGACGCTTAACAGTTGGTAAGCGTAGGCAAGAATCTTTGCAAGACATTAGCGAGACATCAGCAGCAGCACCACAAAAGGGATATAAAGACTTATCAGACAGCCAATTACAGCAATTAGTAGCCGTAGGCGATAAGGAAGCGGCACAGGAACTAGAAAAGCGGGTAGGTAAAGAGTCAGGACGCCCCGATAGTCAAGCGGAAGCTGGCGCGGGGCCACTACCTCCCATAGCGCCGGGGCTGAATCTTATCCCGCCCACGTTGCCAGATTGGGACTTCAAGAACCTATTAATAGCGGGGTTGGTGTTTCTGATCGCGTTTGGTGCTGTTGTTACAGATAGAAATTGAAACTTAACAAGTTGTATTTATTTTCACGAAATGGTGATAAAAAAAAAAACACCTGTTACATTCAATGATAGAATATTAATATAAATGCTAAGGGGCTGCCCCCGTCTCGTAAACAAAAGGCAGCCCCCCACACAATAAAAACAATGAAATTATATCATAATTGTAATTATTCAGTTAGAAAAGTCGTTAGAACTAAAAAAGGCGCAGGATTTGTCGATCCTACGCCAAAGCTCATTTTGCACCCGTTCAAGGAAACACAATGAGAGCATTGTCATTTTATCATAACGCACTATTAAAGTCAACAGTTACACCCCTTCGAGGTTGTGGGCAGTCTCGCGGGGGTTTTTTCATGCCCAAAAAAGGATTTAAAATGGATAAATATTTAGAGCTGGTAAATTCTTTTGTATTTGACGAGGTGGACAACTTCCTAGTTAAAAGCGAAAAAGATTTAGAAGGCATTCGCTACAGGTTGAACACTGTTTTGGATGACGCTGATTTGATACAGACGCGGCTAAAGATGATTAAGAATCTATTACCAGAACGCGATAAAGATTGCGGCAAAACCATTGAACAAATCGACATCCAGTGCGGGAGGGTGCGGGAATCAATGCACAGCGTTTTCAAAGGTATTGCTTTTGCGCATGATAGTTTACAGAACTTAGTCGAACTGGCCCCGGAACCGCAACGATTGAAAAAAATGGCTAAACAGGTCTTAAATGAGCGGTAGTAACCAATCAATCTACTTAACCGACATAGCCCGGGCCAAGCTGAAACGGTTCAGCGATCAGTTGAACGTGTCCCGCTCCGGGCTGATCGAGTTCCTAATTGACGAATTAGAATTAATGACGGTGGACAAATTTGAAAAACAGAAGCGGCTTCTAGAACTAGATAGTTGGCTGATGGAAAAGTATTTCGGGAAATGGTCAGTCCCCTCAACAAATCTTAACTGGCAATCAATTTTAAATAATTTAAGAGGTGAATAAATGCAATCTACACAACAAAAAGAAATCAAGTATCAATTTGGGGCTTTACCTAAAGGTTCCGCGCTGGGTATCTGGCAAGCTAACATCAGTAAAGATTTTACGCCCGTTTTTTTTATGCACATATGCGAAAACCTAAACGGCTTTTCCAAAGACGGTTACAGCTACAAAATAGACGACAATGCCATAGCTGAAGCATATCAGGTTTGTACTCGTACAGTTCAGCGCGCCCGGGCCAAGTTAATCAACGCGGATATAGTGGAAGTACTACAAATCAGAAACAGGAAAGGAGTTTTCTGTTATCGCCCTTCCAAGACATCCACATTAAAAAGACAGATCTGTCAGGAAAAAATGGATAACTTGACAGATCTGTCAAGAAATAATCAAGGGGAAATCATGCCAAAATCAGACAGTCACAAGCAAAGCAAGAAAACGCAAGCTGCACCATTAGAATATGAGAAGCATAAGAATATAAATACCTACCCTAAGACTAAGACTAATATAACTAAACGCAAGACTGATGCCAAAGGGGGGGATGAATTATTCAAGGAAATAAAAGACTCTTTGAGGTTAAGCGATTCTAATATCCCAACTGATATCGAAATTAAGGAATTACTAAGCGAGATATCAGCCAAAGAACCCGACAAAGCGTTAGTGTGGGCTATTCAGAACTGTCACCTTGGTGAACCAATCAAGAATTTAAGACGGTTCTATCACAATCCAAGCACATCATTGTCTCGCTTGATAAGTGATTACGTGTCTCAGGAATCTCAAATCCTCGGCAACCAGAAAACCAAGCAAAAAAGCCGTGAGTTTCACGCCGCACAGCGAGCCATAAACGAGGAAGACAGGAAGACACACGACAAAACCCGGATCAAAGGCGTAACGGTTGCGAGTCCACCTATCAAGCCGGGGCTGCGGCGGCTAGGATCAGTTGTTCAGACAGTAGAACTTACAGCAGAACAACGCGCCGAATGGGAAGCGCGGATTGAAGCCGAGCGAAACAATGCGCCCAGTTAACGTTTCCACCGTCCTCGGGGGCTGCCTGTACCTAATCGCGTTATGGGTTTCCGCTATAGTGATAGTTTGGGCTTTTTATGCGTGTTAAAAAGGGGGTTGCAATGGATGTAACTATTGAAGAAATAACTGTGGATGTAGAGATAGTGGGAAGGTCTAACGGTTTAGATTTTGTCACCGTACAAACTTATGCTGATCGTATGGAAGCTGGGGATGTGTTTCCACCTATTAAACTTGTTAGTGATGGTGATGTTTTCTGGCTGGTTGACGGTCAGCACCGAATAGAAGCCGCTAAGAAGGTCAACAGTGAAAAGATAGAAGCCAACGTAACGCATGGCGATAGATGGGATGCTTTGGAGATGTCTGGTGATAACAATGCCGACAATGGCAGACCACGCACTAATGAGGATAAGCGGCAAAAAGTGTTGATGTTTCTAGAGGGTGAGAGATGGAAAGATTTGTCAAGCTGTGAAATTGCTAGAAAATGCAAGGTTTCTGATGTGTTTGTAGCGAAAATGAAAGGTCTCACTCCAAACGTTTGGAGTGAGAAAACCGAACGCACATATACCACCAAACACGGCACAATCGCCACCATGGACACTACTAATATAGGAAGCAATAATAAGGAGCAAAAACCGAAACAAATACAGATACAGTCTATCAAGCCAGCAGTTAAGGATCTATGGTGGCAGTATCACAACCTATTATTAAAAGCCAATATCATTAGTAAGACCATAGCGGTCAATTACGAGGAATATGATATTAGGGTGACACTGGAAGATGATTCCTTTTTAAGGGAAAGTATAGGTAAGGCTGTGGATTTGCATATTGATTTTATTGAAGGGGTGAAAAATGGATTCCAAAGTAAAAGTAATTAAAGGTTGGCTGGATGAAGGTATCAGATCAGATGCGGAGTTATTGTCCCGTTATCGGGAAGCGTACCCAATGGAGCAGGACGATTTAGAAGAAAAAGCCTATTATGGTCAGTTGCGGCCCTTAATAGGCCAGTTAAAAAGTGAGATGGTGGACACTGAAGGTACAGCGCGATTAATCCGTGAGTACTGGCATGATCCAAGGATTAAAGGGTATGTGCCACTGGATGAAGTTGATTTTGAGCTAAGCCGGTTGCATATTGGCATTTCTGAAAGTAAAAGCGTTAAACACGCCAATGATGCGGAAGCCGCTAAGCAATTGTTATTTAAGGATTTTGGTGCAGAGTTTGATACCAAGTCTCGTACAATGGCTAATTTTGATTCCAACGTAGAGAAATTCTTCTATTCTCAATTAATGGAAAGGATACCCGATTTGACCCGGGGCGATAATGGTTATAAGCTGGGGAGGTATAAATATGACTTTGCTTGGGAGTCTGAAAGGGTGTTGCTGGAAATAGACGGGCAAGAACACCACTCCAGCCAAGAAGATCGTAAAAAGGATTGTCAAAAAACACGTTTCGCTCAAAAGAAAGGCTGGAGTCTGATCCGCTTCACCGCTCAAGAGGTGTATTCGCACCCTGATAAGTGTATTGACGAGGTGCTTCTGATTCGCAAAACATGGCAAAACGGAAGGTGATACTTGTACTAAAGATTAAATGTATAAAACATTCAGAGTAAAATACAAGCAGAATCAAGCTATGACTAGACCGTGTTGTACTTAAGCCTAGAGTAAAATACCTGTACTTAAGTCTAAACTTAAATACAGGCCCTAATCAATCCTTAAGCTGTCTTTCTCTGCACTAATTAGAACCCGCATAGCCAAAAATCCCACCGTACCGAATAATCCTACCCCGGCATAGCTAAGTACTTCCTCGCTAACCAATTCCAAGAAATCAAAGGCTGCTCCGCCCATAACGGTGGCGCTGCTGGCTAGGCTGAAGGTTGTCATGGTCTTTTTGTTGGTGTGGTCTTTTTCGGTGAGGTGTTCTTTGACGTCTTTTCGGTAAGACATCGCTAATTAATGGTGAAGCTGCCCCGGTTGGCGGGATTTGACAAAAACTTCAAGGGAATGGCAAAACGTCCGTACCCGGCATGGGTCTTCTGTATAGCCCATGTGGAATTATAAGCGGCTTCATCTGACCCCGTAATGGTGATACTATCGCCGTTGTTTAGCTCGCCCGATGCAAAATCCGCATATACATAAGTTGAGCCGTTGCCGTTGAGGTTGCCCAGTATGCCGCCGTTCTTGGTGTATTTGGTTATCTTATATATCTTGTTTACTGGTTCCGGGTTAGCGGCTGCCATTAATTCCCAGAACTGGATTATAAGCGGTTTGTATTTACCGAAAAATTCCAAGCGGTCTACCTGATCACGGTTCAAGGTTTCGGCGATGTTGGTGCGGTGGGCTAAGATTGTCCCTTGATCATCAGTAAAAATCCTATCTTTTAACAAGGTGACTTTGCCCGAGTCAGGATGAAAGATGATTTTCTTTTCTCTTAGTTGTTCGGTTGCCATTAATCCGATCCAAGATACATAACAGCTAATGTAACTTCTTCGTTTAGTTTGTTGGTCATGGTGTATGTGCCATCGCCATCAGCGATAATACAAATACGATTGGCGACCAGTGACCCCAGTTCCAAAGTGCCGGGCGTGTCGAAGGCTTCGGTCAGGTTATCATTATCGCCTTCCATAGCAAAACAACAACTGACATACCGTGTAGCGCTGGCATTGGTTCCGTTTAGCCAGCATAACCCCGTTTGTCCGGGCAAGATATCATCTAGGCTGACTTGTGCGTCATCCGCTAGCGTGGTTTCTGTGACGGTGAAGCCGCCTGATCCTGTATCAATATCAAGCGTGCCAATGGGATCATCGACATTGATTCCTAGCTTGGTTGTTGCGGTGCGTGTAACAATATCGCTGCCCAGTTTTTTAAATGGGCTTAAGCTGGTCTTGGTAATCATTCGCCGGGCGTTTCTTCGGCTTGTTCGGCTTGGAAGGCCGCGTATTTATCTCGAATACTTTTTGTCCATGCTGCGTTAGCCACGCGTCTAACCTCGGCGGGCTGGTCTGTTAGATCAGCCCCCGGCGCTAATACGTAACGATGATATGTAACGGCTTTGATTTCGTCGGTTTTGTCGTCTACTATCATATTAGACACGCGCACCTGTACTTGGTGATAGCTTGAGATTGGTAATACTTCGCTTTGGTATTCTTGTACTTCTATTAGTGCCATTGTGTTTCTCCTTTTAGGTTGCCGTTCTGTAACACCCCGACACCATGATATACAAGTTAGCCGAATCAATATAACTTGCGGGGGATACGGAATTTTCGTCTATCCAAATGGCGTATGTGTCGTTCGGTACTACATAACCGCCCCGACTGCTTCCATCAACAGCAGTGGTATGCTGGCTGGTGAATATATGGTATTGGAGATTACCAGTACTTGCCGAGGTGAAAGGCAGCCCCGTAATGGTTGCTGACCCGGTTCCAGATGCTAATGTCGAACCCTGCGAATAATAAGCCCAGTAAACTAAATTGCCTATCCTTGTGTAGTAGGCTGTAGCGTTCGTTAGTCCCGAATCGTCTGTACCGCCTAACGCTACTGTGAACGTCCCCTCTTCATATCGATCCAGCAATTCCGAGGTCATTCCAGCAGCAGGGCTGGCTTGGTTGCTGAAATCGATGCCCTTTCCCGCTGTGCCTATGACTAGGTTTCCGACGTTGATGGTGACGTCTGTCTCACTGCCGTCTACTGTCAAAAGGGCATTTGTTTTCCCGTCAGCTATGATAGTGTCTCGGAATTGGGTTGGTCCGTTAGCGTAGCCGTTGTAGTTCAAATAAAGAATGGCGTTGGCGTTTCTGTCATAACCCGCGTTGACTTGGGTTCCTGCAATGAAAAGCTCACCATTAAAGCTGTCATTATAGGAAAACATGGCTAAGGGGTTGGTGGTGGACATAACCTCAAAAGGGGCTAGTGGACTATCCGTACCAATCCCCACACTAGCTGAAGTGTCCTTGACAACAACATTCCCGCTTACTTTCTTCCAGAAACTAGCCGCGCTCTTTAGGAATTTCATGCTCATATTATTGTCCCCTTAAACGGCAATCCAGAAAACTGATTGCGTCCCACTGGCGGCGATACAATATACGGCATTCGGATTAGAGGCACTAAAGAAAATTGACTCGCCAATATCCAAAACCATGCCGCTGGTAGCGTCTGCCGCTGCCGCTGTGACGTCCGAGTTGCCCACGTATAGCAAAGCGTCATTATCAGGCGCTGAGGTCAGCATTACCCCTTGTGTGGTATCGAAATCGACTGCCGTTAAAACTACAGCTGAGGTTGAGACGCTACTATTCATACCAGTGTCGAATGTGGATGTAATCCCAACTGCCTTGCTGATGGTTGAGAGGGGATTTTCCGCCCCGCTACTAATGCTAGGTAATAAGTTTAGTATCAGATTCATAATAAAATCTCCTCACCAATCACTCTTACTTCTAAGGTGTGGGCGTTATCGTCAGAATTTACGCCTAAGCACATGAGGTAATTATTGGCTGGCACAACGTAACTAACACCGATGTCGATGTAAGAATCGCCGATTAGGTAAGGGTCCCCCGTACTCATTAACGAGCCTAGCACGTTAAAGCCGGGAACCGTTGCCCGTGTCGTGCCTGATGTCACCGATGACTCCGTCGAGATGAGGAATATTTTTAAAGTCGAATCCGTGCCGGTGACGAAGTTAGCGTGACAACGTTGGATCTCAAAAGCGTAGGGGAAAATGTTACTGGCTACTACCGCCCCGGTTGAAGCCCCTACACTGCCTTGATAGAAAATAGTCTGTTGTCTTCGGTTCATATCTGCTCCTTAATATCAATCACAGCAATTATAGGCTTCTAATCCTACGGCTTGCACCTTCCAGCCCCAAAAGCCTTCATATTGATAAGGCTCCAATAAGCGCCCATTACGTCCCGCGCCCCATATTTGCTGCCCGTCTTGCTCCAGCTTGAGAACAAAAGACGAGGGGATTCCTTCGGCGCTGCGGGGTATAACTTCATTCTCATAATAAAAGTAGGTGTTATCATCAAGCAAAATAATCGTAGGCCGCCTTTACTTTGGAAATGTAGTTATTGGGATCATACAGGTTGCCCTTTGAATCGTGTTGGGGGCTTCCTGTGTTGTAACTTAATACTCCTAAATCCAAACCGTAGAGATTCAAGCGGGATTTTAGATATTCAGCACCCCATTTTAAATTGATAGAGGGGTTAAACAAATCCATGCACTTTCCCGTAAAGCCCAATTCTTGAGCCGTACTACACAGGATCTGTGTTAACCCATACGAGACTCTACCATCAGGTTCGGTACGCTTAACGGCGGCTACACCCTTACTTTCCACATAGACTATAGCCGATAGCAGTTGAGGGCTGACCCCCGCCGCCTGTGCCGCTGCCTTGATTTGGGTGGCATAACGGCTAACCCGCTCCACCGCTTTAGCTTCGGCGCTAGTTGCTGGCGGTTTTTTGATCCTCGCTTGCAAAGGATCTAAATACCACAACAAAGCTATAGCGGCGATCAGGTAGACCATTTAACTTTCGCTGAGAAGGTAACCCGCCCAAGTTAGTTCCAGAAACGAGGTGGTACTTTTGTCAGTATTGAAATTCTCGCAAGTCACTTCTAGGGTCATATTCGGCCCCAAAAAGAGAGGTGCAGGAAGTTCAAACGTGCCACCAAATCCGGCGCTGTCAAAATTCTGTGTGGCGGTAATTAAGGAAAACGCAGCACTAGAGAAGCTATTTGTTACGTTACTTCCTACCGTAATGCGGAAGTCTGCGTTAGCATCGTTAACTACCCATCCTAGGGAGGTAATCACGAAATCGCGTCCCGTTGAATTTCGCCCCGGCGTCATCTCTGTAGAACTACCGTATCCTAAAGTTGAACTTAATCCCATTCTTAACCAAAATGGGCTTCTGGCTCCATTCATTTTTAACCCCCCTTTAGTTAACCGATGACCAACGCTTACAATCTAGTGCTACTTGAAAAGTTATGGTAGCCAGTGAACCAGTGGACAAGGATATAGCCGTGGGCGCGTAAATACGAGCCGAAATAGCCTGTTCAGATGTTAGACTGATCTGTCCAAAGTCCGGCAATGTGCCTAGGCCATTCGTTCCCGGTTGCGTTTGCGTGGAAAGCGTTGTGGCTGATGTGTAAATGCCTTGCATTGGATCAATCAGTGAGGCGATAGGCTGCTGCATTCGTAAGTTACTGACATCTGTCGATAATTCGAAAATTAACCCCTGACTGAGGGCCTGCACGTCTGCCTCGTCCAGAATAGTCACTGAAGCCGCGCCTGTAGCAGCCACCAAGGCCACTCTGACTCGAAAAATAACTACGTTGAAACCCTTACTAAGTGACCCATTTGTTCCAAAATTCGATTGTATGGCCGTCTTAGTATTAGTTTGAGTAAAGAAGTCACCTTGAACACCTGCCGCCAGCGTTGAAGTGGCTGCCATGCTGTCCCGATCCCAATACATCCAGTACGATGTCGCGTCGTAAGGTACATTAAGTACGTCTTCTTGTAGCCCGATTACTCCTGCCATGTTATTATGTACTCCTTATATATTGTAGTTGTAGTGGTGGGTCTTGGGTTGCAGCCTAAGACCCGCTTTTAATTTATACCATTGGTTCCAGCATTGAACGCCCAAGGCTTGCGCCCCTGATTCCGCT
>Ga0209434_1001381_pt1 | contig 11032 bp, 21 predicted proteins | sample ETNvirnome_2_300_FD_184068 | JGI IMG/M metagenome (GOLD analysis project Ga0209434, IMG submission 184068) | Marine viral communities from the Pacific Ocean - ETNP_2_300 (SPAdes) (version 2) | ecosystem: Environmental > Aquatic > Marine > Oceanic | place: Pacific Ocean | collected 2013-06-22 | reverse complement strand
AATAGTGAAACGGATCAGAGTCGTAATTGGTGATCCGTCCGGGTTGGTGCTCTATTGCATCTAGATACGAAGACGTCGGAGCTTGAAAAAATGTAGAAAAATACATACCGTCCGGATGCAAGCTCTCTCTAGCCTTGCTCAAACATCGGATGATATCGTTCATCGGAAGGTGGGTGAACACGGAGACGGATATCATAAAATCAAACTTTAATCCTAGTCCAAATTTTTCGAAAGAAAATTTATCATCAACGATTAGATTTGGTCTCCTGTTTGAAAGACCAGCTTTATCAATCTCTATCCTTCCCGCCTCAATTAGAGAGCTGTTAATATCTAGCCCATAGTAATTACCTTCCTCGAGGTATTCTATGTAGTGAATCCCTCCCCTTAGACAGCCGCAACCAACATCAAGGAGCGTGTGATCAGGTCTCAGCCCCGAGCTAATTAAGAATTCTTTTTGTAGCCGGCCGATCTCATCCCAGCGCCCTCCGACAAGTTCTCTATGGTGGAACTCTTTCCTAGTGTCCTCAACGCCCTGATCCACACAGTTGATTACAGCATGCAAGGGTGACTCGTCACCGTTCGAAACAGGGCAGTGTCGCCGTACCTCCAGCACCTGGATCTCATCGTTCTCTCCCGTATCCCGGTCTACCGACGTGCAGGTCAGGAGCGAGTTGTTACCAACCCTAACCGTAACGTCGATGACCTCAACGCCAGGCGCCCATTTCTCACTCGGATGATTCGTTGTCATTGTCTTGGTGGCGACGGAGGTGCTGGCTATCCGGATCCCACTTGTTGAGGACAGCCATCTTCCGGAAGAACCGAATGTCCCTCAGGTCCTTGAAGTCATCGTAGGTTGGGAGATCGACAGCCTTGAAAGGAAAACACTCGTTGACAATCCCGCTGTGGCCCGGCGGCGCGGTCTCAGCCCAACGGCTCCTGTAGATATCCCTGTTCAGGGAGTGTATCGCCACCGTGAAGTAGTCCATGGTCGAAGCTGTGTCGTACTCCCTGTAGTACCCGGTCGGGTCGTACGACATGTGTATGTCCTCCACGACGTAGATTCCTCCGGGTTTCAAGCGTGGCCACAGGAACTCAAAGGTCTGTGTGACATCTCTGCATATGTGGCTACCGTCGTCGATGATGATGTCAGGGTCCCCGAACTCGTCGATAACCTTCTGCAGGAACTCGGTGTCCGTCTGGCTTCCGATCCGGACGTACCGGTCATCCTCCTCATCCTCGTACTGCTTTATCTCACTCTCCGGCCTGATGTCGATACCCACCACCCTTGAGTTGGTGAAGTAACTTGACAGCACGTTCAGGGACGCTCCACGGAAGACCCCTATCTCTAAGACGAGTAGGTCCTTGTACCTTCTCTCCCGGAAGAGATCATCGTAGACCGGAGCGTATCCGTGGCTAGCGGTGCTCTTGTCCGTGTTAAACTTTAGACACAGCTCGTCAAAGCTCATCACTCCAGTCTCTAGTCTACTGGGATCGTTGGTCCGTTCCATCAGACTTCCTTGGTATGCACGATAGATAATGTACCATGTCGTGAGAGAATGTTTATATTACCGGTCCTAGCGCGTGAACTATCTCCACCACGATCCGTACAGGGATCTTTGACGAGGGGATTGGACAGGTCGACCGTTGGGAGATGTCGTCGGTGTCGGACGTGTTCCAGAGTCATCGGTGTAGACTCCTCCGGGATTCGAGAAGTTATTTCTCAAGTACTCCTCAGCCGCTTCATTGTCGTAAAACGGACCGTGGGTGTCCGAGTCTTCGTACTCTCCGTACTCGTTGTTGGCGAGATCCATGTACCAGGTTCCATCGGATGATAGCCAAATCTCTGCATGTCTCATCATACTCTCTCGGAGGAGACCCTCGTGTATGTCAAACTCGGATAGGGCTTCGTCGCCCTCTTCGGTCTCGACACTATCCTTCCCCGCGTAGTACCCGAGACCGTAGGCCTCCTCGGGACCTATCTCCTCAAGATCGTCCGGGGCCATGTGAACCTCTATGACCTCCCTGATGATCCTCCTTAGCTGTTCCATGGTCATGACTACTTTGCCGTCCATGTATAATACCAGTTATGTTTTTTAGTTTTATCAATTTTTCTTATTGCATCCGCCCTTTTTGGGCCCTTATATTTAAAAGCATTTGTCCATGTATAATATGCTTTTTGGTTAAAATCATTAGACGGAACCCTAAATCTTAAACTTGCAAAATGAGGCTCATCCATAATAATTTTTTTTACAGCATCCATAACACCTAGTTTTGTTGCCTTGCGCCACTCTGGAAACGCCATGTTAAGAGTAATTTTCGCCCCACTCGAGCCGGCTGTGACTTCAAGAAATATCTCATCTGCTGCAGAATCTGATTCAAGGTTAACTTTTCCAGCTTTTCCTAGCTCAGCTGCAAGTGATTTTCTTAACGAAGTTACTTCAGCCTTTAAGTTCTCTGGGTCGGAGGTCTGACCATCAAGCTCTTCTCTTAATAGTTTGCGATCTACTCTAGACATCTCTTCCCTAATGATCTGCCTTAGCTGTCTTGTTGTTAGTTTCATTTTTTCTGGTCCTTCCTCACGAAATTCACTGTGCCACCCCACCTCCGGTTCTCCCTCATCTCACGTTCGAGTCCCAACGCCGGAGGTGGATCGTGTGGGTGCCGTCGGATCCTGCGCCTCAACCTTATGACGCTGCCGCCATCCTCGGACGTGATCACCTCGTTCTCCTTGACTCTCACCGCGGTGTCCCTAGGATTCTGTAATCCGACAGTTCCACCTGCTCCACCGGGACACCCATCTTCTCGGCGACGTACGAGGTGATAGCGTCGCTGACCATGGGTGTGTGTATGTTCCCTTGCCCCTCGAGGGCTCCCATGAAGGCATCATCAGGAACAACCATGGACACTCCCTCGGCATCGATGTTCCAGTCACCTTCAGGATCGCGCAGGATCCAGGCCCTGACGACGACGGTGTCTTCCCGTACGGGTTCCCGTCGCCACTCATCGTCACCCTCTTCAGGTCCGCCATGAATTTTATCGTAGAGAGATTCGTTGGTCTGGGTCGTCTCTAAGGTCTCCCTGACTATCTGTCTTAATTGTTTCTCTGTAATTTTCATGTCCCGTTCCTCATCCGTCCTGGATTATCCGTAGTTCAACGACCAACTGGTCGATCTTGGCACTGGAGATCCCGGTGATACCAATGTCCTTCCTGTCAAGCTTGTGGATCACCCCGCTGAGCTTGTCTGGCATCTCGTCCACAAAGATCCAGCCGTTCCCGAGGAGGGAAGCGAAGGTCCCGAACTGTCCGCCCAGGATCCCCTTTATCTCCCCGATGTTCGAAAACTCCTCCAACCACACGGCGGAGCTCTCCAGCATGCGACGGCTCGGCCTTCTTTTCTGGTTACCTGCTCTCACTATAGTTGTCCTGTTGTGAGCTTCACGTTGTTCTCCTATTTAATCTCGAGGTCCCAGTTGATCGGATATTGATTTGTGGGCTTCAAGTTTTTGTCCGTACGGCCAGTCAATGTCAGCATCGTCCGGACCTGACATGATCCCGATGCCTGAGGGTGAGAAGGCATAGACCTCTTCGAAGGCGTCATCAACATAATCGGGCTGGTTCCCTAGATCTGAAAGTAATTCTTCAGCATCATCCTGTGACATTACATAACCAGGATTTAGGTTAAAGATGACGTGTGGGCCCCACTTCTCAAAAATCACCTGTTCGTGATGGTGCTTGTGAAAGGTATAAACTCCATCTGATGTGGCACGGACTCCTTGTGAATCGTCCCATTCCTCCCGTGCCTCGGAGGTAGTGTCGTCGTCTGCGGCCCAGTTGTAACGTCTTCTGAAATAATCGGATGCGGGACTGTCTACGAACCTTTTAAAAAACTGTTGTTGCCATTCAGCTCCGGGTTCATCCCCCTGCTCGGTGAGGTGCTGTAGCTCCTCCTTGATGATCCGTCTTAGTTGTCCTGCTGTGAGCTTCATTTTATTATCTTCTGCTGTACATTGGGTTTGCCTTAATAGCAGCAACAAGTCGCGCCATTTCTGCGGTCGCCTCCAAGCCTAGATCGGCTGCTAGATCCGGAAAGGATTTATATCTATCAAGCGTCACACGCGCATGCATTAGTGCCAATAGGGTCCCCTCCGGAGTGCCGAGGAGTTCAGAAACATGGGACGTTTCTTCGGGATCTTCTAGCTCTGGGTACTGATCTATGTCTGACACGTACTCATGCTCAAGCTCCTCCTTGATGATCCGTCTTAGTTGCTTGGCTGTGAGTTTCACGTTCGTTGTTCTCCCTCTGCGTTCTTGTAAGTCAGTGTCGTCCGGCCTCTGCGCGCCGCCACCAGGAAGCCCGAGGTGCCGCAGGCGGGATCGCAGATCAGCGCTGATCCAGTCCGCGCTGATCCAGTCCTGTCCGGTGTCGTCGTCGTCAAACCCTTCTTCCCCGGGAGGCGGAGCAGCCCATGGTGGATCCGGGAACGCTTTTTCAATCCTCGGGTCGATATCAAACACGATTCTGTCCATCCCTCCCGGGATGGGACTAACATGTCCCGAATCCCGAATCTGCTCCCACGAGAACCACCTTCCAGCTGCTGGTCGAGTGTTGTGCACCCAGGCATAGTCCTCGCCATCACCGAAGAGTGCCTCAGGATCGGAGATCTCGACGACAGGCGCGCCTGTGTCGGGTTCCGTGATATCAAGTTTGTTGGAATCACGATCGTTGCTGATAGTAAATCCTGTCTCCCGAGCGATTTGATCCCGCCAGTCCTCGAGGAAATCGCGGCGACCGTAGTGGACTTCTAAATATCCGTCCCGACTGAACTCAGCGAAGGATGGATCCTGTTGGATGATCCTCTCGATGTCCTCCGCCGTCCGAAACCAACCATCGCCGGACTTCACATAGAGGTCTTCCGCGGCATCGGCAAAAACGATCTCAACACCGTACTTGTTTAGGTACTGCCTGATCCGGTTCTGGACATATTCGGTGCCTAACAGGAACCACCAACCCATCACATTCAGGTGCGGGGGGTTGTCCGCAGCTGGTAGATGAACCCGTAGGACGTCGTGGATCCCGAGGTGTTCGCCGGGGTCGCCGCCGGACGTGTCGGTGGAGATGGACACCATGTGCTTGGTCGCGACGTCGTCCAGGTCGGTGCGCCATCCAGCTCGTAGGTCTTTGGATATCTGATCGTAGTCGGTTTTCACACCGGGCTTACGTCCGAGGTTGATGTCAGAAGGATCCGAATCCCCTTGTTCGTTGAGGTGCCGTAGCTCCTCCCGGATGGTCCGTCTTAGTTGCTTGGCTGTGATCCTCATGCTGGGTCTTCCTCCTCTGTTCCGATAGGCGCAGGTGCAGTGTAGACATAAGTATTTGTCACCTACGTAAAATCCCCTTGTCGTTGTTCAATCGAACCACCTCCCGAACACCGCGGTCTCCCCAGCCTCCGCGGATCCACGTCGGGTACATCAGGTGACCCGGTTTCTTCGAGTGCATGAACCCCAGAGCGTGACCGATCTCGTGCTCCAGGACCCTCTCTATCGGTGATGACTTAAGGTAGATCTTGGCCCAGGAGATCTCCTTTGTCTCGGTGTCAACGTAGAAGTGTGTCTCGGCCAGGTCGTCGCCTTCGGTGAACATCGTCTGATTCCCAACCTTGATCGTGATGAACCCGTCCGGGAACTCGGCGTCACACTTGCCAAGGGGGTCGTCCTGGTCGACCGTGTTATAGAATCGGTGACCGTGGTTCTCCCACCACCTCACCGCGCGGTCGATGGACTTCCTGTCGGTTGGAGCTCCTTCACATAGGACCACCGTCGGGGTGTGCCTCCAGTGTCCGAGCCTGGGTGGATCAACGTCACTGACATCCATCCTCTTCAGTCCGACTATGTGGGGCGTCGTTCCCAGTAAGAAGGGGGCGACAAGGAGGAGGGCCATGGCCAGCCTTCTCATCTTACACCCGACTTGATGCACCCTTCCGGCAGGTGGGACACCAGGGTCTCCTTGTAGACGTCGATGCTGGGTTGCTCCCACTCGATCTTGGGACAGTGATCCTGGTGGTCCGTCCGATCCTGCAGGTAGAGTTCCAACGCCTGGGCGTCGCGACGAACGTCCGATATGTCATCACCGACGGTGGCCACCATACCAAGGAGGACCAGGCAGGTTAGGGTGAACCCTAGCGTCAACAACTTCACTGTGTCACCAGGACCTCGATCCTATCCAGGATCTCCCTGATGTGCTGGACATCCCTCTCCACGCCGATCAACGTGCGCGACGTCTCCTCCTGCTTCTCCACCTGTCGATCCAGGTCGGCGACGATTCCCTCGAGATCACCCAGATCATTGCGAAGCTGTGTGACCTCCACGTTCACGTTCCAGACCCAGGCCACTAGCGGCACGATCAACACACCCAGGACCGTCGTAAAGATCTTCCAGGCCGTGTCGGAGTTTATCACCATGGTACCCATAAGTATGGACCGGTACGTAAAAAATACATCTAGAAGGGGTGTTCCGCGATGTGCTCGACAAGGCTCACGACCTCGTCGGTGTCCTCATCAGGAAGTTCGGTGTAGCTTATCCCCAGGAGACTCTTGATCACCTTGGCGATGTGGGCGTGGGGGTTGCGTCCGCGTGGGTGTCTGGGGGAAGGGGGGAGGACAAGGTCCTGCGCGACCCTATCGATCGCCTCACGGACACGAAGTCGGTTCTCCCTGTTCACCGCTTAGATGGTTATCTTAGATTCCACAGCCTCGAGAATACTGTCCAGCTCCGCCTCGGAGTCACCTAGCCGTGACCGGATCTTCGCGATTCTCAGGGCGGCCTTAACAGCCTTCACATCTAGCTTATCCTTGTACCCCTCAAACAGTACCTTCTGTTCCTCCGCAAGAAGCTTTCTCTCGTTCTCAATTCGAAGTAAGCTATCAATCAACATCTCTACCATGGCGTCCTTGTCCATCTTTTCCTCCTTGTGAAATCCTCTAGATCGTACCTTGACCGGTCGAAATGTACACCGTCGGACTCCTCTTAGAGCCAGGGTTGGTCGGTGAACAGGTCGTCGTCGTCGTCGAGGGCGTCGAGGTCGGGTTCGGCGAGCAACTCTTCCACGTCTGCTGCGGCACGATCCAGGGTCGAGATTGATCTATCAAGTCCAACACTAACATCCAGCAGGACGAGTTGCTCTTTCCCGTCACGAAGAACGATACCCAGGTTGTCCGACCGGACCTCCTGGGGTGCGATCCCGTAATCGGCCATGGCCTTAGTAAGCTCCTTAAACGTGGGATTGTCATCCCAGAGATCGGAAAACATCATTGAAAATTTCTTACCGAAGGTGCTGGAATCACTTAGTTGATCTATCTTTTTTTGAGTCTCTGTTGGTTTCTTGCTCCAGTCTCCAGAGGCCGTGATCGATGATAGTTCCTTCGCAAGTTCTTTCCCTAGGTCAAGAACCGCCAACCACGCCATGCTTCCTGGAGTAAACTTCACCTCGGGGAAGAACTCAGCAAGCTGACCAAACTCTAGCGGAATCACCTTTTCAGATAGTATCCAATTGCCTTCGGCATCTCCTGGGTACACCTTAGGAAAAATTTTATACGTGGCGTCCCTACCGCTCTTTGCCTCGTCCCGATTGGTCCGGAGCGCCAGGTTAAACCTCTTCTGGTCGAAGTCGTCCGGGTAGCCATGACCTGCTCCGTGGGCCACCTTGAGAACAAACTCCTGGGATGATGGATGCTCGTAGACCCTCCTGGTGAAGCCCTTCCCTATCTGCTTGAACCCAACATCTCGGGCGGCCTTGTGTGGATCCATCCCGGAGTCAACAAGTCCCTTGAACTTGACAAACCCCGAACCAAAGTAGGAAAGGGATTCAAGGATCATCCCGGGACGGAGAACCCTACACCACTCCTCGCGGATGATCTTTCTGAGATGTCTGTAGGTGAGTATCATCTTTCGAATTTCTAATCAGACTAAGAATCTTCAAGATCAGTATCGTAATCATCGTCAAGATCCTCGTCGGACGGGGAAGAACCTTTCAACATGCTTCTCGCCATCTCCAAGGAGGACACAGCATTGTTAAGGATCTCCGAGAGCTTGGCCTGATGATCGACATCCAGGCCACCCATGTCAGGAGTTTCCAGGTTCCCGAGGTAGGCCGCGGCTGCAAGATCTGACATGCCATTCGACCAGCCGTCAATGTCGTCAAGAATGTCACTACTCGTCATCGACACCTCTCGGAGAACCTTGCTGCTCTCCTCCCGGATAATTTGCCTAAGTTGCTTCGCTGTGATCTTCATCATTTCCTCCTGGCGATTCGGATAACCTGATCATCGTATCCCGACATGTCGTCGCCGGTCTGGGTATAACTATTCGTGGTCGGGTCGAAAATGACAACAGTTCCTTCAAACCCTGGTCGTCCATTCTTGACATCAGGATCGACGTGTTCAACCAGGACCAGGATGGCTCGACCTGGTTGCTCCCTCTTGGCGATGATGTCCCCAACGTCGTAACTGACATGCCGTCGACCGTAAAGAGAACTGTGCCTAACACGTGACTCATTAAGCTCTGATTTTATAATCTGCCTAATCTTCCTGGAATGTACCTTCATGCCCGCGGTCTCCCCTTGCGCTTGATAGCGTAAAATTAAATATAGTTTAGAACAACAAAGGACCGGTACGAATCGTCTCTCACAACATCTCGATCCTATACAGGTTTCCCTCGAGGTCTTCACAGAGTTTAGCATCGTCGTGCCACACATCTCCCCTGTCCGAACAAACAGCTCCCGGGAAGATGACAGCCTCGGAAACTAGAAGGGAAAATACCAGTAGTGACACAAGGAGGATGGAAGTCCCGGTGACGACAGTTAAAATCTTCACGAATCTAGAAAGCATATAACAGACTCCTACAAGTAAAGTATACCACAGGACACATCGTTTTACACATCCATTCTCACCTACAGTGACTCCGCGTGATCGTCGTCGTCGCCTTCAATTTCGGAATCAATCTCGGAGCACTCGGGATCTTCGTAACACTCCTCGGGATGAGTACGGACAAAGTAGTCCCACAGTTGGGGTTGACCCATAAGCTTGACAAACTCCAGGTTATCCTTCGTGTGGGTATCGTTAATGATAACCCTCACTTTATCGATCGACATACCTTTTGGAAGTACCCAGTACTCCTCAGGCAGACCTTTAGGAATGTACTTCCAACACTCCCCACAGTTGGATTCCCTGATAGCCGCGGTCATCCTCCCAAATTCGTTCGCCTTCTCGTCTGCGGTGGACTCCACCTCACTTTGATAACGTCGGAACTGGTCGATCTTCTCCTTTCCCCATCCCAAAACGTGGGACATCGTCTTCCCGATCAATCCCGTTTTTGTGGCCCTGCAGTGAGCGACACAGTGAAAATACTTGTCCACGTAGTGAACATCCACATTTTGCTGGATTACATAGTTAAACCATAGGTGAAGAAGGGGCTCAACAAACTTGTTGTTAATCACATGATAACCTACTGACGGGTCGAGTATAAGAGGGTCGACTTCCCTAAGAAGCTCCTCACGAACGATCCTTCTCAGATTATCTTCCTTCACTCTCATCATCTTCTTCAAGATCCCGATCACCTTCTCTATCCGATGAGTCCTCAGGTTCTGAATCCCTGTAGAACTCCCGGTAGAACAGCTCCTCCTGGATGATCCGGAGGAGTCTGTGCTTATCTTCCATCGTCATACGCTAGGCAGAATCCTTTGGCCTCAGGAGGCGATCCCTCACAGAGACGAGGAGTCCAACTCCCCACGACCAGACGGATTTAACTCGACCCCAGCACCAGCCTAGAGACTTGGAGACCCATCCTCTCACGGTACCAACCAGGTCACCTAGAACCTCAACAACCTGGTCCCACGCTAGGTCCAGTATGTCGACGATGAGCTTCAGAGGAGCACTCAGGACCCTAAGCAGGGGATGCTTATCCCGACGGAGAAGGACCCACGTGAGGCCCACACCAAGCAGCAATCCCACAAGGAGAGGTGCATCCGTGTGAAGCCGGACGGTGACGTCCCACAGTAACAGTGCCAGGTCCTGGCAAACAGCAAGAAGCCCGAGAACGAGGTCCCAAACTATCTGTAATAATTCTATCATTTCTAAGTTCCTCCCAAAAAGTTGAACCGTACATAACTATTCCAGCGCAAACCTAAAGACAGATAGTAAGTCACTAAGAATGGGTTGTTAAACTGACCTTTTGAGGGCGGCCCTCACCATCAATCTAATGGTTCTTTCGGAGTCCTCGGTCATGTCGATGACGTCCACGCCTCGCTCCTCCTCATCCTCTTCCCCGGGTTCCTCCCTCCAGATCGGAGGAGGGCTTCGGAGCGGGATCCTCCTCTCGGGAGATCGCCGGTTCCTCTCCTGCTCACGATAACGTCGGATGCGGTCAATCATCCACGGGGGCGGTATGGACTCCTTAATGATCCTCCTAAGTCGTCCCACCGTGATCCTCATGTTAATCCTACCAGCCTGGTTCGTCGGCGTCGTAGTGCGTCTCGGCGGCGACGGTCGGCACAGGAATGATAATTTCAATCGGTCCGAGGGTGGACCAATTCTTCACGTTCTTCCAGAATTTCAGGGCCAACACGGGCAGTCCCTCACCGTCGGAGGTTGACAGGTTCTCTTTCACGAGGTCGTTGATCGGCTTGACTTCCGGAGGAAGGCCGGACTCGGGCTTGATCCCAGGAGATCTAAGAGGAATGGTCTGCCAGCGGTCGATCTCAGCCTGGCCGAGGTTGACCTCATACTGAGGTTCGAAGGCCTCAAGATCAATCGTGAACGTGTACTTAATCGCTAGGGAGTGAACGGAATTCCCAGTAGGCTTTCCTTCGAAGTCCAACTCCGGAAGCTTCTTCGTAAATTTCTTTCTGTACTTAGGCTCATGAAGAGCCATGGATCCGACCGCCAAGGGATCGTCGTCCCAGGCACCTTTTAAACTGTCAGTGACGGTCGCAATAACGCTTCCGGTCCAGTTTGAGAAATCAGTCTCGGCCTGTTTTTC
>Ga0209434_1001380_pt1 | contig 11035 bp, 13 predicted proteins | sample ETNvirnome_2_300_FD_184068 | JGI IMG/M metagenome (GOLD analysis project Ga0209434, IMG submission 184068) | Marine viral communities from the Pacific Ocean - ETNP_2_300 (SPAdes) (version 2) | ecosystem: Environmental > Aquatic > Marine > Oceanic | place: Pacific Ocean | collected 2013-06-22 | reverse complement strand
CGCCGGCGGCCGTTGTGGTCCTCAAAGGGGTCGACATGCACAATAGCACGGATGTCAACGCCTGAGAAAGAGTGTCTAAAAACCTCTTCCTTTCCCCACCCTGCCCCAGGATCAAGCCGTCTAGTGGCAAGATCAAGCTCTCTTGACAGAAAGCCAGCCAATGGGCCTTCCAGATTGCTGTTATACCAGGGATTTCCTGAGGGTGGTCCTTGCATGTTTACTCCATAAAGAAAGGGACAATAAGCGTGTTGCTCATTGCCCCTATCTTAACTGTGATTAAACTACCTGTCTAGCTAGTTCTGTATTAGTCTCCAGCCGGCCAACCTACGCCAGGTGTGCGGTCGATAACGATCCATGGCTTGAGTGATCTTGCCACATACGTCATCTGCTGTTCGATAACAATATCATCGATGGAGAAGCCAGAACCTTCGTTCAGGATCTCACACCCAAAGATTGCCATCTTTGCGTTGGCTCCATACTCGTTGGATGCCGCCAGCGTGATGTCAAACGGTGGAATCTGGTCGGAATACCATGGCGAGACTGATGCCTGATCTCCCGTTCCAATAACCGGAGACTCCGCATCGAAGACCTCGGTTTCCCAGTCTATTCCACTAGGTGCAAGCACCTTTGCCGATGGTGCAAGCGAGTTATCAGCAGCGAACTCCATTCGGATTTCGTCATAGTCTGCCGAGAACTGCGCCCCCGCCCCGTGGGCAAGCTTCAACAGGGCGTGCCTGTCAAAGACGATAAAGATGAGAGTTCCTGCGATTCCTCTCTTAGCTCGGGAGAAAGAGCGAGGGTCAGCACTACCCATCGTATAGATAGGAGCCTTCTCTCTTGTGATGCTGTAACTTACAGCCTGGATTGAGCCGACGGCTACATTCTGAAAGACCGCCTTAATATCTACTCCCGAGAAAGAGTTATATGCTCTGTGATACTCTGATAGTGCCATTATTCAAATCTCCTTATTCCCTAGCCAGGGATACCGTGATGCTAATCTTGCGTAGCTCGAATGCTGGTACCAGTACTAGATCGATTACTGCGAGTCCAAGAATCTGCTGATTCGGTGTAGCAGAGACTGTGACCGAGAACCTTCTCAGGAATCCTAGCTTGAGCAACTTAGCAAGCCTCTCCTCGATTGCGTTCTGCATAGCAGCTCGCAGTGCGGAGGTGTGAGCCTCTCCGATGAATGGAGAAGCAACTCTACGAACCTCATCTACAGAGGCGTTAACGATCCTCATGGTCGTTAGGCGGTTGTAGTCAGAGGTGACCAGCGAGCCGGTTGGTGAGTCATCAACTGTGACGCCCCGATCGCTTACATTGAACCATACAAAGCGTCCTGCTGCAAGCCTGTTCCGGTCTGCCTTTCCAAGCCTGATTGGCATTCTGATACCACGTGGCAGGTTCTTGTTAGTAGGCGCACGGTTAGCATCCAGGCTAGCCATGAGACCTGCGTAGACCGCAGATCCACTAGCCAGGTAGCCGTTACCTGTCGTGTCAAAAGAGTTAGACAGGTTAGGCCATGCAGCGACAATGCTCAAGTACTTACCGATATCAACGCTGTTACCATTCGTGTCAACGATGATGTCAGTGTCTGCTGGGAAGTTACCCAGGTTGAGAGCTGTGTTAGCAAACATGCCCTTGTCCCACAAGACAGTTCCAGCGGTATACTTGTTACCGAGGAGTCCGTTACCGTTCGTCGAAATCAACGTTCCGGCGGCGTTGCTGATTGGAGCCTCGCCGAGCCAGTTCGCGATGCTTGCTGGAGACCGGTTGTCCCAGATGTTAACTCCCATGACACCAAGAGCGTTATTGTCGTTGGTGCTGAGCTGGTAGCAGAAGTTAGCTAGCTGATATGCGAAGTTAACTTCTACGTAGCTATCAGCATCGGGGTCAGACTGGTCAGCCTCATGCCACCACTCGTAGAGCCACTGGCCGTTCAGCTGATACTGACGGAAGTAGCGGAGGTGGTCACTTACGGCGAACGCTGGTGCGCCTACCAACTCCCAATCGAGAGTTGTCGTCTGCGCAACAACCAGAGCCCTATCCAGAAGCAAGTTCTGGTCAGTGATGGTTGTGTTAGTGCTATTAGCAAACGTACCTCTTCGGAGAACCTCTGCGGAACGTCTCTGGCCAAGACCAGCAGCGTCGTTGAAGGTCGCCTCAGTGATAACCAACTTGCAGCGGTTTGCACCCAAGATGTTCAGAGCGTTGAAACCACCACCTGCGGAGGTGAAGGTTGTATACAGACCGTTGTCATCGACATTGGCCGTATTGAACGCTCCGTCTGCACCAGAGTCTAGAACCGTAGCGAGCGTTGCGTCGTCCGCAACGTTCAGGTCATCTAGATATCCTCCCATTGGAAGAACGATGTCCACTGGAGCTGCCTCAAGTGCACGATATGCATCCTGGAGATACTCGAAGAGCCTCTCCTTGCTTGGAGCGGCATTGTCTGCTCCCTCAACTACGAGAGGTGAGCAGCGGATGCCGCGCCTGGAAGTTGTGTTTGTATCTACGACAGAGGTCTCTGCCCACTGATCATTCCACTCGGAGATGCTCATAACCTCTCCAACGTCCCTACGGACAACGCGGAACATGTGAAGCTTGACTGCTCTTGGGTCACCAGCTGCGGTGATAAGTCCAGACTCGATGTGCTGGATACCAGAGAACTTGCTAAGCGAGCTGACCATATCAGCCTGGGTAGCCGTAGCACCCAGAACCATGCGCTCTGCTAGCATGTTGTGACCATACAGCGCCTCACCTGTATCGGCATCTGCGTCGAACAGATGGATACGAGTGTTGGGTGCGTTACGCTCCTGGATGTCAATGTCGGAAGTCCTGCAAGGGTGCGACAGAGAGACACCGGTAATGTGACGGAAGATGACTGCGCCGTTCTGCGTAGCAGGACCGCCTGCGATAGTAACGGACTCACGAGTTGGCCAGCCGTTGATGTCGTAGCCGTATACGGTAACGATGGTGTCGTCGTTGTGAGCGCCTGCCGTTACAACACGGAACTCATCGCCTGCTGCGACTTCGCTCATCGTGTGGAAGTAATCGATGTCTGGTCCACGTACAACACATGGGTCGGTAACACCGCCTGCGGCGTTACACCAGAGGCCGAGGGCTCCGAAGAGACCTTCCTGGCCACCATCGAGGACGGAGGTGTCTAGACCCATGGTCCTGCCACCTGCTGCTGCAAAGATGATCAGGTCCTCTCCAGCGTTATCATCCTCGACAACGACGTTGGCAACTGCTGCTGCAACGTCCATCTCAGCACCGTAAACGGTGGTGAAGACAGTCGTCCCTACGGTAGTCGAAGGGCCACCTGCAGGGATAACAATCGTTTCGCGGATTGGTAGGTTGTTACCGTCTACACCATAAATGGTAACTCTCTTGTCATCGTTGTTTGCCGCGACGTCCAGGTTGTTTACCTGAACAGTGGTCGCTGCGAGTGGCTGGTTGGTAATCTCAGCAGAAAGCTCATCGAAGGCTTCCTCTACTGAGTTGGATGCTGCGGGCCAGTTCTGGGAAAGGGTCATGTCAGTGTCGTTGGTGACACTGAGGATGTTGCACTCTTCGAAGTCCTGAAGGGTAACCTCACGGACCAACTTCATTGGGGCGGTCGTGGCATTGAAGTTCAAGGCCAAGAATCCGCCTCCGATGGAGCGAGCTACGTTGGCACCGAGATCAGTCTCATCAACCCAGAGGTTGTGCTGATCGGTTCCACGTGCTCGTACGTTGTCACCAACAGATGGTCCCTGCGCGGTTGCGGCAGAGGCTCCGGTAACTACAACTGCACCAGTATCAACGACAATGCCGCCGAGTGGATCGTTGTCATATACCAAGTTTCCATTGCTATCGAGAACACGAAGTCTCTTGACATCGCCTACAGAAGTGTAGGCAGGGCCAGCAGCGCGAGTACAAACTACCTGCTCTGCCTCTTCGTAGAGGACGCGGAAGTCGTCTGCGATTGCAGAGTCTGCCTGTGCGGTAACAATCTGGAATCCGGTGCCGTTAGCAACGTTATCAACCCAAGCTTGATCGCCGATGAAACGCATTGTAGCCGCTTCTGCACCGATACGATACGCAACGATGTTCTCTGCGCCACCCTGTGCAGCTTCGGCAAGACCTCTTGAGAGAGTTCCACCTGTGCCGAATAGAGAGATAGCCTCGCTAACCCGATCAACAGGGGTTAGTGTAGCGGAGGGACCGGACACTGCTGTACCTAGAACCAGCACAGCTGGGCCAGTCTTCTCGTTGAAAATAGTCAGATTGCCATCTTCTAGATTGGCAATTGTCCCTGGTAGACTTGGGAATGGATCACTGAATGCAGCCATTTGTAATTTCTCCTTACTTGCTTAAGATGTTGAACCTAAGTCCGATCTCCTCGATCGCTTTATCGTACTTGGCAAGCACCTTTTGTGTGCGGATTAGGTAGACCATTGGACGGCCAACACGCTTACTGTTCTTGTGTCGGTCTTCGACGTCTTCGCCTCTACCTTCATATCTCACGAATGAAATCCCAGATGCCTGGAAAACCCATTCATACTCCATCATCAGCTCCTCGAACCAGAGAGCGCGAATGTTCGCGATCTTGTTTTCTCTGGCCCAACAGGTAAACTGGACAAAGTTATCGTAGAGCCACCCAGAGACCTCAACTTTGTAGCCGGGAAACTCTGGGTCATTCAAATGCTCCATGAAGATTGGCTTGCGCGCTCGCAAGGGGTTCCTCTTCATGGCATTTGTGCTTTGCTCCATAAGAGCAGGCATCCTCTTCTGGATACCAAAGGTGATGATCTCTTCGTTGATATCATCATCGCTATCTGGGAAGTCTTCAGTGAAGATCAGAGGCTTGCTCCAACCGTCTCTTGCGAGCTTGAAATCGATGACATCCTTTACTAAGGCAAAGAATCCATTGATGTCCACACTCTCTTTGGGACTTCTCTGTTGTGGCCCTTCTAATACGTGGCCAATATTCTGTTCTGATGGTAGGGGTACTGGCTGAGCAGCCCCATCTTCAGACAACTCCATCGGAGTACGAGTGGTGTTCCCCCTTGACAAGAGGGCAGCGTTAATAGTATTCAATACGGGCATAAGGACTTTTCTCCTCAGCTTCTAACCAATAACTGAAGCCTGAAGGGGTATAGGGGTATACCATGCCAGATCTGCCGTCATCGAAAGCTAATGCTAACTCAGTGGAATCATGAAATCTTTCAGAGGATTGACACCGAAGGTAAAGCGTGGCTTCTAGGATGGCTATATGGCAAGGGCGGAGTCACCACTTACAGTGGCAATACCTACCTCAACATCTACATCCCCTTCCGGGATCGCTTACTGCTTCCAACATTCAGAGAGCTACTGGGTCATACCGGCGTTGTAACGCGGGACCTCCGCCCGGAGAAGAACGTTGACTATTTCAGAATCAGACTTCCAGCTAGTGGATTGGAACCGACTCTGGACGATCTCGGATTACTCCACACAGAATCTATCCAAGCTGACCGTCCAATCTATAATAGCGTACCTCCGGAGTTACGTCGACACATGTTCCGAGGGTATGGAGAGTCTCGTGGTTCCTGGGGAAGAGGCAGGCAGCGTTATTTCTACATCTCAGGTTCGCTTGATTGCATTAAAGCGTTTCGACAATGGACAGATGATATTGGCCTCCGTGGAAGACGAAGGATTCACACCTACAAGGCACATAAGATGTTCATTATCGCACGTGGAGATATTCTCAAGCTCTACTCAGCCTTCTATACCTGCAACCCTAAGTTTACAGTAGCCTGGCAGAGAGAGGGCGCAGAGCAAGCTATTATTCAGTGTAAGTAGAGCATCTCCAGAACTCTGTTCTTCCCTCATCAGCCCTCATCTTCTGAGCCATATGGATACTATGGTGGCGGTACACCGTTACTGGTGACACCACATTGCCGTCAATATCCACCTGAGGTTCGATGATCTTGTCGAATCTAGAAAGCTCCTGATAGAACTCAATGTAAAAGAAGCTCATAGCAATCGTTGCTTTCGCATACTGCTTGTACTCCTCTACATCTACATACTCATACCGCTCCTCCTTATAGGCTGGAGCGAAGAACTCATCAAACAGGTATCCTTCTCCATCGCAGATGTTGCATGGGTAAGTCTTGTCTGGTTCTCTAGTAACTGCGTCTACGCAGTCGCAAGGGATTAGGTGTAGTTGGGAGTCGGTGGGTACGGCTGGTGAGGCTGCGGACTTCCGCATAACCCTAAGGATGACTAGTTGACCCTTTGGGATCTCCATATTACCACCCATCAAGGTGTCATTAAGCTCTTTGCGAAGGTCAATTTCCCGACCGGCTCGGCCTGGGTAAGGATTCAGAGGGAACATTTAGAACCCCCGATAGCGCCCTCGACCAACAGCTCTTGAGAAAGACTTGCGAGGTCGTCGCACTCCTCGCTCAAAGACTCTAGAGTTGGCTGCAGGGGCGGCGTTCTGAGAAGACCAGAGTCGCCCAGCTCTTGGACGATCCGTTGAGAGCAAGCCCTTGACTGTGCCCATGGCGCGCTGACCCAAGAAGCCACCCTCCTTGAGAGCGATCTCCAAGCGGGACTTGCAAGCGTAGGCTCTGTCAATGGCCTCCTGTAGGGCTCCTGAGCTTCGGGAAACACGAAGGTCTGCCAAGCTCTTCTGGAAGCCTGCGTTGTCTGGAGAGCCGGTGAGGAGGTCGAGACCCACTGCACAAGTAACATAGTCAGCGCAGATCATTGCGTTCAGATCACCGTCTAGAGATCCAGCGCCATAGAAGTCTTCGGTATCCAATCCTCGGCTACGAAGGATGGCTGCTCTGTTACTCCACTTCCAAGCAAGTTGGTTGATTGTGTCGTCGGGGATGTCGGCAATGAATCTGCCATACTCAGCTCTGATTCGCCGAGCGTCAGCATAGAGGGGGTTGTACCTGGTGCTCCAGTTGGAATACCAAGTTACATCTAGGGTGTCGCCATCAGTTGCGGCGAGCGTTGATCCTAGACAGATTACGATAAGGCGGTTCTCTTCGAGACCGCTCTCCTTCACTAGTACTGCGTTTGCTCCAACGATCAGATTCGGCATTGTTACTCACCATTCAGTCGACTGGTCAACTTAACCGATCCATCAGGACGGACATACAGATATGTTGACGCTTCTCCCCTCTCCAATACAATAACAGGAAACCTGTTCTCTCCAGCTTGAAATCCATGCGGAAGTTTTGCAGCTGGCCCAATGGGGTACTTAAGAAGCACTCGGGTCTTCAATCGAATATGAAAGCGATCCCCCTCCGACATCTCAATTGTAACTGGTACTAGACCTGGCTTGTTCGGGATAAGCCTGAACTCGACCAGGCCCTCCTGATCGACTAATGCGAATGACTGCGGATCTTCCGGGTCAAACCTCTCAATGATGCCATCCCTCCTCAGGACAGCCCAATCATACATTTCCATTATTCCTCCTTGGAAAATTTTTTGTTAAAACCTCTCTTGATGATAGCCATGACCTCCAACCCCCGGAGCTCATCTAGTTCCTCTTGTGTCAGCTCTCCACCTGTCTCTAAATACAGAGCTGCGCCTACGGCAGCGCCCCTAGCGCTACCTCGCAAGCTAACAACTCCTGTGTGATATAGATCTTTTAGAGAGCCAACAACCACTTAGTTCTCATCAAATGCGAACGTCATAGTCTCAGCGGCGAGAGTTCCTGCAGTTGCGGTGGATGCGACATCCATCTGCATGAGCAGGAGGTTGCCTACGTGCATACCATCGAAGGCAGCAGTGAAGACATTTGCTACACCATCATCACCATTTCCTGCACCAGCACCTTGAAGTGCTAACGGAGCGGCAGCGGTGTAGTTGAAAGCGTCAACTACCGCCCTGCCAGCGGCGCTGTCCGTTCCCAGGAGTGCCGTGTACTGAGCGGCTGTAGATGCAGCCAAGTCAGCGGTCCAGCCAGGCTCAAAGCCTACAGGACCTGCACCGCTAGAGACATAGAGGCTGACCCCTGTCCAGCTGTTGGTTCCATCGGTATAGAACCTTAGGTTGTCGATATTGACTTCTGGACCATTGATAGATCCCAAGTAGAACACCACGCACTTCTCCCAACTGTAGTTGGTTCCAGAAGCGGGAATTGGGATTGGGTTAGCAGCGTCTACAGCGGTGCTGAGGTTTGTTCTAAACCTAAGGGTTCCTGCGGACTTGTTGATTGAGGTGAGAGCAGCGTCCATGGCAAGTGATGGGTCTCGCTGAAACCCTGCGGCGTTTGCAGAGATGATCTCTCGGATCTGTACGGTGGCCGCCATTATACTACCTCCCCCCATCTTCTTTCTGAGATGACATCAGCGACAGTCTGTCTACTTACATTATATTCTTTTGCTAGCATTGCTTTCTCTCCACGTTTTTCTGTATAGGAACTTCGAATATCCAATACGTTTTGTACTGTCAATTTCGTTGCACTCCTCTTCCGAGAGGCTTCTCTGATATTCTCAGCAGCCTTCTCATCAAAATGTCTACCCTTCATTGGAGAGGGCAGACCTGTCCGAGCGATAGAGGCATTGCGCCTGCTTTCTTCGCTCCACTTTAATCCAAGTTGCGAGTCAGCAACTCTCCGTTGGTTGTAGAGTATATCCCAATCAAACTGGTTTATCCAGTGTTGCTCTCGTTCCAACAAATCCTCGTCTGCGCATACCTCAATGACACTGAAATGAAAAGATGTATCATCATACTTGATGAAGGCAGATTGGAGATGTGAATTTGAGTGGATGCCCCTTCTCAGATTAGAAAAATGCTGAGACCGGCGGCGATCCAAATCCACTGTGCTTCCAATATAAAACCGATTGGGTCCGGCTATCTGGTAAACTCCACCCACCTTTATACTCCATTGAGCGAAATTGTGAGCACTGCTCCATTTACGCTTAGTGTTTTGCCTAATGGCTCTGAAAGCCGTGTAGCGTGATCAGTCGGGAGGGTCTCCATGAGAACCTGGACGGTATCGTCGTCTACGGTTGTGGCATCGATAGCTTTATTGAAAGTAACGCGAATTATCTTTGTGGTCAAGTCCTGATCCGTTGCGTTTAGCTCTGGCGTAATACTCAAGATCTTGAGCCCAACACCTCCTGGTGTTGGAGAGGAGGTGATACGTGTGATCCCTCCTACTTCCTCAGCTAGAATCTCATTAGATTCTGCTTGGGTTGATGGCGTAACCATCGTCGGGGAACCAGTCGTAAAGTCTGACTGGTAGATAGAGGGTAACTGAACTCCAAGGTTAGTTACGAACGTGAATGTATCCGTTGCATCGTATACGGCATTGGCGAAGGTAATCGTGATGCCGTCCTCGATGAGGACTGTGCGCTGGATGGTTTGTGTTGCGCGCCAGACAGGATCGCTAGCCTTCTGCCAGCGGAAGGTTCCTGTCAGAGGGGCACCTCCGGCAACCGCTTCCACCGTATAGGTATCAGTAACGATTGTACCCGTCCATGGACCTGCAACTGAAATAGAACCAGTACCTGTATTCCCACCATCTGCTACTGTGTCTTGGAGGGTACGGGATACTAACTCGTTGCTGATTCTAAGGTCGTAAGCCTGGTTGCCCTCCAACAGTTCCGTCGGGTTGATTGTCAATACTGTGCGGGCGGTGTTCCACGTTAGCGCAGTCGCAACGATACCCCTCATGAGAGGAGTCGTCAGCAAGTCCTCTGTAATCAGAGGCCCATCAATCAAATCAAATAGGGCAGGGCCGGTTACAGCTACCTTGTCTGCAGCCTGGGTTAGTGTGACACGACCAGCAGAGGCAGCATCAATGTCCATAGCAATGTTGAAAGTAACAACAATGTTCTCACCCACAGAGATACCTGTAGCATTATCAATTGGAACGATCGATGATACTGCTGGCTCTGATACAAGAGCGGCGTCTACTGAACATAATAGATTAGGCATCAGAAAATCTCCCAGTTATCGCTTATGGATAGTGCTTGTAGCCCAGCGCCCGCACGGTGAAGTCGGACAGCCCGCCCAGGTTGTCGTTGACCACGGACACCAACCTGTCCTGCGTCCCTCGTCCGAGCCGGATCCCTTCGGGAATCACAGAGCCGACGTCGAACTTGGCGACAAAGGCATAGTCGCTGGACGAGTTGATCTCGTTGATCTGCGTGGCGATGGAGCCGTTGGTCTGCGCCTTCTCGACGAGGAACGTCTCCACCCCGCCGTCGATGAGCTTGAGGTCCCAGCCCGTGCCCAAGTCACCAATATACACACTTCCCGTGTTTCCAGCAACCGCCTGAAGGGTCACCTGAGAACATGCCTGTGCAACCATCTGAGTCCCAAGACCTCCATTAAGAGGAACAGCGAATACGGCCTGAGCCATAGTGCCAGCTCCTGTTATAGGAGAGGGGCGACATACAGGGCTCCAGAAGCGTTGACTTGTAACGGAGCTACTTCATTGTCTGTATCTACCAGCGCCGCCAGGGCGTCATTTCTAACTGCCCCGACAACAGCTGCGTTGGTAGCAGCTTCGGAGTAGGTATCAGTTCCAAGTAGAGCAGCGGATTCTTGGTTGCTTGTCAGTGCCATGCTGTCTCCTTATCCTATCACCGGGCTGAAGCGGAAGTTGCGGACGGCGTCATCAAGACGAAAGCCGACGGTCACAGACACACTCGTCGTGTAGGTGACGTCAGCGGCCGAAGGGTTCGATCCGGTGGTGACAGGCAGCAGCATGTACTCAGCGGCGGCGGCCAGCTTATAGTACGTCGTGAAGACCCCGCTTGCCGAACGGGTGATCTTGATAGAGTACCAGGTGTCGTCCGCCATTGCGGGGACGGAGTCCCGCATCAGCTCGGTCACGGCTCCGTTGTCGGATCGTTGCATCGTGAAAATGCCGGTGAAGTAGATCCGGTAGCCGAAATGTCCGACGTTCGTGATGAATCCCGGAATAGTGTCGATGAAGTTGACTGTGTAGGTGTTCCCCGGCTTCTTGAAGATGTCAAATTCCCACTGACCAAACGCCTGCGTGCTCGACAAATACGTCGTTGCCCAGCCAGCTGTC
>Ga0209434_1001377_pt1 | contig 11065 bp, 6 predicted proteins | sample ETNvirnome_2_300_FD_184068 | JGI IMG/M metagenome (GOLD analysis project Ga0209434, IMG submission 184068) | Marine viral communities from the Pacific Ocean - ETNP_2_300 (SPAdes) (version 2) | ecosystem: Environmental > Aquatic > Marine > Oceanic | place: Pacific Ocean | collected 2013-06-22 | reverse complement strand
CCAGTCGCTTGTATTATAGCATGATTAAGCGCCAGACTTTTTCCCTGAGTCGGGAACATGAGGTTTCTTGTTGTCCCAACAAAGCGACCTTCTGCGGTCTGAGATGTTATATCATCAACGATTAAAGAACTGCTATCAGTTGAGCCATTATCAATACATAAGAGTTCAAAATTATTATATGTCTGCATCAGAACGGTTTCTAATGTTCGAGAAATATATTTTTCTGCATTTCGATATGGAATTATCACAGTGATGAAATCATTCATGAACGAACCTCATCATGATTTTTGTCTAAAGCAACAATTTTGGGAGGATACCCGACCTCCCGCGGATTATTGTACTCTGCAAAGCAATACGAAGGGGTCATTATTTTAAGATTCTGTAGATTTTCTGGTCGAGTTACGTATTCATTAAGATGTGACTCATCATGCCACACTGCTATTATACCACGAGAATAATCATCATCAATATTAGCCGATATCTCTTTTGACATCTTTATAAACGCTTCGTATGCGCCGCCGTTGAATCCACCAGCGACATAGTAAGGACGATAGCGGCGAGGATCAACATATGCTTTTGATTCCGGGCGGTCTTCTGGAGTACCTAAGGGATGTTGAGGTGTTCGATATAGATAAAATCCCGGATGAGCAGTTGCTGTTAAGCCAACTTTTTCTGTAGGAATTACCTCTGCCCCTACCTTCGAAACAACGAACATATCAGCATCAGAATAAAATAAGAAATCAGGTTTCTTGGCTATACGCTCATCCAAGGTAGAAAAATGTCTATATCTGTAGAGTGTGTCACCTGGAAATCCATGCCTTTCGATGTGAAAATATTCATGTGACAATCTGGTAGAAGGAACGAGGGCTTTAGCAGCGTCTATATCATCAGTGAAAAGATAACACGTAATCTTATTATCTACTAAAAAGTTATGGTTAATGGAAGCATAAAGCTTTGGAAGAAACTTTATATACTTCCCTGTGGCGATCGTCAATATCCCTATATGATAATCTTTCATTGCCGCTCTCTCATAGGAAGTTCTGTTATAAAATGAGCACCATTCGGGATCAACCGAGACAACTTCTCGATATCAATCTCTAAGCCATCATTCCATCGGGTCAGCAATTCTTCCGTCGTAACATTTCCACTTCTATTTTGAAACGCATCCTGAACACGATTGAGGGGATTATTAAACAAAGAAGATTCTACATTACAAATTGTGAGATTTGGTAATGCAAAATAATGCGGAATTTTTTGCATTTCTGCCTCGAAAGAATTTGGTGTCGTAAATTCCAGATGTCTGATGTAATCTAATAATTGCTTTGATCGAAAAATGTGGCCATCTACAGAAAAGGGATACCCCCAATCATGTGAACCGGCGCGCCAGGGCCATAAGAAAAATCCCTGCTGAACTTGACCGTCAGGAATCTGCTGATATGAATTAACAGGATAACAATAATTGAGATGTAATCCAAGGCGTAATGAAATCGTTAGAACGTCTGGATTATTTTTAAGAATGTCATTACAAACATCCATATCGATAGGTCGCCGAAATACGATATCGTCTACCAGAAAAAAGCAATTACCGGGTGAAGACTCCAAGAATGAAATAACTTGCTGCTTAAAATCATTGTCTTCTATAAAATTGCAATTATTATGAGCCGCTTTCACTTCTTCTAATGCAGCGGCATATTCATCGTCATAACGATAAAGTACGGTTACATCACCTGCTGAATGTGCAAAAGTGTGGACTGAACGTAATAAGGCCTGAAGTTGCATGGGTCTATTTCTTGAAAAAATACAGATATTAGTGGAGGACTTACAGTTCACTTTCTTATTTCTCCAGCAATCTCTAAAATACGATTGCATCTATTGACGTATGTATGTTCGCTCTTTATAAATTGTAGAAGCTCATTTTCTTTTTCAAAATCCCTGTTCTGAAGATACTCATGACTTTTCACTGCTAATTTAGCGCAGTCTTCTTCAAAAAATTCTGGACCACACAGTTCTTTAACAACAGGACTATTAGAAAATGTAGGTTGTCCATATGAAATATTCTTGAATAGACGACATGGAACGTACATGTTTTCTTTTTGCCAGCCCGCTACGATTGCAGGAGCCTGGTTCGAACCGCGGACAAGTTTGATCATTCCATCTCTGTCAACGCCCCTATGAGCGTGAACAGGAATATTGTAGCTTACAGCTAGTTGCTGAGCGTACTCTTGGAGTTGGTGAAAATTACCTTGCTCTCCGTCTGTAACGGAACCAACCCAATTAACTACTTTATTAACTTCTGGAGCTGGAACAGGATCGTAAACCATTTCTTCTGGTAATAGATCGGTAGCCCATGGTTGATATAAGCATTTTCCGTTTTCCTGCCAGTATGTAAATGTTGATAGTTTTTGAGAATTTCTTTCTGCTAATAAAGTGTCTTTAGTAAAAACCTGTAAATTCATAAAATTATTATCTTGTCTAAATCGGTGATCATCGACATTATGAAGAACGTAAAAACAGCTTTTGTTTACACTTAACGTTTGACAGTCAACACCGCAAGCGATTACCAGAGAATTATCTAAAAATGAATTATCAATTTTTTCCACGGTTTTATCAACCCAAATCGTATCATAACCCATAGACTTGAATGCTTTGAAAAAACAATCATGAATGTAGCTATGCGTATGTGAGTGAAGAGGCAAGCCCCATATGATAATCTTCTCGAAACCCTTATTTGACATTATTCATCTCCATCATCTGATCATATTGCCATTCGGCCATTACAGCCGGTCTCTCACCCTGAACATATCCCATAGTCTTATAAAGATGATAGTACATGTCTGCAATCAGGACAGCTATATTCGGATTATAATCTTCTCGTATTGTCTGAGTATAGTCAAGTAGCACTTCATCTAGATTGGCAAATTTTGCAAATGGAATCATTCTACACCACAATTCTAGATCTTCTGTTAGGTGCCATATATCGACATACCCACCAACTCTTAAAATAATACTTCTCTTAAAAATAACTGATGGGTGACATATTGGGTTTTGACCGATAAGTAATGCCATCTTTATTCCCTGGTCAGAGGTTGCATATCTTACCGCAGAACCAAAAGTACCAAGTTCTTCAACTCTTCCGTCTGGATCTAACAATCTTATCTGAGTGCCCAATACACTAACCTCTGGATTTTCCTCAAAAAACTTCATTTGTTTTTCTAGCTTTTCAGGATACCAGTAATCATCGTCATCCTGACGTGCTATGAAATCACATGAAGAATTTGCGATTCCAAAATTTAATGCTGGAACCAATCCTGGCTCTTTGCACTTCACAACTCTTAGATTTGTAGAATCCTCAAATTGCATCGCAACTTTTATTGTTTCATCTGTGCAGTTGTTATCAACTAACACTGTCTCAAAGTCTCGATATGTTTGGTCTGCTAGCGATTTAAGCGCGCGCGAAATTTTCTTCTCTCCGTTATAAACCGGAAGAATAATAGAGACTTTGGGCATTTTTATTCCTCATTTAATTTTTGCAAACTTTTCTCGTATGCTATAAATGTAGAAGGATGTCCGCGATGTACAGAGATATGAGGCACTTTTTGCGAAAAATCAACCTTATTATGAAAAATCCAACCGCCTAATTCTGTCGACAACTTAGTTGCCATGGTGGTGATGTCGGTATCAGATACTTCAGCCCATGGCTTATCAAACATAACATTGTTCTCTGTGGTATCTTCTGCATCGTGACGATACATACTCTTCCAGAACTTACCCCAATGTAGCTTGTATTGACTTATTTTATTCGAGATGTTATACCACGAATAGTGATGTACCCCAGGGAGCGATTCAACAACGTTATTGAACCAGGTTTCATAAGTTTTACGGGCTTCTTCATTTCCACCCAGCGCAGCTAGTCGTATATTATGAACCGATTCATCATAAAATCCAGCATGAGGAATTAATTCTCCAGATTCTCTGTCGATATAATCGCAACTGTCTGTACCCATAGATGCGTATACATATCCCTCATCATCCACATTACGAAGTGCTGTTGGAATCCCCTGTGTAATATGTGGAAGATTTCTACTTACCCTCCACTTCCAGGGATTTATATCCAGCCGTACTTTCGCAGTTGAGCCCCAGTATTCTATCACTGGTAATGAAACGAGATTTGTATAACGAGGAAATCCTCGTAAAAGTTGATGGACTTTTGCATAATCATGCTCATGCACTATTTCATCTGCATCCATCTGCCAACAATATTCTGATGTGCATAAATCTCTTGCTGTAGCTTTCAACATACCATCAGATTCATATGCAAAACTTGGGCTAGCCTCGTCAATAGAAACCTGCTTAATCATTAATCTTTCTTCTTCCTCAGCCCAATTTTGTAATTTTTCCCAAGTACCATCGGAAGATCCGCCATCAACAACTACAACTTCATGGCAAAAGCCCAGCATTGATTGTACCGTTGCCATCCAGGGATACTTCATCTCAATCGCATTTCTAACTGTTGTATAACCACTGAGAGTTGGAACATAGCTTGCAACTGATTTGATTGCAGTCCAAAAACGTTCACGAGCTGCATAGAGATATGACATCATCTCCAGCTCATCACCAGCAAACCATTCTTCGTTCTTGTGTTGAACATGATCATTAAGAACAACGTTACAGCCAACAGCTCGAGCTTCAATAACCATCCTTGGACAAGTATCACCACCTCGAGGAAGATAAACAAACCCCTCTGACACAGCTAGCTTTGCCAGGAGCTGATCATGGGGAATACCCCAGACAACTTCATACTCTAAATTATTTTTCTCACAATGTGCTATAGCATCCTCAGCACCCTTGATCCAGGAATCCGAACCGAGAACAATCCAACCCTTACGTTCTGGATTATCTCTCCTTGCAACCTCAGCTAAAGCTCCTACCATACTGAAGAAACTTTCACCAAACACGCTACTTAACACGCATCTAGCATTGTCTGCAAGAAATGGGAAGCGGTCTAAATATCTTTTTTCCTGCTCTTCACTCATCCACCAGATCGATTTTGAACCGTGAAAGAATGCTGATATCATCTTTCCATGTAACTGCTCTGAACAATCACAAGGAGAACCCGTTTCATGTTCATGCTTCTCTATGGATCGATACTGACAGAACTTATAATCGTACTCAAGAATAGAGTAAGAAAGATTACCTATGATGGTGGCAATTAAATCAGGTTTCAAACCTGCGATATTTCCGAAAATCCAATGCTTATCCATCCCAGCCTTAAGATGGTTTATGGCAACATGATTAGAATGAAGCTTCTGTACTTTCAGATCTGTCGCAGATTGTATCAAAGCTTCAGTGGTCATTTCAGCACCACCTGCATAATCTTCTATAAAGAAGTCTGCAACAAAAATAATATCCGCATCAGGGTCTATGCCCAAGTTCTGCGAAGTATCAAAGGGACTAGTAAACATCAAACACTCCTGCTGATGAATAATAAGCCCTCTTGATTGACTGTAAAGATAGAAAAATCAGATTTTTTTAACTTTTTTTAGTGTACAAATTTTACAGCCGCTGTATATTAATTCTGAATTCAGCTTCCCAGTAATCCAGTATATCTGTTTTCTTTAGTAAATTTTTAATTAATTAATTAACTGAATTACTGATTAGTAGGTACCGATGGTAGATGGAAGTGACGATGCCTTTAAGACGAGTGGAGGATAAATATCTCCCCATCTGAAATATACAGTACCGAGATCATGAGTAGCTCCTCCCAGATAGTATGTGTAATTTGTTCCTGGGGTTAGACCGAGAATTGTCCAGGTTGTCCACTTTTCATTGAGGTCTGTTTCATCAGCAACCATGACGATACGATACGTATCCCCAATGTTACTCGGACCGGTATAGGTGCTCCAGGTGTTACCATCATCTGACAGTCCCAATACAGCATAGTCACCGCTTGTCGGGTCTGCAAGAATTTGACAAGCAATTTCTACATTTCCGCTAGTTGGTGCCGTAAAAGAGACAGAATGTTTATCGGTGCCACTGCCGCCACCAGCAGCATCACCTAATATGAAATTTAGCGTGGCAGCGGTCACGAACGTATCGTAGCAGCTGGCCGTGCAGTCGTAAGAACTGTACCCAAGGATAATACCACCCTGGTCTGGAAGATCAATCTTCGAGAATATCTTTTCTGCCCATGTACCGTAAGTTATGGTACCGAGATCGTCGATGGAAGCAAGCCATCCTTCTTGGTCTCCGCCAATCGGAATAGTCCATGAGGTTATTCTTTCTTCGGTCACAGTCGGTCCACTAAGAGCAGTGACCCAACATCCAACATTCGTCGTTGTTGTCTTAATCCAAAGCTCTGCGACATTGTCTGCCCAAGTACATGCGAGGTCAGTTGCTGGATCCCAATCATCATCGTTGGAATTGGGCCCATCGAGACCACGAGAAAGTGGCTCAGCAGTAAGAATCATATTGGTAGCAGAATTATCAGCTGCCTTTGCAAAAATTATGTAGGTCGAAGACCTGACGTAGGAGCCGACCATAGCCCCACCCAGATTAACAATAAACGTACCTTCAGCGCATTTACTCGTCGGCGTTGCCATTGCAAATTTACACCATTCGTTATCACCAGCGCTGGCATCGTCGCTAACCAGTATGCCACCGGCGTTGGTGTTACCCACAGCATATGATGTATATCCGCCATCGGCGATTGTTATAGCATCGTCACCGTCTGTATACGATATCTGTGCTGTTTGAACTTCTCCTTCGACGTAAAGATTACCGTCTCCAGGATCTGTAGAGGTTGTGCCAACTCTCAGCGCATCGATTCGAGCGTAGTCATTAACGAATAAGTCACCGGTAATTTCGACCGTTCCGTCCGAATCGATTCGTAATCTTTCAGTCTGTGTTGTAGCTCCGTCCGCGACGGTATAGAATGACAATCTTCCTGGTCGTGAAGAGCCGTCTGTCCATGTCCCCGTACCGAGCTGGCCTTCTATGGCGGCCCCTTCGAAATAAGTCCCATCATTCGTTTCAGATGCAGCGAACTTTATTTCACCAATAGTCTCACCCGCGCTCAAACCAGCATCATCATATCTTTCGAACCTAATCACACCTGCGTCACCGGCGGTTGAATCTAGAGACTCGAGATGTAGCGTAGGAAAGAACGACGTGGTGGCACTTTTTATTATCACATCAGACTGGGTGATTTCGGCTAATTCATTAATATTTCCAGAACCGTCAGACCCGATGAATGTATTTCCACCAGAGTCCTTAATATCATTACCTCCGACGGTTAGGTCGCCGGCAATAGTGACATTATCACTGGTGTCCATAGTAATGGTGTTGCCACCGTCAGAAGCTTTGATTATATTTCCACCAACTTGAAGCGTTCCTGAGAGAGCAGTATTTAGGGATGCATCGATAGTGATTGCAGTTGCACCAAAATCCTCATATCCTGTCGTCAAGCCGATCTTAAACGATGGGTCAGAATTATCGATTCCTATTTGACCGCCTAGCGTTCCATTTTCTATTGACATTATCTGGTCATTTGTTACGGCATTAGTCCCTAACTCTAGAGGAACATGAGTTCCAGCCCCAACTTGTTTGATCTTCATCGGTGTTCTAAGTCCACCAGCACCGTCAAAATAGAACATAACGGTACCATCGGCATCTTCGATCTGATTGCCTCCGACCTTGAGGTTGTTACGCTCGATAGTTAGTAGACCATTTCTGTCAATTGTTAAAACTCGTTCAGGACTTGCATCAGCCGCGCCGGACCGGGTAAAGAATTCAATATCCGAAGGGGAAAAATTTGTGGCGTTATGATCCAATGACGCAACAGCTTGAATGAATGCAGAGCATCTTTCATTATCATCATCCAGTTGGCTATCTGAACTCCACCATGTTATTCTACCGAGCTCATCCCCAGTACTTATTGCTCCTTGATTACCATCGGTACCTGTCCAACTAACAAAGTTTAGAGTTGGCTGTGACTTCCCGTATGTTCCGTCCATCAATGAAATCAATGATAGAGATCCAGATGGTACATCTCCTGCGTCTATATCATAAAAGGCCTTTCCATTTCGCGGCCAACCTGCGTTGGCACCAGGTACTGTACCACTCAATAGGAGGACCCCGCCCTGGCTGTCGATCCTCATCCGAGAGCGTGTTGAATCCTTGTTTCCAGTTCCGTCATATAGACCTGTTGATAAGTAAGATGTATGTCCAGCTGCAGCACCGTCATTGACGCATGCAATATGAGCAGAATGGTATTCAATATCAGACTGCGTGGAAACATCGAACGTTAGGGTTGCTTGAACTTCACCGGTACCGTTAATAGAATTATCCAGAAGAATTGTTGATGTTTGAGTTAACGTTTTATCCATCGTTCCATATGGATTGTTGTTCTGATTACCAACATGAAGCGTAGCGCTGGGGATTAGTGATCTAGTATTGCCATCTGTTCCTGGTCCCCACGTGACAGTGTCTCCCCCAATTCCTACCTTCGTGTTATCACCGGCTTCACCAAATACCATCGCAGTTGTATTTCTGTTATATCCCGTGCCTAAACCTCCGGATGGTGAACCAATGGTCAGCGACTTGTTATATGGTTCGATGCCCATCGTCCAGACGCCATCATTTTGATTGCCCGCCTTCTGTTGATAATTCCATGAAATTCCCGGAACAGCGTCAACGTGCCCGGAGAGACCCGCACCGGGATTGCTCTGATTCATGTTTCGGATTGTTATTAAAGACTGCCTGCTAAAATAAGATGAAGTTACAAGAAGACTGGGCTTCCTATCCCAAGCGGCATTGTGCGCCGTCCATGCTCCCCCGCCCCCAACTCTGACTGTCCAACCTCCAGAACCATCAGTGTTCTCGGCCGGGTCAGTAATCGCAATCGGTGATGCTCCGAGGTCAGTTGCATCCGACTGTCTATACGTTACGCGATCGGCATCTGCTGCATTCCAGTCGACATACCATCCTTGTCGTTCGGAAGTGTTGTTGTCCCTGGCAAATGTAAGAGCAGATGTGTTGGTAGTTCCACCTGCCTCTATTTCTATACCGGCATCACCCTCATCACCCGTGGTGCATGCGGAAACTCTTGCTTGGACTCCAGAACCTGTTTTTCCTTGATTTCCATCGCCTCCTACACCGACTTGTAATACTGGGGTGTGTATGTGAATATCAGCTCCAACACCACCTGATGAGGATACTACCAACCTTGCACCCGTCAATGAGTTTACTCCGGACGTATTATCTTGTGTAAAGAATTTAATATCAGTTGCTCGACGATCATTACTTGCCCAAGTACCAGCCGCTTCACCACGAATCTCTGCGCCGAGTCCGGCGCTATTCGAATCACGACCATCAAATTGGATTGACCCAAGTTGCTCGTTTACCTGGATGTCAGAATCTATTCTACTAAATACTAGAGCTGATTGACCAGTGGGATGCCCCAAATGAGCTGATCCTGTAATAGCCACTGCTGAACCAGAAATAACACCGGCAGTGATTAGGCCCTGACCCTTGATGTCAACTGATCCGGTAACCTGTGCACCGTCAGATGCTGATAAGATTGTAGTGAAAATTGACATTATTCTTCATCCTCGAGGGGAGTAAGTCCCATTTTGTATTTCTTTCCGGTCAGATTATTTACAACGACCAGCATGTCTGGTTCCTCATAAATAGTCCAGTTCCCTCGATCATTCTTTAAGTGGAGGTCACCGGTATACAGATTAGCCCAACGCTTCGTTGCTGATCCGAGGTTGTATTCGCTATCGAATCCTGGGAGGAAGCTGCCTGTACAATGAACGACTCCATCGAATCCTGTTCCAGTCCCTGGATTACCTGCACCGTTGTCATTACCCGCGATGAGTCGAATGATTCCGGCAGTTGTTTGATTAGCCATAGTCAATTGACGCCCACCCGGATTTGATCCGTTTGCGTTTGTATACTGTAGATATGTTGTTGCTTCGGACGGCGAGAAAGCTAGTTTCTTTCCGATACCTGAAGCTTGTTGCATCATCACATTCGCATTTGAGTTAATTGTGAATGCCGTTTTCGCGGCTGAAGGTGCTCCACCCGCGCCGAATGAAAGTTCCCCTGCACTTGATGTAAGGAACAATCCTGCCTTCGTATAAAAACCATCATCATCGGCCATCGGTATCGTGCGCAGTTGACCCACGGCTAGTCCACCAGAAATTACCAATAAGTCTGATGTTACGAGTGCTGGACCGTTTGCTAAGGCGATTGGTGGACCATTAACTGTTATTGATCGTCCTGCACCCGTTGAAGGTGTACCACCTCCGTTTGGCATATCATAAGCATCATCTAAGCTTCCACCAAACGCAGTATTATCACTGGTGATTGTACCTGAGACGTGCATGTCTCCACCGAAAACAGAAACGCCTCTCTTCGGTGTCACTGCAGGATGGAGGGCTTTCGCTCCAACCGATCCAGATACGAAGAAGAAAACATCTCCACCGATTGCGTTCGTTGCTCTTGCGCTATTAGCGCCTGGACCTGCCAGACCGGTATCGAATGAGAATGATCCTGTTGTCATTCCGTAGTTTGGTACGCCGACCGCTGTCGCTGTAACGCTGAACAGGTTTGATGTCACCGCTGTGGATGCAAGCTGCGTCAGAGTTTTCTCAACGCCTAAATTTGAATCCTTAAACACAAGATCGGTTGAAGACTTTTGAACGTAATAATTGGCTGCATCATAGAATCCGAGTTTGGAGTTCGTCGCAGCAAGTGTTAAGTTGTCAAGCGTTAAAGTGTCTGTGCTTATTGCACCAGAGCAGTGGACGTCCCCGCCAAATACTGCTGTACCTCTTGTACTACTATTTCTGGAACCGATTGCGCCAGATACGTAGAGTTTGACGTCAAGTCCTGCTGCTTCCCCGGTTCCATCGGAGAAGAATAAAGCTCTATTTGTACTGTCATGACCAGCAGCTACAAAGATAAGATTGTCGTGGCCACCAATAATTGTAGTAATCTGTTCTTGGTCGTCATTAATCGCTACTGAAGGTGTTCCCGCAGCTGGCTGTAATGATATCAGTTG
>Ga0209434_1001376_pt1 | contig 11068 bp, 17 predicted proteins | sample ETNvirnome_2_300_FD_184068 | JGI IMG/M metagenome (GOLD analysis project Ga0209434, IMG submission 184068) | Marine viral communities from the Pacific Ocean - ETNP_2_300 (SPAdes) (version 2) | ecosystem: Environmental > Aquatic > Marine > Oceanic | place: Pacific Ocean | collected 2013-06-22 | reverse complement strand
CCCACCATTACTTGCGCCCATATTTGATTAGCATCTTGGCTAATAAAGACTCCAACTTGCGGCTTCTCTATTTTTAAAATATTTGAAGGGCACTCAACGTCTTCTTGTAATATTACTCCTTGAGGAATATATACTAAATCTCCTGGGTTAAATTTCATTTTGGTTACTCCGTTTGTATGATACCATAGTTAGTAGTAATAAGGGTTCCCGCACAACTAATTGCATTTTGCAACGCTGTGCGTGTGACCTTCACAGGATCAATGATACCATTTTCATAAAGATCTACTAACGCATCTTTGCGAAAATCCCATCCAGTATTTTCATCCGTTTCTGTAACTTGTTGTACAATAATGTCAGGCGACTGACCAGCATTCTGAGCCATCTGACGAATGGGCGCACTACAGGCAGCTTGAATAATAGAACGTGCCAAGGTATGTTCGCCGGCGTGCCCGAGAGGAGCTATCGTCATACTACTACGCAACAAAGCGGTACCCCCACCCCCTACGACTCCTTCTTCTTGAGCAGACCTCACCGCCTCTAAAGCATCTTCAATGCGATGCATCCGTTCGGTCATTTCAATTTGAGTGGCTCCTCCCACATGAATCACTGCCACACCTGATGATAACCTCACGATACGCTCTTGAATCTGCTCGCATTTTTGCAAGGATTCTGTTTGAGCAATTAAAGCTTTTAAGGTTTCAATTCGCTCTTCTATCTTTTCAAAATTCGCGCCGCCACCTACAATAGTCGTAATGTACTGAGTACTTTCGATGAAGTTGGCGCTTCCGAGATGTGCCATTTGAACATCCGGCAATTTAACTCCACTTTCGCGAGTTATAAATGTTGCTCCCATAGAGGTAGCCAAATCATCCAGAATGTTTCGCCTTTCTTCGCCGTACTTAGGAGCTTTAATGGCGGCGACTTTCATTGTACCACGCATAGCATTCATAATGAGAGCGGCTAACGCCTGTCCCTCAATATCTTCGGCTACAATTATTAGAGGGCGGCCTTCTCTCGCCATCATTTCCAAAAGAGGAAGAATTTGCTCTACAGTTGTAATCTTATAATCAGTCACCAAAATCAGCGGCTCTTCGTAGTGCATAATCGCGCGCCGTTCATCATTAATGAAAGCGCCAGCACAATAGCCAGCGTCAAATCGAAACCCCTCAGTAACATCAAGCGACGTTTCAAGTGAGCGCGACTCTTCAATCGTAATGGAACCATCTTGCCCTACGCGATCAACCGCAAGAGCAATCAATTCTCCAATTGTTTCATCGTTATTGGCTGAAATAGTGGCGATGTGTTGAATATCTTCAATGCTCTTTACTGGGCGCGACAACTCTTTAAGGTTAGAAGCAACTTCTTGCGCAGCCAAATGAAGTCCTCGCTGAAGTTCTATGGGAGACATGCCAGCTAAAATATATTTCTGGGATTCTACGAGAATTGAGCGTGCTAGCACTGTGGCTGTCGTAGTGCCATCGCCTGCATCACTATTAGTTTGAATGGCTGCCTGCTTGATAATTTGAGCACCTGCATTTTCAAAGGGATCGTCTAACGCAACGAAATGTGCTACCGTCACACCGTCCTTGGTGATAAAAGGGGTCTTTCCTTTTTCTTGTAAAAGCACATTGCGTCCTCGTGGACCTAGCGTGGAGGCAACGTTATCCGCAAGAATATTCGCTCCTCTCATAATCTTTTGTTGTAAGCCGGCTTGGCTGTCATATTCTCTACTCAATATTCACCTCATGTTAATAGTATAATCTGTTTTAAAGTCTTTGTCAAGTTATTTATTTCAAGTTTCTGTCTCAATGGTAGCCGGGTCTGCAGCCAAGAGCTTCACTACTTCTGTGCCCTCGTCTTGTGCTTTTTGATTAGCGTTCATCGCTGTCGAGCGCCTGTCTGAACTAAAGTATTTACCAATATTTTCAGTAAAATCCTTCGTTGTCTCTAAAAGCGTCATCATATCGGTGCCCATCTTCTTGATATAAATATCAGCACATGCCTTAATATTTTTAGTAGAGAGATTAAGTTCGCCATAATATACAACGTTGGCAATGTTAGCAATCTTCTCGGTACCGGCAGCACTAATTGACCATTGCTTTCCTCCGGTGTCTCCTTTGGTTTCCATCAGTTGGCGCTCTTGTTCCATCATAATCTTCTCTCTCTCATGGAACTCTCCAAAATAGGATTCAGCAATTTGTTCGGACTCATCAGCTATCTGAGGTTCTCCTTCGGAGTAGCCCGCATTGTATGCCCTCTGTGCAAGCCGGATGGTTGCTGAATCTGCATCTTTTAATTGAGGAATTGTTGCAGCCCAGCTTTGAAAATCCGGCTCTTTGCCTGCTTCGGCATCAGCTTTTCCCTGTACTCTGGCTAAAAGTCGTTCTGCTCTCGCTTTTTCTTTCTTATATTGTGCTTGCTTTACAGCAGGATCTTTGGGCGCGCTAGCGCCAGAGTTAAAGTTGCCTTGATTGTCAAGATTCTTTTTGAACATCCCCAAGGTCTCATTGTATCCCGGTGTCTGTAAAAGAACTTTTTGCATTTCGAGCAACAAATCGGGAGTGGCCGGCGACGACCACGCTTGAGCGAGTTCATTAATTGCCGGTCCTTGATCACCAAGAAGATCAGCGTTGCCGGCAGTCTCCATGATCGCTACAAAGTTTTTGCGACTAATAACGAAGTCAAGTAACATCAACTCAGTAACATCATCGCCATCAGAATTTTTGCGCCCAATTAAATATTTGATCTTTTCAACCCCAGAGCCGCCGCGAATAAACAAGTAGTCCACAAGATTAGTAAAGCTTCCGTGAATGGGTGTTTTAGGACTGAGCAGTTTAAGGCTGACTGGCTCTTCATCACCGGTAACAAAGTCTTCGATAGGAAGCGTTCCACCAACGCGGCCAGCGATTTGTTTACCACCCGTGATCGCTGCCATAAACCCCTCAAACACGAAGCCTGCCGATGATTCACTATAGTCATTCAAGCACGCTTGAAGCGCCTCGATGATCATCATCATATTTAAAACGGCGTTGAATCTCATGCCAGTGCCCTTGCGCTTTGCTAATACAGGATCAACAAAGCTGTTGACGTGAGCGATCCTGGCCTGAACACTCGGTTGTCGCGTAATCGATGCAAAGATTCTATCAACATCTTTTCGCGATTGACTGTTGGGATCGCCCCACGCTTCATTGGGCATGAGCTTTGGAATGGGAATAGACATGCTGAAGCGTTCTGCTTCGTTGAGAAGTGGAGTTGGGGTAGAATCATCTATCATCTCAGCCCCTATCGTCTCATAAACTCTCTCCACCATTTCTAATAGCGAAGAAAGATCAACAGTGTTTTTCTTTTCTTTTGCTTTGCCATATTCTACCTCTAAAATATCACTTAACCCATCAGACATCTCTATTCTCCTTATATAATTTCATCTGCAATCCCATACTCAACTGCTTGCTCTGGTGATAAATAGATATTAACTTTACGTTCCAACATTTTTTTGAGTTGAGATTTGGTCATTTTTGTTTCTTCTACTAAACGATTTATATACATTTGTTGTAAGTCTTGAATAGCTTCCATCTCATTTATGAGATTATGTAGCGAGCCATGATTGCCAGCCACTACAGAGTGAAGCATTATTCTACAATTTCTTCCTACCTTTCTTTTGCCGGGGGTGCCTCCTGCCAACAGCAGAACGCCGGCCGACATCACCTTGCCCACGCCAATGGTACTAATGTCGGTGGTTTGCTGAATTTGTTTCATCATATCATAAAGCGCAAACATGTCATCTGCGTTTCCCCCGTAGGTAGAAATATAAAACTGAATTTCTCTCTCTTGTTCATCGTCAGGAAGCAGCTTATTCTGCTCATTCATATACAAAAGACCAAGGATCACTTCCGCTACCTTCTCTTCTGTTACATCTGCAAATAGTCCTATTATCCGCATGTCCGGCTCGTTGTCACCATTAGAAGGGTGTTCAATAAGGAGAATTTTCTTTTCGTCGTCGCCTTCGAGCATTTTATTTACTTTCTCTTTAAGTCGCTTAATCATTCCACTCCTCCATAATAAGGTTTATAACCTCTTGTCTGTTCTTCTCTAAAAATTTCATGGCGCCGTTCCAGTCCTCAAATTGTACTAAATGATTAAAAAATCCGCCATGCGCAGCGATCATCTTCTTGATCGTTCTTGTTTTATATAAAGATACGTCGTCTTCAAACTGCAGCTTAAACGCTTTTACGTTTTGTTCACTGGCTTTGCTTTCGTTCATGATGTTTAAACGGTATTGTCGTGAGTATTGAAAATTTTCCAGACCCTTCACAGTAATATATAGGGCGATTAGTTGAGTGATGCGCATTAATTGCATGCTTTTTCGAGCGCTTCCTACAAAATAGAATGTTCTGCATGTAAGGTATCCAAATGCAAAAACCAACAAGTATAATAAGTATGTGTATTCCATGCAGCCTCTAAACAAATAACCACCGGAGAGGTCCAGTGGTTATTATATCTGTTCGTCAGGGGAAAGTCAAGTATTATTTGCGTGTAAGACGCTTAAAAACTCTTTCTGTAAGAGCATCTACCATATCGGCTTTTTTGTTTTCTTTCACGAGGCGCGCAGCAACCCGACGCGCTACTTCACGGACTACCTTGTTTTGGTTTTCCTGGTAACTGTCGCGGCCGCCGGGCATTTCCAGTTCTTCCTCTTCGGCGCCTACGTCCATGCCGCCTGGCTCGCCTAAGTCTTCTTCAGCCGATACGTCTAATGTTTCCTCACCTCCCTCGAGGTCTACCTCTTCTTCGCCTTCCAAATCGCCCATTTCAATACTAACCTCTTCTCCGGTTGCATCTTCAAGGGCGCCGGCAAATGCGGTCATAAAGTCATCGAGGGAAACTTGAAGACCTTCGCCTCCCATTTCCATGCCCATCTCATCCTCAACAGGCTCGTCCATGGATAGCTCGTCTTCGACGGGCGCTTCAGGCTCCATTTCGACTTCAGCGTCCATCTCTACTTCCTCGTCTCCAAGATCCATGGGCTGCTCTTGGAGGCTTATTCCCTCAATTCTGCTATCACCAATCACACCCATATTGGCTAATTTCATAAAACGACGAATCTCAGATTCAGTCAAAAGTTTCTTACGAGCCATCATAATTCTCCTTTAGATAAAAACTCACCTGTAATTAGTAGTGCCATTCCATAAATACCTTAAAAATTTAAACCATTCTGAATACAATGCTTTTTTAGTTTTTTCAAGGCTTCTGTTGCCGGGTAGCGTGTAGCCAAGGGAAAGACACTGTTGGCACCTCTTTATCTAAAAAGTTACATAGCGGTTTCCAACTATTATCGTTAAACGGCAACTTCAAAACCAACAACTTTTCAGGCTTAGCTTTAAAATAATCAATTACTTGTTGGTTGTGTGCTTCGTATCTCATAATGGATAACTTCCGATGTTCTTCGGTGAAGGCAGGAACATCAAAAAAAACTGCGGTGGCGGCTTTGTCACTCCTCGCGCCATCACCAGCGAAAAGGCGAAGAACAGAATCATACCACTCATTGGAATCTCGAACAGTTAATATATTTTTAGCATTTTTATATCTCTCATTAAATGGCACATACCACCCCGGAGACATGAATGGAATATCATCTATTGCGTTCCACCCCTTCGCATCAATCTTTTCAAAAACGTTTAGCACGAATTCCCGGGAAGGATGTTTTAATAGTTCGATAAGCGTCACCATGTCCTGGGGGGAGTCGGCTGGGGGCCGAAGTTCCACTATTCCATTATATGGTGGCCACCAGCCAACATCTGTGTCGTCGCAGTCGGTGCCGTCGGCCACATAGGCGCCTATGGTGATCGCCTGGTGAAGCCAGAAGCGTTGCGGCACGGTGTCGAGAAGCCAGTACGAGGGGCCATGGTGATCCGGCAAAATATACCACACAGGAGTGCCATCTGGATTATCACGCACGATGGGCTTGTTTGTGGGAAGATACCCCAGTGTGCGAAGGGCTGCAGACATAGAACTAGTGCCATTTCTAATAAAAGATAATATTGCTATTCTTTCTTTTTCCATTTCTCTCTCCTTAAAAATTTAAACCATTCTGAATACAATGCTTTTTTAGTTTTTTCAAGGCTTCGGTTTCTATCTGTTTAATTCTCGCGAAGGAAACATGGAGCCGCTCAGCAACCTCTCTCAATGTTAGCCTTCCATTTTCATATACTGATATCAAAGAGCAATTCTGCTCTTCGGGATAATCAATCCATAAGCGGCATTCCTGTTGGGGACACCGTATCTTATGTTCCATGCACAAACGAGAACACTCTAATAATCCATCTCGACGTTTCATAACTCTGGGAACTCCTCTTCCAACAAATCAAAAATGTTTTCTACTTCCCCTTCCGAAAGGGCGAAATCTCGCAATTTTTGGCGGCCCATTTTTTCTAGCTTTTCGGACTTTGCTCTCTTGACTTTAGATTTAGCCGCAATTTCATTAGTGTACTCTAAGATGCGTTGGTCGTCTTCGATAAGTCCCGTAATAATATGCCGAAAAAAAGCAGCTTGAGTGAGACGTAGATATTTAAGCTTCACTATGAGTTGCGCATGACGGTGATCATTTTCTGTGAACACAATACGCTTCGTAAGATTTCCGTAATCGACGTCGTTATCCATCACCACTTCCTACTCATAATGTGAGCGTGACTCTCGGACAGCCCAGACGCTGTTTGTTGTGTGAACTTAGCTCGAGCGTGTAGCTCTGTTAGATCATGCGCTCCGCTATATGAAAAGCCAGATCGAATTCCCCTTTCTAAGTCTTCCAGGATGTGTCCGACGGGACCGCGGTAAGGCACGCGGGCTGCTACCCCTTCGAAAGAGCTATAGCGCCCATGCCAGTCTACCTGTGCTTCTTTGCATGCCATCCCCCGAAAAGATTTCCACCGGTAGCCGTCTATGTCCTGTAGTATTTTTCCTGGCGTCTCATCGGTGCCAGAGAGGAGAGAACCGCACATTACAGCGTCTGCCCCAGCAGCGAGTGCCTTAACCATGTCGCCTGAATTTCGAATTCCGCCATCGGCTATAATCTTAATATCTCTATCGGTCGTGGCACAATTCACAATCGTTTGAAAGCCAGGGATCCCGTGTCCAGTTTGAATTCTGGTAGAACAAATTGATCCTCCTCCAATATTGCATCGCACGGAGTCTGCTCCCCAGTCAGCTAAATCATTAATTCCTTCTATGGTGGCCACATTGCCTGCCATAATATGCATGGTGTTTCCAAAAACATTCCGAAGTGTGTGTAGCGCAGTCTTCATTAAAACATGATGCCCGTGGGCAATATCAATGCAAATAATATTTACGCCAGCATCAGATAACGCGCATGCTCGTTCTTCAAAGTCTCCCGTCGCCCCCACCGCTGCTCCTACAATAGCCTCCTGCGGTAGAGATTCAACGTGGTGACACTGATCCTCAATCGAAAGATATCGATGAATAATAGCAGTTCCCCCATGAGAAGCCATGGCTGCAGCCATAGAAGATTCAGAAATCGTATCCATAGGAGAAGCAATAATAGGCACCTCCAGCCACGTACCCTTTCCCAAATCAGATGAAATATCAATTTCTTGGCGCGATGCTATGTCTGAATATTGAGGAACGAGTAGCACATCGTCATACGATAAGTCTCGCTCCACTATTCTTCTTCCTGTTGCTGTTGTTTTTTCTTAATAGATTCTTTAAGCTTTGCCGAATCCATGCTCCTCCGATAAGTGGGAGACCTTTCCATCAAATCCTCATGAGCCACGGGAGGTTCCTCAGCAGGTGGAGACACAGGGGTGGGCGCCACTGGTTGTGGGGCGGCAAAACGCGGACCAAAGTACTGCTGGAGTGTTACCATAGTATTTTCGTTTTCTGCTAGTATCCGAGCATGCTTTTTAATTTCCTCTCCCCAATCCGTGTGGTCAGGAATAGTGGCGGGATCACTGAATAATAACTCTAGCGCAGCATACGCCTCAAGTGCTCTTCCTTTAAGCTGCAAGATAGTAGCTTCATATAAATGTTTTGACATATTATTTCTCCTTTTCAATAAATGATTTAATGTCGTCTGCGCGGTACCAAGTTTCTTTGTGAGGATGTGGCGGATCTGGCATAACTCGAATTTTGGGAACTCTTTTGCCGAACTTCATCACACAAATAGTTGGTATGCCGTGAAAACTTAATATTCGTTCAATGTCCGGGTAATCGGTCACATTAAAAGCGAAAAAATGCAAATCTTTGTATTCTTCTGCCATATTTTTATATGTCTCGTGCAAAGCGTGACAATAGTGACATGTATTAGAATAAAACTTTACTACAATAGTTGCAGCTTCCTTGTTGATCTTGCCTTGCAAGATCTGTTGAAGGGCGCGCTTCGAAAGACGCTCAACTGACATTCTTCTGTCCTTTAGTTCGCGAATTCCTACGAGTGGCGGCTTCTTTTTCTTCTATTGAAGCTTCCAATCGGGTGCGCTCTTTGGTGGCGCCCTCTCCCACCCCCAAGCGCTGGTCGAGCACCTGAAGCTGTTGCACATCGGTTCGACTGTCGCGACATGCCGACCTTTCTGCGGCTCCCTCTCGCAACTCTTCGCGGCGCTGATGACTTCTATTAATCTTTTTGGTGCTCATTTATTGCCTCCTGTACTTTATTAAGACACGCAGGACAAAACAATCTAATGGTTTTGTCTCTTATTACAACTTTCCACGAAAATGCCATAGATTTGTCCTTTTTGTCAAAGGGTATCTCACAGCTACTACACTCTTCAGGAATCTGATTAAAGAGAAAAATCTTATCAGAGAGTTCTATTTCTGCATCATCTATTCCCTTCTTCTTTAAGGCGCGCCGCTGTTCGCGATTCATTACATTACTCCAATACGCGGAAAATCTAAGTAAGCATTGCGCGGTGTATTTTCAAACACAACCACTGCTGATGGGAAGGGGGCGCTATTCTCTCCGTTGCCAAATTTTAGACGCCCTTTCACAAAGTATAAGTCATTAGCTTTCATTACATAATCGTGCCAATACCTGGTATCAGTGCGCGCAGGAATCAACATTACCACAGTTGTGTCTTCTTTGCGCGATTCTTCGTAGGCTTTCTTGATCCACTCTTTAATTCCACGACCATAGGGAGGATTCATAAAAACAACATGTCCTCCCCAATCCTGTTCTAAGCCGTTCTCATCCGCCGTGAAATGTTTCACGACTTTGTAGTTAGAGGAATTAGCGCAAGGGTCTAAAGTAAAGGGCCCGAAACGTTTATTTAGCTTATCGAAAAAATGTTGGGGCGTTCCCCACTCCTTTGATTTCGAGCTAAACATTACTTGTTGTGTGTTTTTATCCATCGGTGCTCCCTAGTGCTCCTGCGCCTCTATCGCTAATTGTAATTGGATCGTCATATAATCGATCATTGGCTGCTTCAGCCGGGCGAAAATGCACTACCGGAATCATTACCAGTTGAGCAATCTTGTCTCCTGGCTGAATCACTTGTAACTGCTTTCCGATATTATGGAGATTAATAAACACCTCCCCATCATAGCCGGAATCCACAACGCATGCCCCCACAATGAGGCTGCGCTTTGCTGCTACACTTGAACGGTTCTTGACTTCTATCATGTAACCGTGTGGAACACCAAAGCGCAGCCCGGTGGGGATTACCTTGCTCTCTCCCGGTTGGATCGGCATCGTTTCTGCCTGCTCCGTGGGGGAATAATATACATCGAGCCCCGCATCTGAAGGGTGTCCTCGCGTGGGACGATGGGCGTCCGGACGCACTGGAACATATTCTACAATCATGATTCGTTCTCGCCTGTCAACATCTTAAAGTTGTCTACCACCTCATCAATATTATACTTCCCCTTGTATAAGCGGTAAGCCTTGACTGCTGCGCGAATCTCATCTGTATTCAACCAGCCGTTCTCACGAAATTCCTTACGTAGATCTCTCTTTTGTTCCTTATAGGGTTCCATGCATTCTTCAATCGCATCCAGTGAGCGGATATATTCCTTCACGTAACGCTTTTTCTCTTCATATGTGTTGGCCATTAAGCCCTCCTTGCATTATTAATATAACAAATTCTTTGTAGTATGTCAACAACTTTTGTGTATTATTTAACCAAAATCAAATTCAACGTTAGCTCTGATCTTTAATTCGGGGACGTGCCCGTGGTTTACTATCTTGTGTTTTTTAGCTTCATCTAATTCAAGGTACCAATCAGCATGTCCTTTATCGTGTACGATATCTAAAAAGTAATCTTCGTGGTGTCCGCAGTTCTTTGCCATCATTTTAAAAACTTTCTGGTTTAACCTCTCAGCTTCCCCGACGTCGGCTTTAAGCTCTTCAATCTTGCCTCCTGTAAAGCTGCTCACGTCGTGAATCATAAACGTGGCATCGGGATCCATGTATCGATGACCTTCCGCGCCAAACGTAAAAAGAATGGCGCCACATGACATTGCCTTTCCTTGAACAATCGTGGCCACGGGTAGCGTGGAGTGTTTAATATCTGAAATCATCGACATCAGACTATACACTTGTCCCCCGTAACTATCAATCACTACTGGAATAATTGGCTGACCGGTGTTCTGTGCTTTGGCCATTTCTTCTGAAAAGGTTTTAGCTGCCGCTTCGTCAAATTTTCGGACCCGTATAATAACAGGCAACCCTTCTACCAACTCCTTCTCTTTAAGGAGTGGGCTAAAATATGTCATTACTTTCATGTTCTATCCTAATATTTTAAACGTCTTACCAATGGCGTAGGTGGAAAAGCCCCACTGTTCATCGTACTTTAGGCGCGCCATGTAAGGTCTGTTTAAGTAAATACGATCCTTCTCGGGTTTTACACCCCAACATCTAATCTTTGTCTGCTGATTGTTGCTGTCGATCACTTCCACAATCCAATACAGCTTGCCATTCTTTGTCTTTCTCTCGATAATCTTTCGAGGTATAAACCAACACACCAAAAGGTCAGGATCAAATTCAGAAATGGGAGGAACTCCTCGCGACTGCAAGTGTTCAATAGTTTCTGTCTTGATAACCAAGTTGATGGGGAACACCCCA
>Ga0209434_1001375_pt1 | contig 11071 bp, 11 predicted proteins | sample ETNvirnome_2_300_FD_184068 | JGI IMG/M metagenome (GOLD analysis project Ga0209434, IMG submission 184068) | Marine viral communities from the Pacific Ocean - ETNP_2_300 (SPAdes) (version 2) | ecosystem: Environmental > Aquatic > Marine > Oceanic | place: Pacific Ocean | collected 2013-06-22 | reverse complement strand
ATCAAGTGGTACAAAGAGATTGGAAAAGAGGAATTTAAAAGGAGATTGGTCGGATGACTAGGTGGTACTATTTACACCGGGACTGGGAACTGAATGATGACGTTGGGAAATGCGCAGCGTGTGGCAACATGGTATACGCAAAGGCTTTCAAAGGACACTTACTACATTGCAGGGGCAGAGTTGAAGAAACAGGACAAGAGACCGAAGAACGACAGCGAGAAGAAATTAAAGGCTCTAAAAAAGAAAAATCAGGAGATGAGATCACAAATCCGTCAACTACGCAAAGCCCTGAATCTTGCCCACGAGAGGATTATCCAGCTGGAAGACGTTCAGGGAGATCAGGATGTGGTGGAAGTTGCAAGGAAGATTGCGAGAGGAAAACGAAAGAAACTCACAGTTTGTACAACGTGTAGTGTGCAGGCAGTCGAGGAATTCATCACAGATTTGGGACATAAAGAGATGGTAGTGAGATCTTGCAATAGTTGTGGAGAATTTCATTCAAGAGAATTTAGAGAGAAGGAGATACCATAATGCCCTTTTACAACTACACTTGCAGAAATTGCGGCGAAAAGCAGCGCCGAATGACAGCAGCACGCGACAGAGATGGCCCCATCCCATGCAACCACTGCGATATGCCGGCCTTGGATAGGGAAGTCGCAAAAGACACTCCGAACCAGAACTACTTACGCGCAGCAGACCCAACCCGATTAGACTTGATTAAGAAACGAATGGAAGTCGAGACGGAGATGTTCGGGATGCCGTATGATGACAGGGAGCAGCATGAGGCTAAGCTTAAGGAGTTGGATAAGGCAATTGCTAAGGAGCAGAGGGCTAGCGAAAAAGAAGATATTCATAAACATTCAACAGGACAGGATATAACGAAATGAAGTGGTTTAATAAATTCAAGAAGACGAAAGTCCCAAAAATATATACTTATTGCCTTCATAATTTAGATAGATATCACAGTATATCAGATTCTTTACTGCAAGGCTTTATAGACGTAATGAAGCACGATACATTTTACCAAAGAAATTCTCCCATTTTTATTGATTGTGATACGTTAAGTTATTTCGTAGAGGGTTGGGAATTAGATTACAGGTTGATAGAAACAAAACACATAGAAGATAAGGGGTATAGAGGACTTGCTTACCGGTATAAAGACCAGATACACCCACTTATAAATAGTGATTTTGAATTAAATAACTTTGAAGGTATAATACCATTTGATGATTGTCTACTATCTTATAACTCAACAAGAGGAAAATAAATGGACTTAAGTAAATTACCAAGTAAACAGATACTACTTGGAACTGAAGTAAGAAACAAAATGAAAAAGGGTATTGACAAAATGGTTGGTGCTGCAAGAGTTACACTTGGCCCTAAAGGTAGGTTCGTAATTCTCGACAGAGAACACTCAACACCTATAGTCACTAAAGACGGAATTTCGTGCCTAAATGAGATCAAATTTAAAGATCCCTTTATGAATGCAGGCGCACAACTTGTTAAAGAAGTAAGTCGCCGCACAGCAGATGCTGCTGGTGATGGCACTACAACTTCAGCAATTATGGCACATGCTTTGTTCAGTGAAGGGCTTTCGTCTGTTGAACACGGCGCATCTCCAATCGAGATCAAACGCGGAATCGATAAGACAGTACAAGTCCTAGTAGACCAACTAGACAAAGTAGCTTACCCAACAGACTCGCTAAAAGAGATAGAGCAAGTTGGTGCAATTAGTGCTAACAACGAACAATGGATTGGCGAGCTGATTGCAGAAGCAATGGACGAAATCGGCCCAGATGGCGTCATCACCGTACAAGACGGATTTACACACAAGACGTTCGTAGACATCGCTGAGGGTATGAGACTGCGTTCAGGCTATCTGTCTGAAGCACTTCTCACAGACAAGGAAAACCTTAAAGGCGAATACGAAGATGTCGAGATTATTTTCTTCAACGGAAAACTAAACAGTGCCCCAGCGTTTTTAAATCTGATGAATAAAGTGGCAGAAAAACATCCAAACTTCCAATCTACAACATTCCTTCTTATTGCGAACAGTTTTAGTATGGACGTGATTGCCGATATTGAGCACAACTACGAGCGCGGTATTGGCCGAGTAATCCCAGTAAAAGGCATCGGAACTAACCAAGATAAAGGCGAGAACATGGAAGATATTGCCGCACTCACCGGCGGTCATGTGCTTGGCCACAAAGGTAGGGTTGATTTTGAAGTTGACTGTCTCGGTAAAGCTGGAAAAGTCGTACTGACACACGAGCATATGACAATCTTGGATGGCGCAGCAGATGAAGCGATTACACTTTCCCGAGTAGATGAATTAAAAGCCATGCGAGATAAGGCGCCAAGTCCTTATGACAAGGAAGCTTACAGTGAGAGAATTGCAAGACTGGCAGGCGGTATTGCTGTGATTCATGCCGGCGGTAGAAGCGACGCCGAAATCATCGAGCTGAAGCACAGGATTGAAGATGCACTTGGAGCTACTCAAGCAGCGGTTGCAGAAGGCATTGTACCGGGCGGCGGAACAGCACTTGCAAAACTAGGAGGAAAGCTCGGTTATGAAGAAAACTCGCAGCTATTTGTGGCTGTATCTAACAAAGATCAGCAGCTTGGAGTAGACATTGTGAAAAGGGCGTGTGAAGCACCATTTAAGCAGATACTTGAGAATGCAGGATTAGAACACCAGATTCTCCTAGAACAGGTCCGCAGATCAGAGGACTGGTTTACTGGGTATGATGCTAAGGAAGGACGCTTGACAAATATGAAAAATTCGGGCATAATAGATCCAGTGAGAGTAACAAAACTTGCTATTCAAAATGCTGCAAGTATTGCAGGACTGCTACTCACAACCGAGGGTATGATTACCGAGGATAATGACGATTAGTAATCGCAAGGTAAGAAAAGATTAAAGATAAGGAGAATAAAATGGGCGTGTTCCAAAAAATCAAACCAAGAAGATCAAACCAATACATACAGGGCGCTGAAATTGGCGCCATATCCGAGTCTCCAGAGGAGAAATATACCGGCCTACTTAAGGGAATTAAACTCGCAGAAAATGGTACAATCTTAAGAAACAACGAGCCAATTGAAATCAAAAAGGACTTCATGATCGTATTTCCTGAGATATTCACCTCTTATGGATTTCCTCAAACGTACATGGCAATTGCAGGGAATAAAGTATCAGCACAGTCAGCACTGTGGAGTCTGCTGGCCGACGAAGAAAGAGCTGGGATGATTGAGCATTTGAATGAAGAAGACAGATACATTAAGATCAGAATATTCAAGGATGTGATATAATGGACTTACATGAAATATTAATGGAAGCTACGACAATGTTTGGTATGGCGCACATAGAAGAAGATGAAAGTCCTATAATACTGCCTGATTATCTTTATGATGCTTTGGAAAGTTATTTTGAAAAACAAAGGACATTTCCATTAAAAAATACCCGTATAGAAGATAAACTACCAAAGAGGATTGCTTACAATTTCTATAGTAAAACACTTCACATTGTGCCACATAGGGATACGATATGATCCACAAACTCAAAACACTGCGCAAGCTGGACGATCTTCGGATCTCCAGCCTTGCCACACACCTTGCCAGCGCATTAGAAAGAATTGAGGAATTAGAAGATGACCGTAATAAAGATAGGAAAAGAATCACAAAACTCGTTAAAAGACTCGATGAGCTGGAAGAGGCCATTACAGAGCTTGAAGATATGGCTGAAGAATAGGAAGACTAAAAAGCAGTCAACAATTCTAAGAGACCAAATACTTAAGCGTGTGGGTTTAGTGCCTGACCGTATGACGTACCTGCCTGAGAGGGACTACTGGGACGTGTACTGGGATGCGCAACATACCGACGAATTCTTAAATCTTAGGGTTGGAAAGTCGTTGATACAGCGTATTGACGGCGTTGCTACAATCGTAGTGTGGATTAACTTCAGACATGCAATGTCGCAACTGGATAGACCACAACCATTTCCCTTATCAACAGCAAGGGCCACACAGGTGATGGTGACGAGCTTGCAGGGAGCGATAGAGGCGTTGGATGCAGAATAAAAAGGGGAGCTAAAAACTCCCCCTTATTATTTGGTCTACCCTTGTCATCACTCCTCCGCGCCGCCCTTGTGAATATAGACCTAATCAAAATACTTTGATCTTCTCTTATTTTTCTTTCTCTCTTTATCTGTTTTTCCTGTCAGACCTTCTACATGTCGCTTAGTTTTGGAGACACCACCTAATACAGGGGTGAAAGTCTCTCCGAGTCTCTGGAGTGTCTTTTCTAAGTCTTTAGTATCTTTATCTGACCATCTACCACTACCAGCACTAGCACCTAAATCTACAATTGTTTGACCAGCATCAAGCACAGATTGTCCCGGAATAGGAAGAAATGCATCAGTTACGCCAAATACTGAGCTGTAAGGTAAGAAGCTCTTGATGCCTCCATAACCAAACATTTCTCTACTCTGAATACTCTTTGGGTCGATCTCTCTGTCCAGACCATTTTGAAGTAAACTCGCTAACACTAATGGCGAAAGATACTTCATAGAAGCTCTTGCCGCTCCAGCCCTTCCGTCCTTCATAAGTTTTGTTACAATATCGGTAGATACCGCAGTTGGCCATTTAGAAAGCATTGCAAACAGTGGTCCCATTTCACGGCCAAATTCGTACATATCATCTTTAGCATAACTAAGCTGCGTCTTCGTTTGAAGCCACTTACCAATTGTTTGAGTAATTTCATCTGTACTTGCACCTTCGTCAAGCTGTTTTTGAACTTTATTACGTACAGTTTGTGGAGCGTTTTTAAGCCACTTTGTTTTGCCGGACTGTAGTAACTTGGCAATGTCTTCACTCATTTGAGCTGTCACAAGACGGTTAATCGTATCAGTTTTTGCATACATTGTCATTGCAGCATTAGCGTAACCATCAATGAATCTATCCATCTTACGTGCCATTTTACTGTCTCTAAAATAATGTCTTAACCCTGACTTTGTACCTTCAAAATCTACAGGTTTAGGATCCCTCACGTCAACAAGCCCGAGCTTGGAGAATCGTTTCTGCGCTTTTGCTAGCCCTTCTCCCACAACCTTGCGTGTACTGTTAAGTGCCAGCACATCACCCGGAATACCTACGCCAAGTTCTCGCGTGGTCATTGAATAAGGTTGTGTTAAGTTACGTACAACGGCCCTTGCATTGAACCCAAGGTAGTTAGGGTAAAGTGCACTTGTTACAGCATTTTCCAAACCTAAGACAAGCTTGCCCGGCTTTGACTTTGCCCAGTTCATTTGTCTTAATATTGATTTAGTTTGTCTGTCTTCGGTCCCTTTACGGGTAATTCCCAGAATATCCTTTTTTAGGTTGTTGAGATAATCAGCTGAGTTATTGTAGCCTTTCATCTTAAGTAGCATAATTTGTGTGTCAAGTCTGTCTAGTACAGGACGTTTGTAAATAAGATCTCCAATTGAACTCGCATCTACAACTGCCATCTTACCAAGATCAGTTTCTCTTGCCCACATTGGGAGAGATCCACTTCTTTCGTGGACGTTGCGTAGTGAAGGGTTTATCATTTTTCTAATTGTGTCTTTTGACTTTAGCTCTCCGATAGCTCTTCTCATCATATCGGCATTTGCGATATCGCGACCGTAAATACCACTTAGCATGTCTTGTAAGTGTCTAATATCACTAGCATATTCAGGCATTTCTTCAGCTTGGCTTAGTCCTGTTCCGAATTCGTCTGTTACATCACCTTTTTTACCGGCAATATCTTTCATAGCTTCGTTGTATTTTTCAGTCTGCCTTGTCGCGCCTTCTTCTAGAGGATTAAAGTTACGGTCTTTTAGTATTCTGTTAATTTCGGCGTCATCCATCATTGGAAGCTTTTCTATTTCAGCAAACTTTTCTTCCATCGCTTCAATCATCTCAGCCGCACCCTTTCTTTTCATAGGCACGTACTTATCTTGACCCAGTTTGTATTCGTCAATTCTTACACCGTTTTCATTTGCAAGTTTACGTATTTTTTCAAAAACACCCCTATAAGCATCTGCTAATGGATCAGAATCTCCAGATTCAATCATTCGTATTATGTCTTCATCTGACATATCTGCGTACGGGCCTTTTTCCCTCATTTTAAGAACCGGCTTAAGTGCGTCAGACACCGCCGTAGTAAATCCAGACTTCTGTTTATCGGCTACATATAAATCTTGCACGGTATCCAAAACCTTAGTTCCGGCTTTGTCGTCGATAAGTTCAGCAGCATTTGTGACAGTCGCCATTTTTCGGTAAGCCTTGTGTCTCAATGGATCGTTAACAAGTACCTGTCTAGCTTCGTCCTCTACTGCTTTAATTAGATCTTTGTCTTTTGCGTCATACCCAATACTTGCAGCAGCTACTTTAATGTCCTCAAGATTTTGTATTTCTTCTGCGAGGTATTGCTGCATCTTGTACTCATTGTAGCTATCTGGAGTTACTAGACCTGCTTTGATATTCTTTTTGAATGTATCAACTTCTTTTTGAATCTGTTTAGCAGTCGTTGTTCCAACTTCTTTGGTTTGGGAAATCAGTTCATCTCTTGTTGCGCCGGATCTACCGCCAATATTGTTCACATACTTCATGTAGTTGAATATATCATTACGCCAATTGTAGTATGCATGAACTAGTTTTGGATCGATACCTTTCTTTTTTGCCATCTTCAATACGCTGTTCGGTATCTTGGTAATCTCGTCAGCACTATACTTCTCTAAAGCTGCTGGCTCTACGCTCGCTGCCCATTCCTTGATACGCTTTGGAGCGTCTTTTACTTTCATTTCAAGAAAGCGAAGTTGTTTGTTTTTTGACTTGTCTGTAAAGCCCTTGACTGATTTAAGAATTTCTAGATTGAAAGCCTTTTCTTTACGTGCCCGTTTTTCTGCTGCGTCAAGAGCTACATCAACCGCGTCGTTATCCAGCATGCTAGCTTTCATTACATCTTCTGGTTTAGCGCCTTTTACTTTGCGATACAGTTTTTCGCCGCCAGCAATAAGTCCGCCAAATGCGCCCCCAGCAACTGCCCCTTTCATGCCGCCAATAGCAGCGTCCTTAGCTAGAGTTGCTAGGTCTTCCGCCTCGGATTCGGCACCTCCCATCACTGCACCTTCCACTCCAGCTACCTTTGCAGCATCTCTTATCTTCTTAGCCACACTTGCACCTTTCATTGCAGCAGCTCCCGGAAGAATTGCTCCACCTGCAAGTTCAGATGCTAATACTGTTTTGCCCCAATCTTTACGGGCTTTATCTAGTGTACTCTGGTATTGTTTCTGTCCGGCCTGATAATCCTCAGCTTTGAACGCATCACCCAATGACATATCTGGTTGTTTACCTCTCTTGATAGCACCTTCAAGTCCGCCTTCTCCCCAAAGACGGTCCATACCTTTACTTAGCCAATTACCTACACCAGCTACTTTTTTAGGAAGCCCTAATGTTGCGCCTTGTGCAAGACCGCGAGCCGCCGCCTCACCTTGAGTCATGTCTGGTAGAGGGGTTTCAGTTTCTGGTAGGCCGCTTATTTCTTCGGGGGTAAATCCTCCAGCTTTTAGAATATCATAATCCACATCTCTGACTTTATTGGTAGATTTTAGTTCTTCGTCACTTAACCCGCCTGACCTTAATAACGCTTCAAACTCGTCCTCTTCTGTATAATCTTCATTAAGAGTATTGTTATTAAAGGGAAAGGACGCGTCAGCTACCTCCTTTCCAGACAGCTGTGTAGAAGGGTCTTGTTGAAATTGTTTATAGTTCAGAGTTGGTTGAAATGTCGAAGATGTTTCATCTACTGCCGATTCTTGAGATTTATCTTTTAAAAAGGTTTCTCTATAGTATTCGGCTCTGTCTTCTGTTTGTTTCCCTAGTGCGGAATTCGTTATCTCATATGCAGCTTTTGGCCAGTCCTTGTTTTTGATGGCTTTAAACAGCTTATTGAATTCATTAAGTTTTTTGGCTCCCATCTGAAAGCCCATTTCATTAAGAGTTCTATATTGGTCTTTTGATAAGTCTTTTATACTTATTCCACGTTGTTCTAAAACATCATCAACTTGCCTTTGGTGGTTGATGATATCTTTACGTAAAATAGACATCGCTTTTTCTTTGGTTAGTGTGTTGTATTCTTCTCTCTTTTTTGGATCAGTGAAATAGTCCTTAAGCTCTTCTTTAAGAAGTGTGTGCCCAACGCCAACAACGATTTCCTTTCCATACAAATGCCCCAGACCAGCCTTATTGGCCATCTCTGGGGTAACACCTGCTTTATCATATATGTCTATAAATTTTTGCTTATTGCGCTCGGTTAATCGTTTGTCGCCTTTAACTGGTTTGTGTCCATGTCCTACATAAGCTCCATAAGCCCCTGTCCCTAAAACCTCGGCATTAGCCGAACTGGCACTACCTTCATGCTTTATAATAGAATTTATATAAGCCTTATCTTTGGCTAATGGGTGTTCGTGTTCAAACTGTCTTACGGGCATGGTCACTCCTTCCTCGTATTGTGTTACCAAAATAATCCACCTTCCCTACTAACCGCCCAAGTGGAACTTAGGACTTCGGTCCGGCAGATTATTTTATTATTTTATTCTTTGTATAACAACGTCCATTTCTTTTTGTCTGTAATTATCGCGCATATCTTCTACTCTCTCCGGCGTTAGTTCACCAATAGGGCGAGTTACTTTCTTTCCTACTTTGTTAATGTATGTCATTTCGTAAGGGAATGTATTAGGATTTCCGTCTGCAACCTCACTCTTGGTCTCACCAACCGCCGCTTTTTCTGGCGATGCCTTTACTTTATCATCTTTTGTCTCTGGTGTCAAATCTTTATTCTCAATGCCGAATGCCTCAAGCATTGCAGGCGCTACTGGAAGTCCTCTTCTAACGTCTTCTTCAAGCCTGTTTTTCACCATCTGACGTACTAGAACCTGCCTAAACTCGTCACTTGTTAGTAACTTAGCTTGAGCTTTTTCGTCTTCATTTTCAAGAAAACCTTTAACAGTCTCTTTAAATGGGGCTATAACTTCGTCAGATAATCCAGCAGCTTTTAGTTCTTCAACTACTTCAGCTCCATCAAGCTCATCAGCCTCTATAGCATCTGCTAACTTATCTGTAGCTTTTTCTATCTTGTTTTCTGTCTTCTCTTTTATTTTTGCTAACTTAGTTTGAATTTTCTCTTCTTCAGCAAGTGCTCGGTTTTCAGCCTCTAGTCCAGCCTTTTTCTTCCTTATAGAGGCGATCTCAGCTTTACGTGCTTCTTTAGCAGCCTTAAGCGCAGCTTTGTCTGCAAGGTCAAGCTCCTCTGACTTTTTCTTAAGTTCTCGGCCTTTCTGAGATAAGGATAATCGTTTAGTATCATACTTGTCGGACACGCTGTCTATCTCGCTATCGAATGCGCCGCTCATATCTCCAACAAGATCACCACTCACAAGTCCACCAGCTCTTGATGCGCCAATCTTACCGATTGCATCCGCTGCCTTTCCAAGTGCATTCACAAGCTTAGCCTTACGTCTTACAGCTCTTCCTTGTTTGCGTTCTTCACTTCCAATACTGTCTCGGTCCATAAGATATTGTTCGTATTCTTTATCTAGTGAACTCGTGTCTGCTGGACTGTACCCATAAGCTTCTGGACCACTTGCCATCGTGTCGTGGTATCTGTTCGATGTGCTTTTTAACGCTTTGCGTAGTCTTTTTCTTTTATCTGCCATATTAAATAATTCCTGCCTCTGTTGCTCCGCCAGCCATTTGTCCAGCGCCTTGAGCTGCAATGGCTGCACCTGCCGGTCCGCCTAACATTGCTCCGCCTGCTATAGTTGCTGCTCCAATTGCCGCCTTAAACATTCCACCTTTTTTGGCTGCCTTTTTTCTTTCACGTTCTATTTGACGTTGTAGTTCTGCACGTCTGACTGCAAGCTTCTTTTTCATAGCTCTTGTCGCAGCATTCATCTTCCCTTTAGAGATTCTTTCCTCTTCAAGCATAAGTCTTTTCTGAATAATATCCATAGTTTGAATCTTTTTTTGACTTGCTTGCTGAATCTCCTGAACCTTTGCTGCAAAGTCTTGTTCATTTTCTGCATTTGCGGTAATCCAGTCCATGAGTTGACGTTCGTTGTTAAATGCTGTGTTTGATTTCTTTTTTGCTAGATCACGTCTTTCTGCCATCATGTCGCTACCAATATCTTGTGCAAAAGCCTCAAGCTGCCTTTGTTGGTCCGCAAGTGCTTTTTGTGCAGTAATTTCATCCATCTGATTTTGCTCTTGCTGCTGAATTTGTTGCATCTGTGCATCTTTTTGAGCCTGTACTGCTTGTTGTCCAGCTTGTTGTATCATGCCCTGAGTTTGTGCAGCTTGATTTACAGCGCCGGTTTGAGCGCCTTGTTGTTGTAGGGCTCCCGGCCCAGTCGCTGCTGGTGCTTGTCCTGCTTTGATCTGTTGCGCCGCTTTTTGTCTTTCAGCGAATTGCTGATTAGTCATGTTAAGTTTTGGTGTTGGCATTAAACTGGACCTCCTAGTTTGCCTGTTGATCCTGTATTTGTAGGTGATGTTGTAGTTGGAGTAGATGAAGATCCTCCGCCAAAATCCATACCTCCGATTATACTTCCCGCAGCCTGCCCAAGCTGGCTAAATCCTGCTGATTGTTGTGCACTAAGTTGTGATTGTAATGCTGCATTTGCCGCTGCCATTGCACTATTAATATCGATTGCTGCAAGAGCTTCCATACTCTCAAGATCCATGCCTTGCTCACGTTCTGCGAATTCAAGCTGATCTCTAAAATTAGCAAGCTCTTCTCCCATTACTTGTTTTTTTACTTCTTGAGTAAATGCATTTGCATCACGAAGTCTAGCAGCTTCCCCGCGTCTTCCTAGCTCTGCTTGATATTGCTTATCTTTAAGTGCAAGTTTTGCTCCAAGATCTTCAAGAGCTAACTCTTCTTCTGCCGCATCCATATCAAGGCTGTTTTCTTTATAGCGAGCTAATTGATTGTTGATCTGATTATTGTAGTTGGTGTCTGCTTCAAGTCTTTGCGCAGTCATTGCTGCATCACG
>Ga0209434_1001374_pt1 | contig 11085 bp, 20 predicted proteins | sample ETNvirnome_2_300_FD_184068 | JGI IMG/M metagenome (GOLD analysis project Ga0209434, IMG submission 184068) | Marine viral communities from the Pacific Ocean - ETNP_2_300 (SPAdes) (version 2) | ecosystem: Environmental > Aquatic > Marine > Oceanic | place: Pacific Ocean | collected 2013-06-22 | reverse complement strand
ACTGGTGGATATAATGGAACAGGAGCATTTGAATATAGTGGTGGGAGTGATAGGATTGATCTTAATGAAACATTATTACAAGGAGTAAATACAGGAACGATAATGTTTTGGATATATCCATTAGATGAAGCTGTTAGTACAAGAATGGTATTCCAATTTGAAGGGCCAACAGGAATGTATTTAAGATCATACGAAAGTGGGGGAGCGTTAAAGTTTCAACAAAAAAATGTATCCACAACAAAAGAAGTTAATACTTTAAATTATGAAACTAATGAATGGCAACATTTTGCATTTATTTTTACTCCTGATTATAATATTTTATATAGAAATGGAATATTTCAAGATATAAAGTTTTTAGATTGGGGAACAACATTCTATTTAAATAATAGTGTAATGACTTCCATAGGAAGAAGCTCATTTGCTTATAATGGTAAAATAGATGATTTTAGAATATATGAAGAAGAGTTAACATCACAAGAAATACAAGCAATATTAGAAAGGGAAGAAGAACCATTTATAGAATTAGACGCTTATGCGAGGTGTGGCAGTTATTTTGATGAATGGTCATCAACTTTTTATGATGACAGTTTATATGGTTGTGGGTGGTTAGGAGAAGGAAACATTCAATATGGAATAGGTACTGGTGTAGATGGTAACAATAACATAATTTTTGATGGAGTAGACGATCAATTAGAAGCTACTGAATATATAGAAGAAACTGAAGGTAGTATGGCAGGGTGGTTTAGAGTTTATAACAATAGTGCTTATAGTGGAGAGAGATTATTTGCTATGGTAGATAAGGATACAGCAGGTAATAGAAATAAAGTAGAATTATATATCTCTGGTGGAATAAATCTAGCTATGGCAGTATTTAATAAAACTAGTGGAGTAAGTTGTGGTACAAGTTCTAATGGTTTAGTATACCCTATTCATAATGTACATAGTGGAAAATGGATACATTATGCTCAAACATGGGGAGAAGATGGTTTATTTTTATACCAAGATGGTGTTTTAGTTGGAAATCATTCAGAGAATTGTAATAGAGATGATATAATGATGGAAATAGAAGTTGGTGGCAGACCAATTTCAAATTCATTTAAAATGAATGGTAGTATTGATAATTGGGCTTTGTATGATTACGCTTTATCAGATGAAGAAATACTTTGGTTATACAATAATAATGACTCATTATTAATAACACAAACTGAAGGTAATTATACAAGTAGAATTTATAATTCTTCTGATTATGGAACTGGAGAAGTTAATGTTTGGAACAACATAACATTTGATGAAGATAGTAATCAAGTTAATTTATGGACAAGAGTAGCCAATAGTGAAGCTAATTTATTAACAGAAGCATGGGTATTAAAACAAAATATTAATACAGGAACAATAAACTTAGACTTAGAAGGGGACTTTTTTCAATTCTTACTAGATTTTAACAGTAGTGGTGATGATGAAAATGCAGTACTCGGGTGGACATTAAATGCAGAAACATTTTTATCTCCAGAAGTACACAATGTAACATTATTACCTAATGCAAATGTTACTGTAACTGATAGTTTAATGGGTTACTCAACTTACATTAACAACGACTCAATTAATGGTAATATAACTTTTATATGGTATCAAAACAATATAAATATACAAAATAGTACAAGTGTTATAACATCAAATGGAACACAAATGAATTTTAATTATCCTAATTCACTATCAGTAAATGATTTAGTATATTTTGATAGTTTTTCTACAACAATAGATGATATTAATAGTCAATGGATTAGATCTAATAATATAACAGTAATTAGCTCAAATTTTACTTATACGGCAGTTCCATCCCAACAAAATTTTACTTTAAAAATTCCTTACACAATAGATTTAAATGTAAATTTAATTGATCCGGATGGTGATATTATAACAACATGGGTGGTTGAAGGGGTTTTAAATAAAACAGGAACCACTTATGAATTTAATCCCTCTTTATTTATTCCTGGAATTACTTATAAAATTGATTCTATTATGACCGATGGTTTTTTTTCTCAAACTAAAACATGGTATATTACAGTACAAAGTGCAGATAGTAATATTACTGGTTCAATAGCAATAACTTTATTTATACTTTTTGTTACAGGAGGATTAATTGCTTTACCATTTATTAAAAAGAAATTCACAAATTTTGAAATTTCTAATATGATAATTAAACGTTCTTTCTGGATAGTTGGAACTTATTTAATGGTTTTAAATTCAGGTATAATGGCCAATATTGCACAAGCATCTGGGTTATCTCTTACTAAAGAGATGTTCAGATATATGTTTTTATTTGGTTGGGCAGGTTACATTTTAATTGGTTTTATGGTATTAAAAACTTTATTTGATGTATTGAAATTGTATAAAGTTAAAAAATATAATGAAAGAATGGGGGGGGATTTTTAGATGGGAAAACGTAAAAGAACTACTCATGTAAGAATTTATACCGATGATGTTAATAATATTAAACTTCGGTTCCCTAACGTTAGAATGGCCGACTTCTTTCACATGAGTATTAAAACAAATCCATTCATTCAGGCAGAAGCAACATTAAGAAAAAATAAGAAGAAAAGTAAATTATGAAATTAAACAAGAAGGGTAGTATTCAGGACTTGGTATTTGTTGGTATAATAGTTTTATTCTTCGCAGTAGTAGTTTTAATTGGGTTTAAAGTAGTTTCAGAATTTAATTCAGAAATTCAATCTAACTCTGCAATAGCACAATTTGATACCGGTTCTCATGCTCGGGCAGCTTCAACAGAACTAACCGGACACTATACCGGGGTAATTGACAATACTTTCTTATTCTTCGCAATAGGTTTAGCCTTAGCAACTTTAATGTTAGCAGTAATGGTAAGAATACACCCAATCTTTATTCCTTTCTATTTTATTGGTTTAGTTTTAATAATATTCTTTTCTGGTATATTTTCCAACATATATCAAGAAATGGCAGCAACAACACAACTGGCTACTCAAGCAGACCAGTTGATATTTATAAGTAATATTCTGGAGTTCTTACCATTCATTGTTGGGATCTTTGGAATTATATTAATGGTGATTATGTATAAAACTTGGAAAGATGGGCAAATATAAACTTATATTTGGAATTGTATTGTTGATCCTAATTAGTTTAGTTACTGCCGTAACTGTAACCCAAACCGGTTACGTTGGTAATTTTGAACAGAACCAATGGAATACTACCAACTCAACGGAAAATTTAACATTTGTTGGGGATGAGAACCAAAGTTTATTTTTTAACTTACCTAAACACTCAAATGTTACGTTTGGAACGATAAATATTACTTCTAATGGTAGTTTAGAGAATGTTAGTGTATTTGTTGGTGGAACAAATGTTTTTGTTTCTCCGTTTACTATTTATGCAAGTGCAACCGAAACTGACAATTCTCATGGTGTTGCTTTAAGTGGTTCTGGAGCAGCAACAGATTGGTTTGGAGTAACATTTACTTCAAAAATTGATGGTTTACTAAAAAACATAACTATTGATACAGCAGTAACAGCAAACAGAATTTATATTTATAATCATTCCTCACCGAACTTATTATTATTAAATGTTTCAAAAACTAGTAATTTTGCAGAAGTTAACTTTAGAATCTTTCAAAGTCAAACTTATAGACTAGTAGTTGGTAATGTTGACGAAAGTTCATATTTTAGAACTTTTAAAGATGCAGGGATAAGTTACCCTTATTTAGGAACAGATGTAAATTATAACACTTCCTGGTATTATAATGTTGGAACTAAAACTTGGGTTTTGGATAGTACAGCAATATATAATGTTATCAATCTAACTACTGATTCAAATGCAGTATTTAGAAGGGTTTTAAATGGTACAACCTCATTTAATATTTCTAACGCCACCAACAACCATTTAGGAAATTGTATTAATGATAGTTATGGAATTTGTAATTTAAATATAACTTTCTTTTCAGATACTCCGGGAATTTTAACTGCCGACATTGGAAATTCAATAAACTATTCTTTATTATATAATTTCACTTATGAAAATGATACTATTGAAAAAGCCGACAATGACTACACTTTAAAGTTATTTACAAACAAAACCAGTTCTGCAACGTTCAATTATAATAATACTGGACAAACCACAACTTCAACTTACTCAACTGGAATCTGGACATTTAGATCTAACTTTAGACCAGATTGGGTTAAAGATTCAGTTTTAAACCAAACTTTCCCAATATATTGGAATTTAAATGTTGATAATAATTTAAGTAACACTTCTTTAGTAAACCAAACCTCGTTTAAAATATATTTGTTTAACCTAACTGGTTGTTCAACTCAAGTATTAAATTTAACAATCTGGAATGAAACCAGCAACACTTTATTAAATGGTTCAATAGATCCATTCTTTGATGTTTGGTTTGATTCAGAAACTTACAAAAGAAATTATAGTTTTGACTTTAGAGGAACCAACCAATACTCGATCTGTACTTACCCTTCAGGTTATAACTTTACAACCACAGCACAGATGGAGTACACAGCACCAGGAGTAGAAACTAAACTATATTATTTATTTGATTACTTACTTGACACTTTAGATGAAATTAAGTTATTTTTAACTGATGGTACAACCCAAGTTCAGTTTAATGTTCTGGACTTCTCAAGTGTTCCCGTTGCAGATGTTTTTATTAAAGTATTAAAATATGATGTTGGAACCGATACATTTACAACAAGTGAAATTATTAAAAGTAATAGTGATGGAATTGCCTTTGGCCAAATAATACTTAATTCTGCACGTTATAAGTTCATTCTAGAGAAAGATGGAGAAGTAGTTTTAGAAACAACAGACGTTATTATAACCTCATCACCTAAAACATTTAGAGTTAATATTGGTGCCGGTAACTTTGACAATGTTAATTTAATTAATGGAATTTCTTTTAACGACATTATATTTACAAATTCAACTAAAACCTTTAGTTTTACATTTACTCACACTTCCGGAAGTATTGACCAGATTTGTTTAAAAACTGACCGAATAGGAATTAATGCACAATCAACTGTAAATGAAACTTGTGTAACCTCAACTGCTGCTACAATTAGATCTACTGTTAATGAAGCTGTCGGTTCAAATACTTATGTTGCTACTGCTTATGCTGTAAGTGGTGGTGAAAACTATATTTTAGACACTCTATCAAGAGTTTTTGACGAAAGACATAAAACATTTGGAAAGAGTGGTTTATTTATAGGTTTTTTAATTACTTTAACTTTAATTATGGTTGGGTTATGGAACCCATCGGCAGCAATAGTTATGGCTATATTTGGAGTTGTTGCTTCAATATTACTTGATTTCCTTTCATTACAAATAGAATTTATAGTGGCTTTCGTAGTCCTGGCAACAATAGTATTATACAGAATGAAGAACAATTAAAATGCAAATAGATAAATTATTCGTAGGAGTGTTGGTTTTTGTAGTAGTTTTAATTTCGGGAACAATGGTTTTAACTGGAGTTTCTAACCAATATGATGATGTTGATTTGGTTGATAGTAGGTTGTCTTTATTACATAATGATTCAATTACACTTTCAAATGAGATGGATGATGACACTCAAAACATGACTTCCAATATATTTAGTACATTCTTCGGAGTAACGGACTTTGCTAGTTTTATGTTTGGTGGTGCATTTAATGCATTAAATACTTTAATTTCACTTCCAAACACTTTATTTGGATTTATGAACACAATCGGAACCGAACTTAACATCCCCAAAATATTTATTAATATTGCACAAACAGCATTATTTTTAATGATCCTATTCGCAATTATATTCATAATATTTAGAATAAAGGCTTAAAATGGTATATAACTTAACCGGAATAGTGGACAATGGAACTACACTACTTGGCTTTGTTCAAGGAGTTAATGACCAACTTATGTTAGGTTGGTTTGGGTTCTTTATGTTATTAGGAATTTGTGCAGTTGTATTTATGGCTTTCATTTCTGCAACGAATGACGTTAAGAAATCTGTTTCTGCTACTGCTTTTATAGCATTTACTTTAACAATATTTTTAAAAGCTACCGATTTAATAGGGAATGACCTAGTAGTTTATGGTGTTTTGGTGGTTACTGGTTTGGCAATAGCAACAACATGGAAAAAAGATTAATGTTCTATTAGTGTTAACACTCCTTTATATAGTAGTATTCCTTCTTATTCTTTAGGCTTGAGATCCTAGTTCTCGGAGATAAAGATTCTGAAGATGAAAAAGATTAATAAGAAAGGACAAGTTTTTGATCAACTTGCAGGATTAGGTGTTGGTATTGCAGCTTTAGCCATTACTTTAGTCGTTGTATTCTTGATTATGAGCGAAACCAAATCTAATTCAACCGTTGCATCAGATGCTAACGCAACAGCAGCTCTGACCACATTACAGAATGCAGCTGACGACATACCGGGCTGGGAAATTATAAGTTCGTGCTTATAGTTCAGAAATTCCGTTAGTCGTTATTGCAGTAATTGGTGCAATTTTGCTTGGATTAGTGGCTTTATTTAGGAATAGATAAAGATGAAAACTAACAAGAAGGGCCAAGTATTTGCTCAACTTGCTCAACTCGCAACAGGAATAGCAATATTAGCAATAGTATTGGTGGTTACTTTCCTAATCATTAGTGAAGGTAGATCACAAGCGTGTGAGATTGAAGGGTTAACTAATTGTGCAGGTAACACTTCAAGCATAACGGTAAACGCAACAAATACTCTTGCAGGTGCTGTCGATGATATTCCATCATGGATTCCCCTAATTGTTATTGCAGTAATTGGCTCAATTTTGCTTGGGCTTGTTGGAATGTTCAAGAGGTTTAAGTAAAAAATGAAACTCAACAAAAAAGGGCAAGTAATGGAGCAATTAGGTGGTTTAGCAGTAGGTATTGTTGCTTTAGCCATTATATTGACGATTGCTTTCCTGGTTCTTTCTGAAGGGAAAGAACAAGCTGTTGGGATGATTGATACTACCTCTTTTGCTAACTCTACCAAAACAATAGCCAACGGAACAGACTTTATTTTTAGGGATTGTATTGACGATGAGGTAATGGCCGTTACACAGTTGTATAATGGTTCAGGTGCCGATACGGTATTATTGACTTCCGATAACTATACAATAGCAACTAACGTTTTAACTTTGAACTCTATCCACCCCAGTACAGCTTCAAAGAATGTAAGTTATAGTTGTAAAGTTAGAGACGAAGCCTATAACTCAACTGAAACCCTACAAAATGCAACAAATGACGTTCCTGGTTGGATTCCTATTGTAGTGATCACATTTATTGGTGCGATACTATTAAGTTTGGTTGCGAGGTTTAGGAGAAAATAAACTTGTTTTATTTTTTTTATTTTAAATATTGTGAATAAATTTATAAGATATTTTCATTCTTCATTCCTCTTGTTTTCATTTTTGTTTAACTCTTTTAGTGTTTCAACTTGTTTAATTATTATTTCTTGATAATCGTTTATCTTATTGTAACAATATGGGCATTTTTTCATTTTGGTCATTCTTCATCCCTCTTTCATTTTATAATCACAAGCATTGTATATTAATACACCACCATATATTTCAACTTGTATCCTTGATACACATAAATGTTGGCAATATCTTTTATGCACTTCGTTTGGGTTAAATATTGTACAATATGAACGACCTTTGGGATTAATTTTCCTAAACCTTGCTCCATTTTGGAGACAATGTTTTATAGCGTTTTCTAGTGTCATTTTAATACTCCATTCCTGCTATTCTAAATAATATATCTACATTGAAATTAGCGAAGTGATAAGTCCAACTATCATGTAATTGTTGTAAACATAAATTGTAATAATTTGTCTCGTTGATACTTTCGTAATAGTTACAATTATTACCCTTCCAATAACTTATTTTTTCAGAAAAAATAAATAATGATCCGTATAATACCATTATTATTATTATTGCTATTACTAAAACTTTTTTCATAAAAAGGTCGCAAGGATACCCATGACTTTAGTCGTGGGAGGAATTGCGACACTTCACCTCCTTTAAACATATTGTATCGTTGTGGTCACCATTGTGGCACACAAGACATATTCCAATCTTTTCAAATCCTCTACACTTAGCCATACCAACAGAATCATAACCTAACAAGAACCCTATTGAATTAATATCTATCATCTCCATGAATTACCAAACATTAAACATTTACCTCTTAAATCCAATAGTTTATCCAGGTAATAGTTCTCACAAACATGAACTCCCATATAATAACCTAACAGGAACCCTATTAAAATTAATAATAACAACACTAACAAACCACCATAAATAAACCTTTTAGGGTTATTTATTACATCTAACCATTTCATTTAAACAACCCCTTCAGGAAAACCCAAGCATTACTTAAAAAGAATAAAATTAATACTATACCACTAACCCGAAACATTAACACCCAACCTAAAAAATAAAATAATATTGTCATTCCGGAAAATAAACCTAAAACCATTAATTTAGATTTGTTCTTTTCCCAGAAGGGAGCATTAGGATTGTTGTCACTATTAAAGTTGGCACCCCACATTATAACATCATTATTCATTTTATTTACATTATTAATCCAATTACTCAAGAATTTATTTATTTTACTCATTTATACACCCGTTTAATTTCTATATTATGATCTATTTGGAACAATAAATAAGTTATTGTACCAATAATATAAGGAATAGTAGCAACGAAGAAGAATTTAGTTATTGTTGCAGCTTTCATTTCTGGAGTTACTGACATGGCCATTTCAACCGTTGGAGAACTTAAATATATTTGAATATTGTTGATTACAATTATAATTCTGGTAATTAATATAGTAACCAAGAAATTTAAAGAAATAAACCGGTAAAGAGGATTATTACTTATCATATAGAAATAATAAACTCCTAAAACTATAAATAAATTGATTAAAAATATACCTGCTAACCCAATTTTAGAGTAAATAGGGTTAGCTTCTAGGTATTTAATCAAATCACCCATTATTAATGTAGAAATTAGATCAAAGACTAACATTACTATAAACAGAACTAAAGTAATTATTAACCCCTTACTTTTATTAACCATCTACCTACCTAACTTTTTTAATACTGGTTTTTTTGGTTCCGGTTCTGGTTCTGGTTCCGGTTCTTCTTCTTCAAACAGGTATTTCTTAATTTCCTGCTGTTCTTTATACAATTCTGCCAACATCTGTTTAATTTCAACAAGTTGGTTATACAAATCTACTTCCATTTTTTATTTACCTCACATATATTTATCAAATATTGAACCTTCTTCTTTTTTAATGGTTCTTTGATGATCTACTTCTTCCCAAGTTGGATTCTCAACTTTGGTTTCAACAATGGCTTCCTGAACCTCTTTATGAACTTGTTTCTTTGCTTTAATCTTCTTAAACAACCTATAAGTTAAATATAACATTCCAACAACTATTCCTAAAAAAGCAACCATCCCCAATATTTGCATTAAAACTACCATTTTATTTTATTACCTCGTTTCTTTCTTTCCTCTTTATAACAAAGGTATTCTGAATGTAATACTACTATAATTAAAGTAATAAACCCTATTGTTATGATTAATCCCATTTTGAATGTAAACGGCCAGGAAATCGGAAAAGAGGTTGAATGTTCAGAGCTGGATTTTCAAAAACCAATTTCCTGACCTTTGTTTATATTAAGTGAGGGAAAGGAGAAATACGACAAAACTCTTTATTACACTTACCTTTGAGGTGATAGTTCAGAACTATCAATTATCGCCAAAGGCGCTGGACCTATGGGTGTTGAAAGGTAAGTAACCCTATTCACCTAATTTTTAAATGACCTTATTAGTTCTAAATCGTGAACTTTATTCTCCAGTTCTGTAACTCTTTTCATTAATTGAGTAATTAATTTTGCAGTTTTATATTGAGAAGCAGAACTTAACTTAAACTGGTTATAAATGGCTTGGACATTCTGGAACTCTGCCGGGTGGTAAATTTCCATTTTTAGATCATATCCAAGCCAAGTTCAACCATTACTGACTTATTCTTTGTTGTCATTCCTGGAAAACCAGGTTTAACTATCCCTGCTATTCTTCCTTTCCTGATTAATAAACTTCTTTTCTTTAATATCATCTTCACACTCCTTACAAATTGGCTCTATTTTTTTATTTAACATTTCATTGATACTATAAAATGTTTCTCGGCATTTCCAACATTTTTGTTTATATTTTACCTTTCCTGAACACCAACCCATTGATCCTATAACCATCTTTTAATTACAAACTTAAATTCTCTTTAAACTTCATTTTTTTTAACCTCGTTAATTTTTTGTTTACTCATACAACGTGGACAACTAGCCCAATAATGTTGACCTTTATAGTGCCATTCATAACCACAGTCTTTACATTTATTCATTTTAAGTTATTATTATTATTAAATTATTTAAATGTTTCGGTAGTTTTTGTCTTATTTTCATTTTTAACCCCTCATTTAATCAAAATCTGCTTTAAATAGTAACCATCTAATGAATTGAGTAATAAAGCCACTAAATAAAAGTACCAAGAAAATCATCATTCCTTTACTCATTTTTTACATACCATTTTAGTTTATTTTAAAACGTAACACTTTAATCAAAGTGTTACTAATTTTAACTTTAATTAGTTCTCAAAGGTAACCTTTTCAATATTGGTTAGTTTTGGTTACTTTCTGAACAAATTTTAACTTAACTAATTGGTATGTTCGGAAAGTTGGGAGAGGGTGTTTTCCAACTCCCGTAACCGACATACCATTTTATTAATCTTTTCTGGAGTACCTAACTGGTGGACATTGATCCATTTACTATTATCATAATAACCAAGTTGGTAATACTTACCATTCTTTCTGATCGTTAATTTCATTTTTCATTCCTTCTAAACAATCCACGTTATGAATCTTGTTTACTTCTAACATTCTTCATCCCTCCTCTACCTCAACTAACCTACCATTCTCATCAAAGTAATATTTTTTAGGGTTCATTTGTGTTTGATCTCCTTTCTTTATCCCAATATGGAGATTTAC
>Ga0209434_1001373_pt1 | contig 11093 bp, 8 predicted proteins | sample ETNvirnome_2_300_FD_184068 | JGI IMG/M metagenome (GOLD analysis project Ga0209434, IMG submission 184068) | Marine viral communities from the Pacific Ocean - ETNP_2_300 (SPAdes) (version 2) | ecosystem: Environmental > Aquatic > Marine > Oceanic | place: Pacific Ocean | collected 2013-06-22 | reverse complement strand
ATTGGAAAACGACTCACCTGGAGCTGCAAACGATTGTTCTAATGTATTAAAAAGATCAAACATAGGACTGTATGATCTTGCTACCTGCGGTTTTGTTAAGTAATTTAATAAGTTATTCATAACATAAGTATTTATGCTATCGAATCTGACGTTCAACTTTTTTTCCAGTCTTTATATTCTGGATTATCATTTTCCTATAGGAACCTATTGTTACTGTAAAGTTTACAGTATCGCCAGAAATAACAGGCGCTCCATCTAAGGTACCTGGATATCTATAAGTCTTAACTACGTTACCTTTTACTGTTTCTCTCACTTGAAGTTTAATAGAACTACCTTGTTGTGTAGCTAATGCATAATAGGTCTCGTTTTTGTTCATTATAATTATTTAATAAGGCTTGTATTAATCACATCTAGATATTAAATATTTTATATGGCAGAGGTTAAGAAGGCTAGATTATTTTTAAGACGTGGTACTGATACAGATAGAAAGACTACTACATTGTGCGAGGGTGAACTTGGTTATTCTACAGACGCCTTTAGAGTAGTAGTTGGAGATGGTACAACCGCTGGTGGTAAATCTTTAGGTACTACTGTGCATGTTAGTGGTGGTGGTTTAGGAAAGCATTTCTATACTAAATTAGTGCAAGCTTCTGCGTATGATGGTGGTACAGGCGGTTTTGCTATGCAAGGTGATCTAGCTGCATTTCCAGCTAGACCATATTATAAAGCTGATGGGGTGACTACGTCGACTCCTGGTCCTAGTGCTACAACTGTTATGTTATTAACGGCGGATGTTGGAGTAGGAAATAATGCTAGTCTAGGCTCTTCATGGGTTCCAATTAACTCTGCAATTCCGTGGGGTAATTTACAGGTAAATGCAGATGACATTACAGGTGATTATATTTCCGGTGGTGATATTTCTGGTGATGTAACATTTAGTGGAACTATTAATACGACTAAGACGACCACAACAAGTGCGATTGTAGGATCTCTCGCTGGAACTGGTAATCGGAATGTTTTTGTTACTGCAACAGGGCAATTAACTGCTAAGGATACTACTACCGACAGTAAGACAGCTGATGGTACTTTAAAATTTGTAACAACACAATCAGTTTCATCTAAAAACGGCTCCGGAGCTTATACAGATTGGCGTACTACTCAATTTAGCCCTTCAGTTGTTCCGCGGAATGCTTCTGTTGGTTTGTTTCAGTTTGTATATAATGCTGATCCAGCAGCCGGTGGTAAGTATGATGTTTTAATGGTAAGGTCGAGCGCTACTGGTACTACTGCTCTTACAGCTGTATATGAAGGCGATCCCGATAACACAGAAAGAACCGGTGGATCGTCGCAATTTTATTGTCCGTTAAGCAGTGGTGATCATGGCGGGACTATTAAAGCAGCCTTTGATTGGAAAATGTTTGATAGATCACAAGACGGGTCAGCAATAACAGCGGCAGTCTTTAACTCGGGATTTGATTTTAGATTAATTGGGTATATGTAATTATTTTTCCCAAGGAAAAACTATCCAATCATTATTATCAAATTCTCTTACTGTATAATCAGGCATGAAGACTGTTTTAGGCTTATAATATAATGTAGCAAAATCCCAAGTTATATTATATTGATCATTAAATATAACAAAATTACCGTACACTTTTTTTAAAGTTAATCCTGTATCAACGAGATCGTCCACTATTAGAACCCTCTCTCTCATTAATTCATCTTGTGTAGGGAAAGATATTTGTTTTACTATATCGTTTATATTATGAGGACCTTTCCGCGGAGCATCATCTTGATAGGATTTTAAATTACACGAGAGTAGTTTATCTACTTTTAGTTGTTTCGCTAATAGAGCAGCAGGTATCATTCCACCATTTGCAATACCAAGGATACAGGTAGGATGAAAATCTTTTACTTTTTGTGTTAATAGGGATATGTCTTGTTCGATACTTTCCCAAGATAAGTTAATTTTTGATGTCATCTAAGTCAATATTAATTTCGTCTCCCATGTATTTTATGAGACTTTTTATTTTATCAACTGTTTCTTTTTTTTCGGAGTCAGGTAATGTTTTTGTATGGCTGTATAAATCTAAAATAAGATTGGGAGTTATTTTATGTTTTGCGTTTTTTATCTTTTTCCTTGACATTGTAAATTATTTACAAATGTCTTTGTAACTTCAATCTGTTAAATCAAGATAAAATTGTTAAATAATTAATAATGGCTCATTCACTATACAATGAGGTTACCGGTGTAGCAGGTATCGGATATCCTACAAACAGAGTGTTAGGTACACTTAAGAGTGCTTCGCTCAATCTACCATACTCTTTAGAAGATATTAAAATTAGTCACAATGATTTTGCTGTGACTGAAGTATATAACGATAGTATTCGTAAACTCTATAGAAATTATTTGTATTTAATTGCTAATGCCGAGCTAGTGACAACTTCTTCTCCTACATCAGCTGCAGATAATTATATTAATGTTGATTCAAATTTTACTGCTACTTTTGTTGATACATCAATTAATCCAGCTTCTGGAAATAGTCTTTCCTCTATGTATGTTGATGTTGAAACACATATAGTTAAAAAACGTAATAGTAATCATTTTGTATATTTTACATATAGTAAAGATGATTCAGTTGTGGTTGAAAGTACTACTGAATTTGGAACTATTAAATCAGTATTATCGGGGAATTTTGTTGAACACAATCCTCAAGGTAGACAAGCATTTAAATTTAAAAATGTTGTAAGTGTAGATATTGTGGATGAGTTTTTATTTGTTTTAGATAAAGGTAACCTTACATTATTTAAATTCGATATATCCGGTCTTTTATCTAGTGATACTGCTATTCAACGAACTGGTATTAATGATATTGTTAATCCTGGGAGACTTTTATTAAAAACATTAGGTGGTACTCAATACACTCAAATTAAAAATAGATTTATAGATCCTGTGAGTATAAGTGTATATGATGAAAAGATATATATATTAGATAATGGAACACGTAGCATTAAAATATATGATTTAAATTTTAATTATATTGATGATTTCATATATGTAACAATGTATGATGAAGTACGAGAGGATATTCCAGTTTCATTTGTTATAGATGAAATGTCTAATACAGATAAGACAGCGCGAGGATATATACTTACATCTAAAGGTAGAATTTTTGAATATAATCCTACTACAAATACAATTAGTAAACCGGTATCGTTATTTGAATCATATTTACCATATGAAATTTATGTTTTTGACGAGGATAGACGTCCACCGACAAATGATGAAAAAAAATTATATAAGCCTGAAGGAAGTAATTTTAAAAAAATAGTTAATTGTAAGTCATCAAAAAATATTTTATATGTTGCTACTAATAGAAATATATATAAGCTATATAAAACAAGTTTAGATACTCCTATTACTGTATTAGATTTTGATACATCGAGAATATCTGATGGTAATGTACTACCAGCATCCGGTTGGAATGTTCCTATTAATATAACTACTGATTATAGAGATATAAGTTCACAGATAATCGCTTCATTTGATACTGTATTATATAATGGTTATGATTATATGTCGGTAACTACAACTACTCTTTCTAGTACAAACGGTCCACTAGTGTCGGGTTATAAGACTAGTACATATCTTTTTACTGATAAAAATATTACTACAAAAGTCTATAATGATAGTTTTTATACAAATTATTTTACATTATCTGATATATTTGTACTACCTCAAGAAATAGTTAATAGTATTACTTTTAATAAAACAACAAAGAAATTAATATATAATCATTATTCTCTTTTTGAGAATTTAAATAAAAAAATATATACTTATTTTACAAAAGCTAATTTAGGTACTTCAGTTGTTCCTGCTATATGTACTGTCAACTATCATGGGTTTACGAAGTTAAGTGCTTTTGATAATAATGATGAATTTTATATTGGCGTTAATGAGCCGTTATTAACTGATGTTGTTAATAGGCCTATTGAGTTGTTATATAAACAACAAGAAGCATTATTTGGTTTTATAAAAGAAGAACAATTAAATACTGACCCACCGTCAGCGGTCAACACTAGATTACCAGGTGAAAATGAAGTCGCGACTAGTGTTATAAGTCTAGGTACTAGTAGTGTTACTGTAACAGCAGGTAACATAGCAGAAATACCTCTTGTACGACAAAATCTTGCGAGTGTAGATAATCATGCGAGTAGTTTTTTGTATTATACTACTCTTGTAACTGCGGTTCAGAGTAGTATCGAGTATATAGATATAGAAACTCCTAGTATTGCGGTATTTGAGGCAGGAGAAACAGAGCTAACTCTTGAAATAGGTACTACGAAGTTTTTTGCTAGAGATGTTACAGGTAAAATTGTCAGTGAAACGGTTTATAAGGAAGATACATCACAGTATGATAAAATCTTTATATTAAAAATTAAAGCAGGAGATAATAGTATTGTTGACGAAGGGGATAATATTAATTCAATTATAGAATGCATAGTTACAATAACACCTTCTTTTGACAAATATGATATTACACTGTTTGGTGTTGATTCTTTTACCAATCGAACAAAGACCGGTGAAGACTACACAGCGCGAATCGGTGTTCAAAGAGAATCATCTGATCAAAATTATAACTTATCAGCTGCATGTAATATTCAGACAGTTGCTCAGAATTGGCCTGTCGGTATGGCGTGGACGCCATTAGTAATTCCTCGAGAACAATATAGTATTTTCTCAACAGATGCTAACGGAAAACCTAATGTGGACGGAGATTTTCCATCGGTACCAGGTGGTACGGTTTCGGGCCAAGTGTCTGCCTTACCTGCTGCGCTTAGTGCGACAAGTACGATATTTTTCCAGCCAACTGTATCTTCGATAGTGTTTGATCTTAGCGCCGCAGAAACTGAAGGCTTTACTAGTATTCTAGGAGATAGTCACATTAATATTATAATTCATAATGCCACTAGCAATGCAATAATTAATGAATCAGATTCAGGAAGTGCAATTCACACTAAGAATGTTACTTTAAACGAGCAATATAAAACAATTCAGTTACATGTATCTAGTATTTCTGCTAATCATAGAGTTGACGGGTCAACGACTAGTAATCTTTTAAGTTGTGTTAATGTATGGGATGCATTAGCTGCTAGCGACGCAAGTGCTAATCCAGAGCATATTAATACATTTTCAGCAGTATCAGCTACTTATCCTATTAGTGCCTGTTTTATTATTAAGGCAGAAGGAACAGATTTAGGTCCGCTTTCTGTTATTTCAACTTCAACAGATGAGACATTACATGATGTATTACCGGCAGTATATTTTAAGCCACCTAAAGGCTTTAAGTTTGCACATACAAACAATCAAATTGACATCATAGTTAAGACCGATAATGTAATCGTGGGTAAAGGCGGCCGCGGCGGTTTTGGTTTAGCTGTAGACAATGTCGCATTTGATGACGATACAGCCGGGACTAATTTTTCGGGCGAAATTGATTTTGTCCAAATAGGTGACTGGAAGGAATTCACCGGTGAATTAATTACACATACGGGAGTGTCAGGTGGTCCTGCATTGAGCGGGTTTGATGCTTATTTTCAACAACAGATTACAATTACTAATGATGGTACTATCTATGGTGGCGCCGGCGGAGGAGGAGGAGGTGTAGTAGCTGTGAGTGGGGAAACTATGCCAGCGTATGCTAAAGCTTTATGGTTCGGCTGCGGCGGCGGTGGTGGCGGTGGAATTCATACAAAGAATGTCGGCGGTGCTGGAACCGCGGCAATAGATAAGTTTGGCCAACAAGCTGACACTGGGCAACTTAATGCAAGTTTTGTACAAGATGGTGCCGCTGCAACTGCTGGTTGGGATGGTCTAGGTGGCGCTGGTGGATATTGGGACGTTAGTAGTTATGATGATGCTGATGCGGATACCTATAAGTGGCCTTATTTTCCGAATGTTTTACTACGGAAAACACTAGATGCGAGCGATGTTGGTTTCGAGGACGGTGCTGCTGCGATATATGCACCGGTAACTGCTTATCCCGGACTGACTGGATTGGCTGGAGGTAATATCGGTGAGTCAGGTAAGAGTGATAGTGCGGCTGCTGTTACTCCATTCAGTGTGAAACTCCCGAATCAACACGTTGATAGCACATACACTGAAGTACTGTCTGGTTATAGACTAAGAGTTGGGGGTATTAGAGGTAAGGTTATTGCACTTACTGGTACTGAGGTGCCTCTTGTTACTGCTGGTGCTGCAAGTAATTATAAAGGTTCTTCCTGATGTATATTACTAGTGTTTACTAATAATCGTAATAAGTATTAGTAATGAAATTCAGTTCAACTGCGCAAGATGCTCTTGCAGCTGCAAAAGCATATGCAGAACAATTCAAAAGTAGGTATGCTGGTACAGAGCATTTGCTTTTAGGTTTAATTGAGAGTCATGATGATATTTTAGATCAAACTTTTTCGAGGTTAGATGTAGATAGAACTCATTTAAAAGATATTGTTATTAGTATTTTAAATATAGAAGAGACTAATAAGCTTTTTAAATCTGATACGGGTCCTCAGTTCACACCTCGTGTCTTACGTATAATAGATTTTGCAAAAAACTTAGCGCAAAAACTTGACAAGAGTACAGTCGATGTAATACATTTATTTTTATCTTTATTGTATGAAAACGATGGAGTCGCAACTTCTATTCTTATGGAGTACGGATTAAATTTTGATAATGTTAAAAATGCTATACAAAAGGAATTAGGAGATATTACAAGTACATCTAATGTACTTAAGTCAATTATTCCTGAGAGTTTAGAGCCTTATTTTATTGATTTAACGTATCAAGCTTCTGTAGACGAGCTACAAAGTACATTTTCAAGAGATGCAGAGTTTGATAAAATTTATTTAGTCTTAGGTAAAAAGCATAATACTAATCTTATTATTACTGGCGAGCCTGGTGTCGGGAAAAAGTCTGTAGTGTATGAACTTGCAAGAAGGATAACTAAAAAACTTACTCCTAATCACTTACATCATAAAAGAATATTAGAGTTAAAGCTTAAAACACTCATCGGTGGGACAAAGTTTAGAGGAGACTTTGAAGCAAGAATGGATACTCTTCAAGAGTATCTTAAAGCAAATACCGATGTAATTTTGTTTATTAATGATATTGCTCTTATAACTCGAATCGACGGCTCTGCAAACATAGAAGAATATTTTAGTGAATTGTTTAATAGTGATGATATTAATTTTATAGGTACATGTACATCAGATGATTATAAAAAATATATTGATGACATTACAACGATTAGTTCTAATTTTGAAAACATAGTTGTAAAGCAAACTGATTTAGAAGAAACAAAAGGTATTTTATATAATATGATACCTATGTATGAAAAATTTCACAATGTAAAATATAATAGAAATATAATAGAAGATATTGTTAAATTATCATCGAGGTTTATTTTTGATAAAAGCCAGCCTGCTGCTGCTCTTGATTTATTAGATGAATGTGGTTCTCATATAAAGAATCAAATATCTAATACATCTGAACAAATTGTACAAATACAACAAAAAATAGATGGTATACAAAAACAAAAATATGACGCAGTTCGAGAATTTAATTTTGAAGAGGGTATTAAATTACGACGAAAAGAAACAACTTTATTTAATAAATTAAAAAAAGAAATAATAAAACAGAAGGCGGTCGAATTTGATAAAATTATTACAGAAGATATTGTAAGAGATATACTTAGTATTAAAACAAATATACCTATAAGCAATATTAAAGGGAGTAGCTTACCGGATTTAAACAAGGTAGAGCAATCTTTAAAGGAGAAATATATCTCTCAGGATCATGCTATTACATCATTATTACAACATTTTAAAAGAGTAAAGACTGGACTACAAGATCCAAACCGACCTTTAGGTTCTTTTCTTTTTATTGGTCCTACAGGTGTCGGTAAGACATATCTATGCGAATTAATTTCTGAATACTTTTTTTATAATAAACAAAACTATCTTAAGATAGATATGTCGGAGTTTATGGAGCCACATTCTACAAGTAAGTTAATTGGCTCACCTCCTGGTTATATAGGTTATGGTGATAGATCAATACTTTGTGATTTTATTAAAAGGAATCCTTATAGTTTACTTTTATTAGATGAAATTGAAAAAGCTCATCCTGATGTAGTAAATATCTTTTTACAAGTTTTAGATAAGGGAGAATTAACTGATAGTGTAGGACGTAAGATTAATTTTAAAAATTGTATTATTGTGTTTACAAGTAATATTGGTTCTGAATTATTTAATAAAGATTCTATTGGGTTTGGAGGTACAGCAATAAGCTCCATAGATTTAGAAAATGCTTGTCAGAAATTTTTTAAACCAGAGTTTTTAAATAGACTAGACGAGATTATTAGATTTGAGCATTTATCGAAAGAAGATATATATAATTTAGTTCAAATACAATTAAATGTTTTTTCAAAAAAATTACAAGAAATTAATAATATAGAACTTATATTAACACCCGAGGTTCGAGATTATATAGCCGCCCAAGGATATAATCGAAAATATGGAGCTAGGTTTTTAAGAAGGTTTTTCGAAAAACATATTGAGACAGAAATTGCATCTTTATTGATTAAGAGCAAAACTCAGCTGAAAAAAATTACTTGCAAAATAAAAGATAAGAAGCTAATATATGTATGACATGATTGCATATAAATTCGTCGTTAAAGACATTTATACCAACGAGAGGAGAGAGTTTGAGCTCCTTTCAGAAAATCAAGATCCTAGACCTGTTCATAAAGAAGGGATGAGACAGATTAAGTTCGAGGAGGATATTGAAAAGTTATATGTTGACGACTCGGAAGAGGATATTCGGACATATGAGCGATTGGCTTATGATAAAAGAAAAGGATTTTTATATTAATGAATAATACAGGACAAAAAATACTTATTCGGGATAGGAGAACATCCTGATGTTGTAGAAGAAGCTGGTAAGCAAATAGAAGTTATCGAGCATGCGAGACATTGTAAAGAAATTGTAAATTCTTTCAAGAATTAACAGTTTTCAGAGAATGCAGTATAGAGAAGGCGTTGCATAGTAACGCCTTTTTTATTAAATACTTATAGTGATACCTGTAGAAATTATGACGATGGCGGGAGGGTCATTAGTCGGGTTCTTTTTTAAATTAGTTGCAAAACGCGCAGAGAATGAGCAAAAGCGTTTTGAGATGTTTATGAAAGAAAAAGAGCTCGCTGATGAGTCTGCTGATAAAGCTATAAAGCGTGTTGGGGTCGATGCTGGTAAGTGGGTTCGCCGTTTAATTGTTGTAAGTGTTTTGTTCGGTGTTATATTAGCTCCGTTTGTTGTTACATTTTTTAATCATCCTATTGTAGTAGAGGAATTAGTTACTAGAAAGATTCTATGGGGATTACTCGGTACAAGGACTGAACCTGTGTTTATAGAGATTGAAGGTTATTTATTAGTACCTGAGATTCGACAAGCTTTAACAGCTATTATTGGTTTTTACTTTGGCCAAGCCACAGTAAAACGATAAGTTGAATTTCAAATTTTTTCGTTATATTTATATATGAAGCGCTTGTTTAACGCTAACCTATTAATCATACGAAGTAAGCATAAATACATATACGAATGCCACAAGACATTAATTATCTAGACGAAATATCTACCTTTACATTTACAAGTAAATACGCAAGATTTAATCAAAATTCAAATAGAAGAGAGACGTGGGACGAATGTATAAATCGGGTGTCAAAGATGCACGTTGATCGATTTAAGAAGCATTTACCATCAGAAGATATAGATACAATTAAGTGGGCATTCCAACAAGTAAAAGATAAACATATCGTCCCGTCAATGAGATCAATGCAGTTTGGTGGTAAGGCTGTATTAGCTCATAATGCACGTATATATAACTGTGCAGTAAGACATGTAGATAGTATAAGATCTTTTGCGGAGATATTTTATTTATTGCTTTGTGGTTGTGGAGTAGGTATTGGAGTATCAAAACATTTTATTGATCGATTTCCTGATATAGTTACTGCAAAAGATAAGACAGGTACAGTTGTAACTTATGTTGTTGAAGATAGTATCGAGGGGTGGTCTGATTCAATTGAAGCGTTATTGAATTCTTATTTTCGTAATACTGCCTTTTCTGGTCGTAAGATTGTTTTTGATTTTAGTAAGATAAGACCGAAAGGTACTCCGCTGGAAACCGCCGGGGGTAAGGCACCTGGGTATCAGGGTTTAAAAAGATGTCATCAAAAGGTAAAAGAGTTATTTGATTATATTATTGAACAACAGAATCAAACTAGATTAAAATCAATTAATGCATATGATATTCTAATGCACTGTGCTGATGCAGTATTGTCTGGTGGTATTCGACGCTCAGCTACGTCTCTTATTTTTGATAAAGATGATGAAGAGATGATGAATGCAAAGACATTTTTTGATGTTACTCGTCATACTAAATTTTATCATGATGATGAAACTGATCTATACGTAGGTAAGATTACAGTTAATAAGAAGAAGTACGAGGTTGAGTTAATTGAATATGAATATAATGAAGTACTAAAAAATAAACGTATTAGTTGGGTTCATATTGAGCCTCAACGTGCTAGAAGTAATAATAGTGTATTACTTTTAAGAGATGAAACTACATTTGAAGAATTTACAAGCATTCTTAATAAGACAAGACAGTTTGGTGAACCTGGATTTGTGTTTGGTAATCATCCATGGCAATTATATAACCCTTGTTTTGAAATAGGCTTTATACCTGTTACCAAAGATGGTGTTTGCGGAGTTCAATTCTGTAATCTAACTTCCATTAATGGAGCTAAGATTGATACTAAGTCTAAATTTTTAGATGCAGTAAAGGCGTCAACAATTGTTGGTACTTTACAAGCAGCATACTCTGAGTTTAATTACTTGCGACCTGCATCCAAGCAATTAACAGAAGGAGAGGCGTTGCTGGGTGTATCTATTACTGGCATAATGGATAACCCTAAGATTCTTTTAAATCCAGATTATCAGAGAGAAGGTGCTACTTACGCTGTTAAAGTTAATAAGT
>Ga0209434_1001372_pt1 | contig 11095 bp, 22 predicted proteins | sample ETNvirnome_2_300_FD_184068 | JGI IMG/M metagenome (GOLD analysis project Ga0209434, IMG submission 184068) | Marine viral communities from the Pacific Ocean - ETNP_2_300 (SPAdes) (version 2) | ecosystem: Environmental > Aquatic > Marine > Oceanic | place: Pacific Ocean | collected 2013-06-22 | reverse complement strand
GTCACCCATGACCCAACAGGTTGGGGAGGCAGCGGAGCATGACTCAGCAGGAACTTACAGACTCGTTGGCTGAAGCCGCTGTGGGCACCAGCACGACGTTCGTTGGAAACGATACAGTCGGTGTCGAGTTAGTCGAACTTACCCTTTCTGTTGAGAAGGCTCACTGGGACGAAGCACTATCCAGCGGCACTCAGGCTAAGGTGCTTGTCACATGGCTTGAAAGCAAGCGGAATGGCTAAATGGCTCTCATCTTCCTCGATAGGCAACACGCGGGAAAGCCGGGTCGCAAGGTAGGCGACCGGGGTGCCCAAGCTGACCTTGATGGGGATGGCAAGATTGAGGTGCATGAGCGCGAGGCCATGCTCACTCCAAGCTACCTTTTACATGCGGAGACACGACTCTTAGAACTTGGGCACGATGTTATCACCCTGAGTGATGGCTGGTATAGTGAACGACATGCTAGGGTTAATCGCTATTCAGATGCTTACTCTGGAGCAAAGGTGTACATTGCTGCTCACCTAAACGCTGGTGGTGGAAACTACGGTGCGTTGTTTTACGACGCCCGTTCATATGTTGGCCCGAAACTTTCCCAACATATCGCCTTAAAATTAAAAGCTGCTTGCCCAGAGATTGAAGGTGGCATCAAGATCTTCCCAGCGAAATCCAATGATTGGACGCGGCATGCGCTCAACACCATCGGAAACGTGGGTTCTCCTGTGGCTATTTGCTTTGAGCCTTGTTTTATCGATACTGATTCTCACCAGGTACTCCTGACCAAAGAAGGCTTAGCCAAGCTTGGGAAGGCTCTCGCTGATGGGATACATGCATGGAATGACAGCTAAGGAGTTTTAAGTGGCTACCACCATGAAGGTTTCTGGGTTCAGCAGCGGAGCCCTAGCGTATAAGATTGTTAATTACAATAACGATACCCCAGTTGCGACCATTCAGGAGAACGTGACGGGTTCTTCTGGTACTTGGATCTCTTGTTCTATTACAAATAGTGCTGGGTCTAAGGTCTATGTAAAGCTTTATGACGGTATTGCCCCTGTGCTTGGTACCACTGCTCCAACCTGGGTTCTCATGTGTCCTGCTCAAGCAAGCATTAAAGTTGAAGTCCCTGGTGGTGCGTTCTTTTCGGATAGTCTGAACCTGTGGACAACTCGTCATCCTATTACTACCGATAGCACGGTACCAGCCGGCACCGTTGTTGTTACTATTCTGTGCTCATAGGGGTTTATTATGGGTGTTACAACTACGACAATTGCCGATCCTCTTGGAACAGTTCTTGTTATTGATTCTGCTTCAAACGCAACGTCGGAAGACAATACGACTGGTAATGCTGCTAGTACAGTCTATGCATGCGAGATTGATAACTCTCAGAACGTAGCGGCTTCATACGTAAAGATCGCAGACGTAGCATCGCTGGTGCCCGGTACTGATGCGGCTGAGTTTCAGCTTCATGTCCCTGGTGGAGCCAAAATGACGTACATGATTGCTGAAGGCGTAGCGTTTACTGCTGGTCTTTCTTTCTTTACCGTCATTAGTCCTCATACAGCTACAGCCCAGGACGCCAATGCAGCCCAAGGTCCTGGCAGTGCTGTGTCTGTTAAAATACTTTGTACGTGAGGCTGAAATGAAGAACATTATCTCTGCATTGTTCGATTCACAGAAGCGTATCTCTTGGAGAAGGCTTGCTGTCCTTGGTCTTGGTACAGCGCTTTTGATTATTGGTACTCTTGACTCAACTCAATGGTTGTATCTTGGCTTAGCCTATATCGCTGGTGATTCAGCAGAGAAGGCTATGGCTGCAATCAGCAAGAAGTAACCGTTATGGAATCGCTGATAGCAGCGGTAGTCAGTGCTGTTATCGCCGTGATTGCTGCGCTTGTTTTCCTGAGCAGGACGAAAGGGAAGGCTGAAAAGAACCCTGTTCTTTCTGCTCCAAAGGACGGTACTGCGGATATAGCTCGCGGAACTATCCAGCAAACGTTTGAGGAAGACGTGGGTAAGACCTCTGACGCGTTAGATGGAGACTCTCCTGCATCTGATTTGGCTGACTTGGGCAATGCTCGTAGGAGACGGTAGTGATCATCCTTTTTTTAGGGTTGGTTCTGGCATCTCCTCCACCCGCCCGTCCTGATCCTCCCCACACAGTGGTGGGCGAATGTGGGCGAGTATACCCAATAAGCCGGGGACAGCCACTGCCGTCTACACTCGCAGAATCGCCGTCTGACAATGCGAAATGTTCGGCTGTGGTTGTCCCTCTTTCCGATTACGCGGACCTATTGAACACCGAGAAGTGGGCTGAATCTATTGCCGCTAGGTATACTATCGATGTTGCTGCTTTGGAAGCTGACCGGGACTGGTATATGAAAAAGTTAGAAGAGGAGTCCAAGCCCGACCCATTCCTAGAACGACCCGGAACACAGAGATGGTTTGGAAGAGTCGAAACTCTTGTTACCGTTGGAGTTGTTGCTGTTGGGCTAAGTGCTGCTTATCAATATGGTGCTGGGGTCCCTAAATGAAATGGCTCGATACAAAGGCGATAATCTTCGTGCTTACTATGATCTTCATTGCTGGTGGTGCTTGGGTCACGTTGAATGCTACCGCCCAGACAGCCGACGATCTTGAAGACCGGGTTATTTTGGTTGAAGAAAAGCTGACTGGTCAAGAGCTAATGAACTACCAGATTAGAAATATGGATGCTCGTCTTGAGAAACTTGAAGACATTCAACTCAAGGTAATGGAGTCTCAGCAAGAGATCTTAGCTAATCAAGCAGCTATTTGTCAGCAGACTGGCGCTAGGTGTAAGTAGTGCCTCTTGTTAGGACCTCCCTCACCAGCGCACCGGATAGTCTCGGCATCAAGCTGTCATTAACGAATAGTGGTGCTCTTGGTGAGCTTGTCCATACGCACGACATGGCGTACACGGACTCAACGTTTGACGAGATCCACTTATTTGCCTACAACGATCACTCTTCGTCTGTAACGGTCAGCCTGCAATGGGGTGGTGTTACCAGCCCAGACAACGTCATAGACATACTTGTTCAGTCGAAGAGCTTCTTAAAGATTGTAGATGGACTACAGATCTCAGGTAAGAAGTCTGTGTCTGCAACAGCAGACGTAGCGAACAAGGTTGTTTTGTATGGCTATGCCTACGCCCATGTACCGCTTGTCAGCAAGCATTGGCCGGAGCCGGTTGCCAATGAAGTAGACGGGCTTTGGGCTGGGCCTCCTCCTGCTATGCTTCGGGGAACAGTCCGTTCGTTGAAGAAGATTGTTAGTCTTTATGATGCTGGAGTCATAGACCTTAAAGGTTTGAAGATGAGAGTAAAACAGTGGTGGGGCAAATAAGAAAACCCCCAACAGCAAAATGCCATTGGGGGCCCAAACAGGTAGTAGCAAGAGCTACTAAGACACAATTCTTAACACAGGCATCTGCCTCTTAACCGAGGTGTGGCCTGTTGCAAGGAGTGCTTTCTCGATAGAGGCGTACTGCCCTGAGCATCGCTTGCATACGTGGTGTTGGCCGCGCTTGAGCCACCCACGGGGCAGCATGTCAGAGCCATCTTGTAACGTATGTATTGGATACCGGCGTCGACAGGCATCACACCGAAGGTATCTACTCATGTTCACTGTTACCCATCAGCGACGTGTCGCTCTATGGGTTCTCCTGGTCCTTTACATTTTGGACAGTTGAGTTCACCAAACCATATATAACCGCATTCGATGCAGCAGCGACGGTATAGCCTGATGATTTTGCCCATGCTTACTTCAATAACCGACGTTGGCGGCTGGTCTCAGTCAAGAGAGACATCTGCTCTGGTGGTCTCCACCGTTGCATTGTATCGCACCCTTTACATCTCCAGGCCAGCGAACACCTGGGGTTTCGGTCTGGCGATTCGGCGGCTACCTGCTGAGCTAACGTCCATACATGTCCGTTGCCGATCATGACGGTGGCGCAATCTGGGCAGATTAGCTTTATTAATTGCAATTGAAGAACCCCCGCCAAGGTCGTGACACCTAAGCGGGGAATGAATCTACGGCTGAACAAACCGTCGATGAGCCAACCCCAACGACGGAATGCACTTGTTCCAAAGACCGCTGATTGCGGCCCATTGAAGTGTAACTGATTTGCCCCATCCCCCTCGCCCGGTAGGAGCCACGCCCAGGAAGCATGGACGAGGAGGTGGGGGGATGGCTGGGGCGGGTGGAATCGAACCACCAACCTCCTGGGTAACAACCAGGTGCGCTGCCAGTTGCGCTACACCCCATTACTTTTTGTACCTTGCATTCATTTCAATGCACTCTCGGTAGTCAGCATAGGCTAAGCGCATCTCTTGGATATGCCCTGTCGTATCAAGCTTCCGTTGTTCTAACGCTTCCAAGTAAGCCGCAGCCTTGTTGACGACCTTGACTGCGGCTACAAAGCTGAGCGGCTTGCCGTCCTTGGCTGACATCATTGATGGGCTGTTCATCCTACGCCTCGCCAGTTTCAGCTATTGGAAGTATCTTTGGTAGTGTGGACAAGCCATAGAGAGCTATGCATGCTGCGTCAGCAAGCCCATCATGAGGCTTTCTCTTTAGCCCAGGGGTGAGGTCTAGGTCTGGGACCCTCTGTGAAGCTACGTACACTGACCGGCCCTTACCATCACCACCTACATCCCTGAGTACTTCCTTAGCCCACGTCTTTGGACTGACCTCCATGTACCGCACACCTTTAGAAGCAAGGATGCCACGCCAAAGACCGTACCCAAGACCAGAGCTAAACGTGGAGGACACGCCCTGCTTTGGTCTCGCCCATTGCTTTTCAATAGCTACGAGAAGAACTTTGTATTGAGTGCTGATGTACTCGATAGCCTGAGCCATACGAGTTTCCGTGTACTTACGCTTGCTTCCTTTACCAACCTGAATGGTGAAGTCACGCTTCGATAGGTACGACATGACGGTCTTACCCTGCTGGTCTAACGCAACCAGTGCACCATCTTTACCTGGGTCAATACCTATAACTACGTAGCTCATGGTTCTTCCGGTGGTCTAAGACCAAGCATAACAAACGGGTCGGGTGGTTCTTTATGTTCAAGATGTTTTGAGTCAACAAGTGTCCACCACCAAGAATCATCAGTGATACCCAACCACTCATTTACATATCCTCGTGTAGGTGGGTTCAAGAAGGTTCCACATTCAGATACGGCAGGGTTACCGTGCGGAACACGGAACCCATTGAGCCAACAGTAGTAAGTGCTTTTCTTTATAGAGATACCATGCGCGTCACGGAATGCGAGAATAGCAGGCAGCGCTCCCCCTATCTCAAAGGTTTTATTTATCAGTAGCACCCGTCCAATTGTAAGAGGACGGCGGCGTGGGATGGACCCACGCACGCCGTTAGTGCTCTTAGTTCTCACTTGAACATCTCTTGAGCAAGACCAAAATCAGCACCAGCTCTATTGAACCTGTACCAAAATATCCCACCTTCACCATCTGAAAACAAGATGCTCATCATATTCCCAAATACATCAAGTGAAAGGATGGTTGTCTCATGATCACTCCAGTCTTTCGTAGCCATAGCTACACAGGATGGTGTGTGTGGAACTACTCGAAATGGTGCGATTGTATCGTCAACCTTAGAAGCCATATTGGTCATCGTATCCTTCATATGGTTTATCCTTAGTGCTGGTGTCACCATTGTTCTTTGGTGGGTATCCCTGTGGTGCAGAGCCTGGCCTGTTCTGATAGCTCTGTTGTTCTGAGACATTCTGTGCTGGTGAATCCAACGGTGTCAATGAGAAGGCATTGATAGATGTAAACCAAACCTTCTGCCCATTCTTCTCATAGCTTGAGTGCTTCACTGCCCCTTGAACCGAAACCATCTGTCCCTCGTGGAGACAAGACGCAATCTCCTTTGACTTACCAAACACCTCTATGGTGTGTGTTGTATCGAACTTCCTCCCATCGTGGTGTATTCTCCACGTTATCATCCGGAAAGAAATAGCAGCACCACGCTCTTGAGGCTGTGATTTTACCGTACCGATGAGGATTACTTGATTAACCATTGATGTCTCCCTTTATACCAATCTTGATCTTGTTTGTTTTTTGTAGCCACCTGCTCTCTTGCGCGAACTCTTCACCATCTGGAAAGCACGTCTTCCAGTACCTGCAATAGTCGCAGGGGAATGAAAGCCGTCCCTTCTTGTCTGGGCCGTATGGTCGTTGGATGTCTTCGGGCGAACTGGATTGAATCACACGAGTAAACTTAGCTATGATTGAATCAACGACATTTTGATCTCGTGCAATCCATTGACCAACTATGGGAAACGCAGGCCACCACTGGCCGTCGTCGTCGACCGCTGCCTCTTTCGCCGTCGTGGCTTTTCCATAGGCAATCACGTAGGCAAGGGGGTACCCCTTAGCTGCCATGTATGCTTGAACTTGGTGGTAGTAAGAGTCGCTTGGGTCAAGACCACCCTTACGGAACTTCTTAAAGGCATAGTCCGACATGGACTTCACCTCCAAGATAGCTTGACTCCAAGTACCAGCACTCCCACGCACATCTCCGGTGGGGACAAGCATTGAACCATCTGGATGACCTGAAATCCTGACCACCCTGTTGGGACCAATCTCAAACGAAAGCAGCACTGTCTCCTGGTTCTCTCCAACACACATAAGTTGTGGTTGTTCGTTGCGAGACACATCTTCAAACGCTTCCAGTATTGTCGCAACAAGGAACGCTTCAGTTACATCACCAATCGTGAATGCAAGCTTAGATGTAGCATCAATCGGGTGGCCGTTCTCTACTGTGTGGTGATACGTGTAGGCTAGCGCGCGCTCACATCCCCCACTGCTGGAAAGTCGTAATGAACCTGTAGCTGCCCGCTGTTCAGAAAGCTGTCGTAGAATCGACTCTCCTATTGCTGTAGCTGAATGCTGTTTGCTCTTTAGTCGCGATGTATTTGATAGTCTATTCCTTACCATCTTGGCTATGTCTGGAAGCCATGTCTCAGTGCCGTCACTAAGTGATGCATTCATCCATTCCATTTTTGTCATCCTCGTCAAGAGATTTTACGTGCTCAACAAGCACTTCTAAAGTCAAGCTGTCGTTGTATTGAACCATTGCCAGTCGGCCAATGATGCTGACCAACTCACCTGTTTTACATTTATCAATGAGTATCTTTGCTGGTGTTCCCAGTGCAATGAGTGGAATCCTCAGGTCATATTTACTGTACTTTTCGCTTGGGTTGTAAAGTCGAGCCCTGACACGAATGCCGGATGACTTTGTTCTCCCGTTATAGGTGGCGCTTTCTACGTACCCAATGCCTACAACTGAAGACGGGAACTTGTGTCGAAACGACATGATTATTCCTCATTGATTTGTGTGCTCCCCTTTATGAACAGTTCGTACTTAGCCATCATTTCGGGGAACCGACCACCTTCATGCCATGTAAGTAGTCGTTGCGAAAGAATCTTAAGCCGACTTTCATCCATCTTTGTCGGGTCAACATCTTTTAATCCTTCCTTTTTAATCTCACCACCTGCAATGATTGCGGTACCAACCTCAAGAACAAACGCTATGTCCTCACGTCTTATTTTGTTTTCACGCAGAACGAGCCTGATTCTCTCAAGCCTTCGCTCCTTTGGGTCGTGCTTCTTAAACAAACCATTTTGTAGGTCATGAACGGATGGAGCAATACCATACTTGGTCTTCTCCCCACGCTTTGAGCACACCACAAGGTAGTGCTTTGGACAGTCAGGTCTCTCAAAGGAGAGGTTTACCTTTGTCTCACCCAATGAGTACAAGTGCCTACCGACGCCCCACTTTACAGCAGCACGTTTGAATGCATCCGACAGTCCGCCCTTGTCGCCTTCAATGTTTGTATTACCTGCACCATCAGACTTCTGCACCCACTCCCCGTTCACTCTTATGGATAGAGTGCAAACGTTCTTGCCGCTTGTCGTTTCAACGTATGAGTCTTGCCAGTTCTCTGGCCCAACAACGCTATCAAGTCTATCCATCACAGCACGCGCATCTACGTAGCAGAGAACGCGAGCCCACTCACCATATGATCGATCAATCCTCCAGAAGACATCCTTATCCCCAAACGGGCGAGACAAGCCGTCTACTACATTTCGCCAATCCCTAGTAATTCGAGTACTAGCCATTTGAATCTCCTTTTAGGTTCGCAACCAATGTTTTAATGTCGCCTATAAATGCAGCGACGTGCACTCCTTGTGGCTCTACAAGCCTCCGGATTAGTTTGAATGTTGGGTTTCTTCCTCGTGAGATAATGTCTCTGGTATGCCTTGGGCTCACCTCCCCGTCTTTGTGTAATTGTTTTATTGTTATGCCTTTTGTTTTTGCGACAAGCATCAATCTAAACTTGAACTCAGTTGCTGTAAGGTCAGCGGTCTTTCTCCGCCCCATAGTACACCTCACCACCCCAGTCGGGAGTTGTAAACCCATCGTCCATGTCATCGTAGACACGTTGTAAAGTAAGGCGTGCCCACAAATTGATATTCACCTTGGCATGATCTCTGCTCTTCAGTGCTATCAATTCAAATGGTTGGAACATGTCTGCTAACTCTATGTTTTCATAGGTATCGCTATTGTGTTTCTTGGGTTTCTTGTATTGGAACTGTCGGTACAAACCAAAGGCCAGGGCTGCATCGTGCAGTGGTTTGTCCGAGTCTCTAAAGTGATGTGCTTGCGGTACACCACGACGACCACCAATCACTGACTCTTCCGTTGTCCTGTTAAGCTGAAGCAATGCAATGACGGCTACGTTCTCCTGCTTTGCTAATCGTCGAAGTGACTCACTAATCTCATCGACTTCCCATGATCGGTTTCGATTCTTTGGGAGGTTAGATGGCGGACGTATGAGTTGAAGGTAGTCAATCCAAATCACCTTGCATCCATGCTTACGAACTAAACGACGTACTGAACTTTCAACAGAGTCAGCCGTTGCGGATGCATCATCTACATAGATTGGTTCCTTCATTAGCTCATCTGCTGCGTCCATCAGTAGATTGGATTTGGTTTCATCATGCTCATGGATACCGCTCACCGTCACGCCAGCAACAATGGACGCCATACGGTCTACAAGCTTCCACCTTGGCATTTCAATAGACAAGATGCCCTGGGGTATGCCTGTCTGAGCAGCACGCAACACAGCAGAAACCAGGAACATTGTCTTGCCTATCTCTGGTCGACCACCAATGATTGTCATGTAGCCCCTGGGCCAACCAACGTAGTGCTCGTCAAAGGACTCGAACCCTGTTGGGACATACTCAACATCATCCCCAGCCAGAATACTTCGCCACGCTGCTTTACGTTCACTCACAGCCTCATGCAAAGAAAGGATTCCACGTATGGAATCAATCTCTCCACCCACGTCTAGGATGCTAGCTTCAGCAGAACGAAGGATGTTCTCTGGTTCTTCGTCTACATCTTCCAATGATGCAAGGATCTGCTTTGCAGTAAGACGCAGTTGTCTAAGCCTATGACAAGACGATACCCGCTGAGCATATTGTCGGAGCATCTGGTCGCTAATGATGGTGTCATCACCGAGACGACTGACGTACTCAATACCACCATACTTCTTGCACCCTTGTACTCCGGATGTTTCAAGTAATGAAACAAGATCAGCAGGGTTGTTCTTAGCTACTCTATTTAATATCCAAGAGTACAACTGTTTATGTTCTGTACTAGAAAAGAATTGTTCTCTAATAATATCATCTACTAGTACTAGTGATTCTCCACTAGAGACTAGTATAGTTCCTAGTATTCTTTTTTCTGTTTCAATTGGACGTAAGTGTGAAAGGTTATCTTTAACCACGTGAATGCCTCCAAGGCAGCCTAACCGAACAGCACTTGACTGCCGGGACCATTTAAGTTAACCGGTGGTGAAGGGGGTGTCAAATGTCCGACAAGTCAGTCAGAAAAAACAGTGCTCGAACCTTGGGTTTCGGCGGGATGCTCCGCGCCCTCCGGTCCCGCGAGGGGTTAACTCAGCAGCAGCTAGCTGATAAGCTTGAAGTTACAAACACAAGCGTATCTTTGTACGAGCACGGGAAACGATTGCCTGGGCGTAAAACGCTAACCAAACTATATGATGCACTTAATCTGAGTACAGATGAGTTCATGTTGATGCTGCAAGTAACAGAAAAATACGGATGAAAAAGATTACTCGTAGAGCCCGTGAGGTAGAGCCAACACGCAAGTACTATGAAGGACATGTAAATCTGGATGTCATGGGAGAAACACTTGGTTGGTACAAACCAAAAGATACGAAGAGCAAAACTAAACATGCGATACTAAATGCTGGAAGAATCCAGATTGGAATAACAACACATGTGCTTGGTCTTTCTCCAGGTAAAAGAGATATATTCATAGGTCGTGATGGTTCACTGTGGAAGTACTCTGGAGCAAAGCTACCAAGTGAAGTTCCATCCGTAAGTGGCCTTGATACCGAAGGATTTAACTCATGGGCAGATGCATGTGCTCGGTCAGTTATTGACCGTATAAGTCCAAGCAATGAAGTTAGACTCCTTGATGAATCCAATCGAAGATACCGCAAAATAATCAGGGCACTTTTGGAACAGCGTATACTAGACTCTGCTGCATTAGGATATGAACGTAGTGCTCGTAGATATGCTCTTGGTATCTCTTCGTCATGGACTGAGAAAGACCTGCTTGTTCCACGTCATGCAACAATCAGACATGCAACACTTGTTTCACTTGTGCTTGCATTAGATGCAGAGAAGGCAGCACAGCTTATCGAACTTGCAGCTTTGATTGAGATGCGTATACCGTTTGTTTCAAGAGAAGCAGCCATAAACATATACCAACAAGCAGCATCGTTGCTCGCACGTCTATGCCCACAATGGTGGAACCAGGGTCATGTATGTGACTGGTCAATGGTTGGCGATATAGATCGTTTGTTTAGAGCACAGTATATACGTATGATTGAGAATGCATGGGATGATAATGTTCAGTTTGAAACCGCAGCAGGTCTCGTAATACGTAACCTTGTGAAAGACCCTCGGGGCGGGAGCCAGGCTGGAGGGTGACTCTCACAAAATCGGTACTCTTCGAGTACCG
>Ga0209434_1001371_pt1 | contig 11098 bp, 17 predicted proteins | sample ETNvirnome_2_300_FD_184068 | JGI IMG/M metagenome (GOLD analysis project Ga0209434, IMG submission 184068) | Marine viral communities from the Pacific Ocean - ETNP_2_300 (SPAdes) (version 2) | ecosystem: Environmental > Aquatic > Marine > Oceanic | place: Pacific Ocean | collected 2013-06-22 | reverse complement strand
AGAGGTTTGAATACTTCTCGGGCTACGGCTTCAACAAGTCACACGCCGTTTCATACTCGGCAATCTCGTTCCAGTGTGCGTGGCTCTACAACTACTACCCAGTAGAGTGGATGGCCTCGTTCCTCGACAAGGAACCAGAGAAGCGTAAGGAGCGCGCTATCAATATCGCGAAGTCGAATGGCTTTGAAATTGTGGAGGCAGACATTAACACCTCATCGTTTGTTTGGGAGATCCATCCCACTAATGATAAGATACTGGTGCAACCACTGGCAGGACTCAAGGGATTAGGCGATGCTGCTATTCAGCAGATTGTCGACAACCGACCGTTCAACAGCATAGAAGAGTTCCTGTTCCACGATGATATCGTGTACAGCAAACTGAACAAGAAAGCTCTCGACGTACTGGTTCGTTCGGGTGCCCTCAGTAAACTTATGGACGACCGCTTCACGGGCCGCAAGCACTTTTGGTCTGCCGTCGCGGTCGACCGGGTATATAGCAAGAAGAAGTTTCTGGAGAATATCGAAGAGTACAAAGGAGAGGAAGAGTTCAGTGTTGAAGAAGAGATTGATAATCTTACGACGCTTACTGGGATCTTCCCGATGCACTTGGTGATGACACCAGAGGTGCGAACTCGCCTAGAAGCTAACTATGTGCCTCCGGTGTCAGACTATGACCCTGATCTTGGACTAGTGTGGTTTATCCCACGAGAGATCATTCGCAAGAAGACAAAGAACGGAAAACCTTATTGGATCGTTGCAGTAATTGATTCAAATTCCGTGTTGACAAAGTTCAGATGTTGGGGTATAGTAGAAGGTAAGGATAGGATTCACTTGAACCGTCCCTACATGGGCAAGCTAGACTTTGACCCAGCGTGGGGTTTTTCAACAAGATCCATCAGAAGAAACTTAAGATTGTTAGGATAAGGAGATTAATAATGGCAAAGAATAAAGAACGGAAGCGCGAAACGCGAAAGAAGAAAACTTCTATCGGAAATAGTAAACTTACCAAAACAGGACACCCTGGTCCACACGGTGGCAACAAAAGATATAAAAAGAGTTATAGAGGACAAGGAAAAACAAAATGATATTACAATATTACATGTTACGAGGAAGTGAGTTTCCTCCCGTACGGGCAAACCCCAGCGACGCAGGACTCGATTTAAGGTGGACCCCCACCGAGGCATCTGAAGCGGCACTCGTGATTCAACCGAATGAGAGTATCTTGGTGCCCACCGGGTGCAAATTTGCTATCCCTCACGGGTATATGATGGAGATCATGAATAAGTCTGGAGTGGCCTATAAGAAGAGGCTGATCGTGGGGGCTTGCGTTGTGGACAGCGGGTATGAGGGAGAAGTATTTGTGAACCTTCACAATATTGGAACGGAAGCCCAGACTATTGAGCCCGGGGACAAGGTGGCTCAAGCGGTCGTCGTACCTGTTGTACATGCGCGCTTCGTGGCTAGTGAAAGCCCTGACATTTATGATTGGTATCCTATTACCATTTCAGATCGCGGCGTTGGCTCCCTAGGGAGTACGGGTAAGTAAATGAACGATATCGACGGTGGCCTTCCGCGCCCCAAAAAGCGCACCCTGTATCTGGCCGCACAGGTAAATCAGAAATCTATGAACGATTTGACTAAGGCTATTATTGACATTAATCAGCATGATCGCTATATGGAAAAGCTTTATCCAATCTATGATCTAGAGTATAAGCCCAAGCCCATCGAAATTTACATCGATTCTTATGGAGGCGCCGTCTATCAATGTATGGGCCTTCTTGGTATCATGAATAAGAGCGTCACTCCTATCCATACGATTGCCGCCGGCGCAGCAATGTCCTGTGGGTTTATGATTTTGATTTGTGGCCACAAAAGATTTGGTTATGAATATTCCACCCCCCTTTACCATCAAGTATCTACCGGCTTCTTCGGAAAGGTCAAGGATATGGAGGAGAGTCTGGAAGAAACTAAGAGACTACAGAAGAAGATAGAGGAAATAACGCTCGAGCGTACCAATATCAGCCAAAAAAGGCTGTCTGAGATCCTAAAGAACAAAATCGATTGGTACATGACAGCAGAAGAAGCATTACGTTTAGGCGTTATCGATGGAATAATATGAAGAAATTAAGAAAAGTCAATCAGAAGAAGCGCAAGAAGCTAAAGAAAGAAGCTGAGGAGACACTTCAGCATCAAATGGCGATGCTTCTTGATCATCCCAAAGAATGTTGCGTGTGCCAAGCAGAGTTTAAAAGAACTCAGCACACAGTTAAAACATGGCAAGTTACTACACGAGAAGATAGGGTACACCTGACATGTCCTGCCTGTTGGCAAGCCATAGCAGAAGCAATGGAGAACTTAAATGCAGTTTAAAGAAGCACCGACATACGACGATGTATTATTAGTGCCGCAATACTCTGATATTAAGAGCCGCTCCGAGGTATCGATTGCCTCGCAGCTAGGGGGACATAAATTTAGGTTGCCCATTATAGCTAGCCCAATGGATACTGTCTCCGAGGAGGAAATGGGAGTAGCCATGTGGCAGGAAGGGGGACTCGCTGTCGTTCATCGTTATAACACCATTGATCGACAAACAGAAATTATGGATCACATCATTGTCTTGTGTCAAGCCAACGCCGGGGCAGCGATAGGAACTTCGGGCGACTATTTAGAAAGAGCGAGTGCTCTCTATGAGGTGGGCGTTCGGCTTTTGTGTGTGGATGTCGCCCACGGCCATCACGTGCTAATGAAGTCCGCCCTCAATGAACTTCGTGCCACCTTTGGTGACAAGATTCATATCATGGCTGGCAATATCGCAACCTTGGAGGGTTACAATGATTTGGTCGATTGGGGAGCCGATAGTGTGCGTTGCAATATTGGCGGCGGTTCTATTTGTTCAACTAGGATTCAGACTGGCCACGGTGTCCCGGGCCTTCACACAATTATTGAGTGCGCGCGATCAGACAGGAACGCTCCCATCATTGCTGACGGAGGAATCCGAAACTCGGGGGATATTGTCAAAGCTCTGGCAGCTGGGGCTGACTTCGTTATGCTTGGCTCTCTCTTATCAGGTACTGATGAAACTCCTGGAGACACAATAAACACACGGAAAGGCAACTTTAAGTCTTACCGAGGAATGGCAAGTAAGCATGCCCAGGTTGAGTGGCGCGGCAAGACTGCATCCTTAGAGGGTGTTGCTACCACGGTTCCCTGCAAGGGACCAGCCGCTGACGTTTTGGAAGAACTAGAACGAGGAGTTCGTAGCGGACTCTCGTATACAGGCGCCCGAAGCATTAAAGAATTACAGGCTAAGGCGCAGCTTATACGTCAGACCAGCAGCGGACAGACAGAAAGTTCCACCCACATTTTAAGATGAGACGCGCCCCTCCCACCCACTCTAAATTAACTTTCTTTTTGGATTCTAAGCTTCACGAGAATTTAAAAATTAGATTATATTACGATCAAATTAAAACCCAAAGTGAGTTTTTCAGGTGTTGTGTGGAAGCCTATTTAAGTCAAGATGAATACTTCGTGGAGTTTCTGGACCATTATAAAGTAAACAATGCGTTGCAATCTAAAGCAAGAGCAAAGAAGTCTCGCAAATTGAGAGAGGCTGGAAGTCGCTTGTTGGAGGATCTTGCCCTCACACCGACAGACGTCGAAAATATATTTGATATAATAGAAGAGGAATTACCGGAGCTATGAAGAGTTGTGCAAAAGAGTGTTATGTTATGAGGAGCCCGTGTCAAAACCGAGAATGTAGACTGCATATTGAATATGGGGAAGATTTTAATTGCTCCTCTATAGCCATTCAAAAGCATGGTCCCATGACACTGGAGGAAATCGGTCGTCGCCACGGAATCAGTACGGTGCGAGCAAAACAGCTTGTAGACGCAGCATTGTTGAAATTAAAAAAGACATTAGCCAAGCAAAATACTATTTAAAAATAGCATATTTCGCGAGGATGTTAGGAGATTAATCGGTTATGTCAAAAAAAACACTTTTAAATGAATCACAGGTTCGTCAGTTTATGAAGCTGGCGCAACTTACCCCCTTGACCCAAGGGTTTGTAGAGGGACTTTCGAGTTCCCCAAAACTAAGGGAACTGCGCACAGGTCGAACTGGCGCTTTAGGACCCAAGGACGGCACACACACTCCCGGCCACGGCCGCGGCCAGGGCGAAGCCGCTGATGGATCTCTCTTTGAAGAGGAAGATCCTACTGAACTTGAGGGCGAAATCGCACATGACTTAGGCGACGACAGCATCGAGGGCGACGAGGAAGCCGTGGGTGACGAAGAGGAGATCGATGCCGAAATGGCACCGGAGGCTCCAGCTGACGAGGGACGCATGGTTGCTGTTGACGATTTTCTCGCTGCGCTAGAAAGCGCTTTGGAAGATGTCATGGGCGATGAGGTCGAGATTGACTCCGACGAGATGGGCGCCGAGGAAGAAGAGGCTCCCGCAGAGGTGCCCCCCGAGATGGACATGGGTGCTGAGGAAGACCTAATGGAAACAGGCGCTGATTGCGACCCCGCGGCCAAGGACGATCCGAAGAAGCAGACCGAATCTAACGACGATCTCGTAGAGCAGATCACCAAGCGTGTTGCTGCACGAATCTTGAAGAGCGCTCTCGTCAAGAAATAAAAAATATCGCTTGACTTTTAAGCGATCCTAACATATACTAGAGGCTGTGGGTAACTCCACGGCCTTTTGTATTTTGGAGAGTATATGTTGGAAGTGACATCTCAAGAGCTTATGATTTTTGTGGTGCTTGGCTTTGTGTCAGGCATCTTTACCAGTTTTTATTTGACCCGCTTATTTGAAGTGGTCCATATGTGGCGACTTTTCTCGCACGTGCTGGGGCACCTGGTTTTGATGTGCGTGGGTCTTGTCGAAGACGTTGCCTTCATCAAAGAATTAAAGAAAAGACAGATGATCGACACAGGATTCACAGACAAACAGGTCGCAGAGTTTGAAGAAGTTGATGATAGGGTGTTGACAAACTGGAAGAACTCTGTTATTATATCCTTAGTAGATCGCGCACCGAGTACGTTCCGCACCATGATACCGTTTGGTAACTGGACCGAAGCGGTTACTTATTTAAACCAAGAACAAATTAAAAGAATTATGAAAGCACAAGAGGAGACAGAATGATTTTTGCTAACGACACCCCCCCACCGACCGACGACACCCCCCTTTCGAAAGAAGACGAAGACTCCGGAGTTATGATGGCTCTGGGAGAAGATGATCCCCCATTGATGGGGCTCGGTTCTGACCTAACGGAATCATCAGCCCAGAGCCTAAGTATGGCGCTTTTGGCGTTTAACGGCGGCAGAGTTAGAGCTGTCCCGAGTGACCTAGATGACACCTCAGATGTTGAATTCTATATTTCGTCCGGCGGCGGCTCGGTCAATGATATGCTGGCCGTTTATGACCTTATGTGTCTGGTGAAGTTCAACCGGGACATTGCAACGTTTGGGTTTGGGAAGATTTATTCTGCGGCAGTGCCCCTACTGGCTGCTGGCACCAAGGGCAAACGATATATGGGCCGCAACGCGCGTCTTATGATTCACCACTGTTCGTCAAACGCTAGCGGATCCCGTTCAGATATCCAGACCAATTTCAATGAACTTAAAAAGGTTGAAGAGTTAATGGTTGGTGTCCTTGTAGAACACTCCCACCTCACCGCTGATGAGGTATATGAAATAATGTCCCGCAACACTGATAAATTTTTCTCTGCCGAAGATACATTAGAAATGGGCATTGTTGACGAAATCATCTAATTAGTATTAGCTTAATAGGAGCACTTCATGGACACTGATAAACTTTATAATCGTTTTCGAGCGAGACAAAATTCGCGAGAGGTCATCGAAGAGGTATTACAACTCTTAACCGAAATGTCAGTCGGTAAGGACTCTAAGGGGAAAGAGATAGATATCAAGCTCCCCACTCTCAAGTTCACAGAGGACTGGGGGAAGACCGACACCGAAGACCGCGTACGCATTGAGCGCTATATGAAGAACATTGAGGGCAAAGACCTTAAAACCAAGCTCAAGAATTTAAACGATATCCTCGGCGGCTCTGTTAAGGACGCCGACGTCGGCACCATTCTGTCAACTCTTATTATGATCGAGATCCTCTCCACCCTTGCCGGCGACGAGAGAGAGTTCACGGAATCGGCTGCAGGCTTTATTTTTGAAGGCTTCATGGCTGGACTCTTCGGTGATGACTCAGTTCAGATAACTGATGTGAAAGACTCCGAAGACCAATCCGGAAAGCCTATTACTGATGTGATTTTAAATGGTCGCCACTACTCCCTCAAACTGCTCGGTCCCAACACAGCACTTAAGGGCTCGTGGACCAACATGGTGGGACACTTCAAGGACCCGCGCACCAATGGTGAGATCATCTATCTCGATGCACGACGCGAGAATGGCGGACTCTCGTTCAGCGAATTTAGAATCACACTTCGTGATTATATGAAGATATTCTCTGATCCTTTTAAGAAGTATGAAAAAGCCTCTACTAGAGATATTACAGTTAGTGCAGAAAAGTTAATCCCTACTCTCGCAACTCTGCAGAGATCCCGCAGGGAAGATGGCCGCGGCGCAAGACTCAAGGCAATCCGGATTAAAAAAGGAGGCAACAAGCTCCCCAAAGAAAGCGGACTCCTATCGGCCTTCGATACTAAGACCCGTCCAGCGGGACACAAGGACGAGCTTAAGTCAACACGAGCTTTGATGGACTATGTGAACGACACACTACGGGATCCGGCTACCGCCGGCGCCTTGAAAGGCGTCAAATTTGAAATAGAATACCAAGAGCAGAAAGATATAACGACTAGCAAAATCGTCCAGCGTCTCTTTGGATCGAGGGAACAATATGATGAGGTAGCGCTCGCCATACAAAAGGGTACCGACGCTGACATTATCGCCGCTCTAGAGAAAACAGCTGGATACAAGGGCTCGGAAGGCGGCGGCGGAGGAGAACAGTTCATCTTTACTAAGAAGCAGGCCGAAGAGTTGGCGACAGCGCAGCCCTTGGGGTGGATACCTCTGGGCGAAGCTGCACTCAAAGAGGTCTGGAAGAACTACGCAGAGATGCTGCTGACCACAATAGACCCTGTTTATCGAAACCTTCAAGAGTTCACAGACAATATAGATCAATTTTTCTTAGGATCTGGTGAAAAAGGTGCAAAAGGGAAAGGCAATCGTAGGTCCTTCGCCGATGCTGCTATCAGAGAAGCCAAAGAACTTCGAGCAGCCACAGATAAAGCAATTAAGATTGTGATAGCCGAACCTGAAAAATAGTTTGACATTTCAAACAAATGTGTTATAATAGATAAAGTAGAAAGAGAGGTGCTTTGTGCCCACGTGCAAGTTTGAAGACCGTACCGGTCTAAGTGAAAAAGTATTAAGTGGAGTGAATCGGTTAGCAGACAATGTAGCCACGACTCTTGGACCCAAAGGGCGCAATGTTATTCTTCACCAAAAAGGAAAAGACCCTATCATCACCAAAGATGGTGTAACTGTGAGTGCCTTTGTTCACTGCGACGATGAATTTGAGAACGCAGCTGCCCAGATTATTAAGCAAGCAACATCCCAGACGAATGTAATGGCTGGCGATGGTACCACGACCGCCACTATTTTGGCGCGTGAAATCTTAGTAAAGGCTCAGCGGTATATTACCGCCGGCGCATCCCCTACTGAACTCAAGCGTGGCATCGACGCAGCCGTAGAAAAACTTGTGGCGGACCTTAAGAAGCGCGCCAATCACATTGAAACCTTGGATGATGTAGAAAATATTGCTACCATCTCAGCGAACAACGATCGGACTATCGGTAAGCTTGTGGCAACGGCAGTTGACAAGGCTGGTAAAGATGGTTCTATCACTATTGAAGAATCTAAAACAATCGAGACCTCATTGGACATCATTGAGGGTTTTCGCATTGAAGGGGGTTATCTATCCTCGGCTTTTGTAACCGATGAACGCCGAAACGCGGTCCATTACGATTCCCCCCTCCTTCTGGTCACTGATGAGAAGATAGAGATGGTAGACCAGATTCTCCCGGCCCTAGAACTTGTTTCTCGCGACGGCCGTCCCCTGGTCATCGTGGCGGAAGAGATTGAGGGACAGGCATTGGCTGCACTTATTATGAACACGGCTCGTGGCACCATGAAGATCGTAGCAATCAAGGCGCCTTTTTATGGGGAAAGACGCCGACAGATCCTCGCTGATTTGGCGATCTCTACGGGAGCGGAGTATTTCTCGCGCGAATCTACGGTAGGTCTGCGCGACATCAAATTGTCCCACTTTGGACAAGCCCGGTCGATCGATGTAACCAAGTTTACCTCTACCATTATTGGAGGAAAGGGAAATTTCGAAGAAATCGATAAGCGCATTGAGCTGCTTAAGCAAGAGTTCGCAGCCACCGATGATTTGCATGATTGTGAAAAGATACAGGAGCGCATTACAAAACTTGCATCAGGGGTTGCCGTTATCAGAGTGGGCGCCCCAACCGAAGTCGAAATGATTGAGAAGAAGCACCGTATTGAGGATGCCCTTGAGGCTGTGAAGTCTGCCCAGCAAGAGGGCATTGTCTGTGGAGGAGGCGTCGCCCTCCTTCGAGCCTCCGAAAGTCTGATATCACTCGAGGTTGAGAATGAAGATCAACAATTTGGGGTTGAAATAGTACGAGAAGCCGTGAAGGCTCCTATGCGACAGATGGCGACGAATTGTGGACTGAGCCCAGATCTAATTGAAGCTGAAATCAAATCCGCCCCCAAAAATTGCGGCTACAATTTTCGAGATTTTGGAATTGTCGATATGCTCACGGCCGGCATCATTGATCCCGTAAAGGTGACGCGCTGCGCCCTCCTCAACGCGGCCTCGGCCGCCGGTACATTAATTACAACTTCGCACGCCATTATAGAAATATAGGGCTATTTAGTGAGTTGGAGGATAAAACTATGGATGAAATTGACGCACATAACCAGCACCTCACATTAATGATGACAGAGATATCGACAAAAATGCAAGTCTTGCTGGATAAACAAGACGAACTGGGAGAGAACATCGCGAAGATTAAAGAGGCCGTCTATCATCCGGATAATGGTCTATATGCTAGGTTGAGTAAACTGGATTCCAGGCTCGACAATTTAGAAGATTGGAAGAACAATAATACTAAAATGTTGTGGATATTAATCACCGTTGGAATTGGTTTAGTAATCAACAGCGTGTGGCACATTATTTTTTAAAGGAAAAGAAACAAATGAGAGTAAAATTATCATATACAGTAGAAGAAGACACAGTACTGGCTGAAGCAGCCAAAATTGTAAACCTATGCGCGGGGGACATGCAGCATGCAATTACACTGTTCACCGACGTCCAGGCACAGTTGAGCGGCGCTAACGACTCCGAAGGTGGTCCCACAAATACGGGACGAGCGATTGAGATGCTGGGGGAGTTTCGGCAGACACTCATGAACATTGATACACGCCTCTTCGAAGTGCAAGAGATTGTAGATGGCTATGAAAAATACATACAGAACCAAAGGGCACCTTTGTCCGAACCGGGAAGTGACGCACAGTTGGACAACTCGCCGACCGCAGCACTGTTGCAAGAATGAATAAAAAATCAGAGTGCGAGATAGGAGATCTGGTGCACATTCCCCAAGCTGTTCAGCTTGTGGACATGACCGACTGCGGCAAAGATCCGCAGTTGTCTATCCCTTTGCGCTTCGATGTTACAGAGTCCCCTAAAATAGGCGTTGTAACTCACACAACGACGCCCATGGGTTATTTACGTGTCCTTTGCGAGGGGGACATCTGGTCGGTCCAGGCCGCTAGCGTTTATACTCTAAAGGGGAAAGACTAAGATGGTAAGATTTATTGCACTAATAAACGATACGGATTTTAACCCTCGTATGGAACGCACAGCACAGCTTCAGTTTAGTTTAGGAGAGGTCTGGATTAACCCGGAGTATGTTATCAGTGTCCGCGAAGCTACGGGGTATAAAACACTCTTGCAGGAAGGGCGCCTTCCAGCAGGATTAGAGGATAATCATACTTTCACTACCCTTGTGATGAGCCGTGGAAATGTTACAGAAACTCATGTGGTGGTGGGGAGCCCGAAGGTAGTTGCGGTCCGCTTAAAGAATCAAGAAAAACAATTGCTGAAAGGATAAGAATGATAAAACAATCGACAAGAGTAGAAAAGCCGTGGGGACATGAAATAATCTGGGCCTCAACCAACCGATATGTGGGGAAGATTTTATTTATTAATAGAGGTTGTCGCCTTTCTCGTCAGTATCATAATGTAAAAGAAGAAACCATTATGGTTTTGGACGGCTCCCTCCGCTTAGAGGCCGGCCCTTATTTTGAGGGCGACACCGTTCATATACACAAGCTCGGTCCCGGCGACGTATTCCATATTCTGCCCGGAACCATTCACCGATTCTGTGCAGAGGAGGGCGATGTACGCCTCGCCGAGACCAGCACGACAGAATTACAAGACGTGGTTCGCCTTGAGGACGACTACAAACGAATAGTTAATCACCCGGGCCGTCTAAGATCAAGCGAGAAATAGAATTCTCGTAACTATTTATAGTTGATGTACTGGCGTCAGTCAAACAAATGGAAAGAGTTTCTGCTTCAGGAGGGGATCGAGGATATCGGTCTTCCTCCTGATGTTGCATATTATCTGCGACAACAAAACAAAAGATATGGTCCCGTTGAAAACAAGCACCTGACTTGGATTGGGAGGCTCATAAAAGACCTGCGCCACCCCAACTACTTCAGCGCCCGGACACACCAAACTATTGTAGAAGATATTGTGGGGCGCGGATTCTGGCCCGACACTCCCGAAGGAGAGGAAGCTTGGCATAAAGCCAAGACTTACTTTGACGATTTTTATGAGAGGGTTAATGGGGAGTCCTCAATGGCCGCATCGCGGCCCAATATAATGGATATGAAGGGGCTAAAGAAGGGCGCCCGGCGAATGCTGAAAAAGCTCAACGCCCCCGACCGCGTCACCAAAGAGTTAGATTCCTTTCTAGACTATCGAATGTTGCAACTCGTTAAATCCCAGCAAGCCAACTATG